>Ga0115007_10002407_pt1 | contig 11553 bp, 11 predicted proteins | sample ArcOceMetagenome_2_FD_87166 | JGI IMG/M metagenome (GOLD analysis project Ga0115007, IMG submission 87166) | Marine eukaryotic phytoplankton communities from Arctic Ocean - Arctic Ocean ARC135M Metagenome | ecosystem: Environmental > Aquatic > Marine > Oceanic | place: Arctic Ocean | collected... | reverse complement strand
GTAATGTATACTTTTAGATTTGGGAAGCGATCAAATACACCGCCATTAATCATGTACCAGAAACACTTAGTTTCATCGTAGTTCATACCGACAATAGCAGTGGTCTCATAGCGATCAGTATTCGCTTGATCGCCCCATGTGACAGACTGATTATAGCCATGAACAAACATAGGTAAGTCAAGCTCACATAAAGCCTCCCAAACCGGGTCCATTTCAGGTGAGTCAAACTCAAGACCACCGAAGTTTGAACCACCTGCTACCAAACCTTTAGCGCCTAATTCGTTACATGCACGACGAATTTCTTTTGCAGCTTCAACAGGCTCATTAAGTGGAGCATGAGCCCAAAACATCAATCGATTAGACGATTTAGAGCAATAGTCAGCCAACACATCATTTACTTTGCGCGCAAATGGCACACTAAACTCAGCAGGAGCCCAGTACATGTAGCAATGGCTTGGCACAGAAACAACCTGCACATCTTGTCCAGCCGCATCCATAGCCGTTAAACGGTTTACAGGATCACGCCACTTTGCCATGTACTCTTCAACATTTAACGTTTCACCACGCTCGTGTGCAGCACGCAAGGCCGCTTTACGCTCAGGCGCTCCTAATGATAAAACCCAATCCCCGACACGTAATTTAATATCACCATCACTTTGTGATTCAAAAGCAGGACCCCAGTACGGGTCTTGGTCGTAATAATCTGGATGTGGAGCATGGGCATGTAGGTCGATCAACATAGTTCTTTCCTCTGTATGTACCCCGCCAGGACGCCGCTTTTTCAATTAAGCGAGCCATAAAACCCAACAGAAGTACTTTTTATTTTTTTTAAACAATAACTAAAAATATGACTAATTTAAACAATTTTCTTATATTTGTTTAACATTGAACTTTAGGCGTAGGTAAGCCTGCGCTCTAGGCACAAGGGATTAGTAGCATTCACACGCTACTCTTTGATGGGGACACCTTCAGGTCGGGATTGATAGCCTGGTAAATGAAGACCACCGTCAACATGCAGCGTTTCTCCTGTCATATAACGGGACATTTCAGACGCCAAAAAGACAATCACAGGCCCTATATCATTTTCAGGATCACCACAGCGTCCTAACGGCCTCATAGCGGCAGCCTTTTCAGCAAAACCTTCATGTTTAGCCGCCAGCTCATGGAACGTTGCACCCATAGCCGTAGGAGCAACCGCGTTAACGTTAATATTAAAACGCCCCCACTCTGCCGCTGCACTGCGCGTTAACCCCAAGATACCCGACTTAGCAGTGTTGTAATCTGCATGCAGCCAGGCGCCGATTTCCGTATCAATGGAGTACATATTGATAATTTTTCCGCCGCCTGCTGTACGCATATGCGGTAAACAAGCCTGCATAGCCCACCAAGCAGCTTTAATGGTGGAAGTTAATGTCTGCTCTAGCATTTCATCCGTTTTGTCTTCCATTTTGACGTTCGGTGTAGGAACAAATGCATTATTAACTAAGATATCAACCGATCCAAACTGCTCTGCGGCTTGGTTAATGACAGCAAGAATTGAGGACTTATCCATAATATCGGTTTTAACAAACAGGCCCCGCCCCCCTAATTCATCAACTTCTTTAGCAGTAGCTGCGCCACTAACAGGATCTAATTCGGCAATAACGACCGCAGCACCTTCACGAGCAAAGCGACGAGCAATACCACGTCCAATCCCCCCACCAGCACCCGTTACAATAGCTACCTTGTTCTCTAGCAGTCCCATGAAAACACCTTATTATTATATTTAGTTGAACATAATTTACATAAGTGTAAATATAATCAGATCAGCTACTGAATCGCCAGTGTTATTTTTAACAAAGGTTATTTCAGCAATATTGCACTACACAAAAATTCAAAAACAAGAAAAAATCCTTATAAAATAGCGAATTTTCCCATGCCCTCTTTCGTCAGAACAATTAAAATAAATGCACGTTATATCAGTAATGGTGGTGAAGTCAGGGCGGCACTTGAAGATGACTATCATCATTTCCGAGTACGACTACTGTTTAAAAACCATATAATCACGGCTATCGATAGCTCAAGTCCGCGCGTACCCTTCTCTTTATGCCCACATGCGGGCACTGAACTACAAAAGCTCAGGGGATTAGAAGTACCTGTAGCCGCGAATGACATTGTCAAAATGACGGATGCAACCACACAATGCACCCACTTACTCGACTTGTCCGGTCTTGCGCTTTCATTGGTAGCCAAAGGCCTGACCTCGCGGACTTACACGATTCAAGTACCGCGCCATATAAACCAGAAAACCCAAGCTACGCTGATACGAGATGATCAGTATCACCTGAACTGGTCTATTGAAAATAATATTCGCATTACTGAACCCGCACCCTACTCAAACAAATCAATCGGTAAAGGCTTCGCCAAATGGGCACAAGATAACCTATCAAATGATGAGGCAGAAGCCGCGCTGGTACTAAGACGCTGCGCCATCATATCGCTAGGCCGCTTAAAAGATTTGGATGCGATCAAACATGCTAAACCGACGGGCGTTTGCTATGCGCAACAACCACACCGAGCCGCCGAGTCGTTAAGGGTCGTAGGTTCTACGCTAGATTTCAGCACTACCAAAGAGCAGCTATGTCAGGACGACCTAGCCTGGCTTAACTTTGAGGCGCTGAAATAAACCACATAAAAAAAAGGTATAACAATAAACACTTGTTATACCTTTTCAACGGACTACCTTTAAGAGAGCCTATATAATGAATGGCTCACATTACGCACTCGGGCGATTTGCCAATTCCCATGCTTTAATATCAAAATCCTGAGCTTTAGCAATATCCGGTGTAAGCCCTGACACCCTCGCTAGTAATTTACGAGCTACCATATGGTCACCTGGACGATTACACGATTCTACGCAAATTAGCTCACCATCTCGGAAACACAATACTGAGAGTTTTCTATCGTCAACAGAACCTACAACTACTGTCTCATTACAACCTATTGATAAGCCTGCAATCTGCAATTTCAAATCACCTTGATCAGTCCAAAACCAAGGTAATGCTTTATAAGCGGCAGAATTGTCCGTTAACCTAGCCGCAATTGTACGCGCTTGATCAACAGCATTCTGAACGGACTCCAAACGAATATGCTGACCATGAAACCAGACACAAGGGAAGCTAGCCACATCACCCAATGATGAGATATTAGGATCAGACGTCAGCAGCATTTCATCAACGACAATGCCATTATCCACAGCTAAACCTGCTTCACTTGCGATCTCAGCATTCGGGATAACACCAATGCCGTAGACAACCCGGTCTACTTCGATAGCTTCACCGTCCGTTGTCAATAACCGAGCTACGCTATCGCTATTGCCATCACTTTCTAACGCGCTTATCCCTGTTCCAAAATGGAATTTAACACCCCACCCTTCATGCGCAAGTCGGAAAACATCTGACATTGGCGCTGAAATAGCGCGCTGCATTGGCCGTTCGCCCAACTCAATCACATGCACTTCTGCACCCTGAGCCGCAGCCACTGCAGCAAATTCAAGACCAATAAATCCAGCACCAATAACGGCGACCTTTTTTATAGAACCTAATAAAGGCGCAAGTACATCAGCATCTTCGCGCGTCTTAATTCCATGCACGCCTTCAAGATCAGCACCCGGTAACGTCAGTAATCGATTACGTGCACCACTAGCAATAATAAGGTGGTCATATGACAGTACTTTACCGGAATTAAGATCAACTGTTTTTGCTTCACGGTTGATCGATAAAACGCTGTCTTGAATCAACTCAATTTTCTCGGTTTGGTAAAATTCAGCGGGACGAAACAGCATCGCAGTCTCACTGATTTTACCAAGCATGTAGGCTTTAGACAGCGGAGGCCTCTGATAAGGTAAACCCGGCTCATCACCTACCAACTGCAATGCTCCTTGATAACCGTTTTGACGCAACGACGCAGCCACTTGAAAACCTCCGTGACCAGCACCGATAACCACTATCTTTTGAATCGACATGACATACTCCAACTACAGCTTTTTTTATTTTTCTAAATTAGTCGCCTTGAATTACTGTGACTCAGGCAACGTAATAACAATACCGTCCATAGCATCAGTCAGGACTAATTGGCAGCTCAACCGACTGTTCTCTTTAACATCGATAGCACATTCCAATAAATCAGTTTCAATTTCCGTTTTCTCTGGAAAGCGATCAGCCCAAGCCGCATCAACATATGTATGGCAAGTCGCGCAAGCACAAGCACCACCGCAGTCAGCCGATATACCAGGTACCTGATTAAAGGTTGCCGCCTGCATAATAGACTGACCAGCTTCTGCAGTTACCTTATGTTCCGTGCCGTTGTGCTCAATAAAAGTTACATTGACCATCTTTATACCCTCATAACATTCAATTTAGATAAACGTAAAATTTTACGTTTGTGTTTCAAACTGTGGCAGTGGCCCTAAGAACAACAGCAATAAAGCACCCACCGACGTACCTACGGCACAAAAAATCAACATCACGGTATAAGCACCTGTCGCCGCTAACATCGCAGCAAAAAGCAAGGGAGCTAAAGCCGACGAGACCGTAATTAACCCTTGATGCATACCAAACAGACGACCATATTCTCGCAGGCCAAAATAGCGCGCGATAAGAAAAGCAGCGATATCAAATTCAGCGCCTGCACCTAACCCAATCAAAGCAACCGCCAAACTGAGCATAGCGAGAGACGAATCTCCCGATAGATAAATCAAACAGCCAAACGCAGGCATAATAAGACTTATGGCAGCAACGCCCGGTGGCCAAAGACGATCAAGCAAGTAGCCGACGAACAACCTACCGGTAATCAATGAAAAACCAAACGTACTAAAAACCATGGTCGCTTCACTGACTGAATACCCTCGATCCATTAGCATTGGCACCGTATTTGTCACCATGCCAACAACAGCAGCGACAACTAAACTCATCGATACATTGCAGATCCAGAAATTACGAGACGCAAATCCCTCTCTAAAACTCAGGCCTGCGATTAAAGCCATCTTTTCAACGCCATCCAGCTTGGTGCGCTTTCCTTTAACAGGCTCTGCGGGCAAGTTGAACCACACTAGCGTGATAGGGATCATTAATAAGTTAACCATACACAGCATAAAAAATGGTGCTTGCCAGCCCCACTGCTCAACGCCCCACGCCATAACATTAGGCGCTACAGCAGCCGTAATACCCGTGCCGGATAAACCAATAGCCAGTGCTAAACCACGATTTTCTACAAACCATAGATTTAAAAGCTGAGTCCAGGTTACCGCCAATGCGCCCATACCAATGATAGGTAGCACACCAAATGCGATATACAGCGTCCAAATCGAACCGCCAATAAACCACGTGCACGCCAAATAGCCTAATGCCATTACAAACAATGAAACCACGGTGACTTGTTTTATCCCGTAACGAAGATTCAACCAGCCAACTAACTGTAAACCAATGACGGCCCCTCCGTATAAGAAGGTAATAGCCACTTGAAGAGCACTACGGTCCCATGAAAATGCCTGCTCAAAAGAAACAACCAAGGTGCCAAAACCATACAAAAGCACCGCGTTGATACTAATTGCAATACCGAGCACAGAAAGAAGAAGAATCCTCCAACTTTGTTTTAATTCGGTTAAATCTGGAATTACAGACGACATCACCACCCCTACTAAATATCAGATAACGCACTGAATAGTGACCACCGACTTCATGACAAATAAAGCCGGTGGTTTGATAGCAGGAGCTACCTGCTTATAGGAAGATACCCAGATTAGGTGTACCTAGGACGGCCTGATCAATAATAATTTCACGCCTAGCAAGCTTGAAGCTTGCTTCATCTGCTCGCAGAATATCAGTACGCACACCGCTAATAAGATCATAATGATCATCATCAAAACGGTTACGCGTAACCAGCATATTACTCACCACCAGGAACTCATCAGCCTTATCTGTTTCATACACAAGAACATTGGTAATGAAACGACGGACACGTGATGGTGGATCCTCGGCCCATGCACTGTTACCTGCTAAGCGCATTATACGACCCATCATCGAACGATAATCATCATGCATATGCTGACAACTACGAACGATAGACTTAGCCGAATCTCGCGTAGAACGCGTATGCCTAATTGGCACGTTATACAAAAGATCTGTGGCGAGGGTTTCTGCCCACTCCGATAACTTCAGGTTATCCAGCAAACTGCCTTCGTTATAAAGAAAGGTTAAAATAGCGTTATAACGTTCAGAACCGATGGCCACCGGGGCTCTCATCGCATCCATTACGCACTCTTCTACATCATGAGACATATGAAACTCCTAGAATTTATTTACATGAAAGCACTTATCTTTATTTTTCAGCTGTCATCAATTCCAACCAATAGAGCCACCAGTGCCACTGGGTATCATCTTTCGTGAAACCTTCATTGACGATTCCCGGCCCAGGCCAACCTTCTGGTTTGCTTGTCTCGTATATTGCCTGGTACTTCATCGTACTTTTAGCACCCTGAGCGCCTTTAGCACTCATGGTCATGTGTGGCCATGTATCAGAGTCATCCTGCTCTACCATGCCAGACGTGCCCAAAAGCTGAATGGTTTGCTTAAGCATTTTCTCTTTTAGCTCAGGCGGTGTATCTTTTTCCACCAACACCCAGTTCATAAACTCGAGCTTGTCTGGACCTTTAGGCACATAAGTATGCAGCGCCATTGAGCCAATCACGGTACCATCTGGCTGAGGGATATAGATAAAAGCAAAAATGATATTCGGGAACATCCCGCCCACTTGCGGAGGCATCCACGCCAGCACTTCCATCTGATCATCAGTCAGATTATTTTTTAACTGACCTACCGTTTCAGCTGTCATACCCGGTGGAGGAAGAATGCGTAATTTTTCTTCTGTGCTTAGCTCTGAAGGTTCTTTGCCTGTCAAACGACGAATTTTTCGGGCTAAATCAATACAGCGAAGCGCATGACCGTGCGGCGAACTTACCTCGGCACCGTACATTTCTTCCGCCAGATCACTACCCGCACCTTCTTTTTTGTAGTTGCCGACTTCACCCAACCAACGGTGCAGCATAAGCGTGTGGAAACCATCAGCCGCCGACTGCTCACCGGCTGTTTTCCAGTTGGCGCGCACGATAAAGCGTTGCGGTGGCCCTGCGACTTCCATTCCGGCATCGCTGCGACAGAACATTAGGTCGTAATACCATTTAGCATCACCTAAAAACTCATCGAACGAAGGACCTTCGATATCCCATGTCGCAAAGACAAGGCCGCCATAAAGCTCTACCCGTGCTTTTTTAAGGCCGAGCTCATCTTTACCCATAATTTTGCCATGCATGCATTCCTTCTCGATCGGAGAGCCTAAAAAATCTCCATTGGGGCGGAATGCCCAGCCATGATAAATACAGGTATGAACAGGCGCATTGCCGGCTTCTGTTGTACTGATCTTCATGCCTCGGTGCGGGCAGACGTTTAGGTTCACATGAACCTCCCCGTCCTTTGTCCGGGTAACAAGAACAGAATCATCGCCCATGTAACGAACCATAAAATCATTCGCATTAGGTATTTCACTTTCGTGACCTAACATCAGCCATGTTTTACCAAATAACCGCTCTTGCTCTAACGCATAGAGCTCACGATCCTCAAGGGTTCGCATCTGCACTTCACGGGTATCAAGCTTAACCAGATCGGCAATATTAGTACCATCGGAAAGCTCGTTTCTATTTTTAGACATTACGCACTCCTATTGTTTTTGTAGTAGCGTCTTGCGGTTTACACTCGCTCTAACCGCTGTGTTATATCTTCAGCTACACCTGATCAGCACTTCTAAATCAGCACCTCTGCAAGGCAACCGTTCAAAACTTTAAGATTACAGAGCCTGTTTACACACGATTTGCGCTCTTAAACGGGCTCCGATATGGCTCTTTTAAGTTACGGGCATAACTTCCGGACGAACAATCCGGGAAGCCAGTATTCCTATTTGTTCAATTTCAAGCTCAACATGATCACCGGGCTTCAAGTAACGCATCTGCTCTAAACCACAACCGTTGCCTACCGTACCTGAGCCGAGCACTTCACCAGGATATAGAGTCTCACCTTGAGAAATATGTGAAATCACATCCTCAAACTTCCAAAACATATCCCGCGTTGATCCACTACCCCATTCTTCGCCGTTGACTCGCGCTGTCATCTTCAAGTCGTAAGGGTCTTCGATGTCATCAGCGGTTACGAGGCATGGCCCCATAACGTTGCCTGTATCAAAGTCTTTACTCTTAGCGGGGCCTAAAAAGCCTGGCATTTCTCGAGCCTGCGTATCCCGCGCGCTAATATCGTTGAAAATCGTAAAACCAAAAATGGCGTCTTTCGCTTGTTCACGTGACAGGTCGCGAACTTTTTTGCCGATATAGCAAGCAAACTCCAGCTCAAAATCTAACACTTTACTGTACGCAGGCCAGATAACATCCTCATCTGGCCCCACTACAGCAAACCGATTACATTTGTAGTAAATAGGCTGGCGTCTAAAGGTTTTGATCACATTGTCGTCTAACCGTGTATCCAATGCTTTTAATGCTGCTTCTGGATCAGCCTCTTTTGACACTCTCGCCTTACGTGCTGCAGCAAAGCTCTGCTGCAAATGCAATTCAAAGCACGAACAGTCACGCATTTGCGGAGGCGGCTGAATGGGTGCCAGCACCTTCACACTCGAACGGTTTATGACTGACGCTGTCGGTGCTTTTTTTACAAGCAGGCTAGCTGCATTTCGCGCATCAACACCTGCTTCCACCAAAGAAAGAATACTGTTGAATGCCGCATTCGGCTGGCCGTAAATGCCTGCGTATGCGCTAGCCAGATCGACTATCATCTGGTCCGATTCGATAAACGCCCCTGCGCGCTGATCGCCATTTTGATCCTGATAGGTCACCAGTCTCATTGATATCCACCTGCTTGTTATTTTTATACAGATTAATGACTCAGTAGCCGGATGCCGGCCTACTATTAAACTTTACCTGTCACAGGCACACAGGCCCCAGTTACCGCTGAAGCCGCATCGGACAATAAAAACTCAATGACCGAAGAAAGATCTTCTGCCGTCACCCAGTGCGAAAAATCAGCATCAGGCATATCCGCTCTGTTAGCAGGCGTATCAAGAATACTGGGCAACACTGCATTAACTCTCACATTCTCAAGCTTGAGCTCTTCCGCTAACGACTCAGTCAACCGAGCTATACCTGATTTAGAAGCAGTGTAGGCTGCCATGCCTACTCCTGCCTTGTGCGCAGCCGCCGCTCCAATATTTACAATTGAGCTTTGCTTATTTTTCAACAGATAAGGCAACGCAGCCGAGCAACTGACTACCGCACTACGAAGGTTGGTCTGATACATCCGATCCCAAGTATCGATAGCACCACCATTAATTGGCTCCCAAGCAAAACCGCCGGCAATATTCACCAGACCATCAATCGCTCCGAATTTCACTTCTGAACGATCAAAAGCCTCAGCAACAGCGGCTTCATTAGCAAGGTCTACACCCCCTAACAGCAAACACTCACTAGGAACTTCTCGGCCCGGCACACTCGTGGCAAGGTCGATCATTGTCACATTAGCGCCAGCGCTAGCGAGCCTGAGTGATAACGCATAACCTAGCGACCCCAATGCTCCGGTCACAACATAATGCTTACCTTTGACTCTATACTCAGACATTTTTAGCTCCTGTACTTGGCTATATCGTATTTTTTATTGTTAAAGTCACGCACGATCCTTAGATCGATGAGCGAGGAGATATTTGACAAACATTAAACATATTTTTATTTTCTGTCTACATTTTGATGATAAAGTATTCCTCATCAGTCTTTGACTCAAGGTAAAAGGTTTCGCTATGCCAAGAAAATTACCCCAGCTTAATCAAGACAATTCGTCATTCTGGCAAGAAGGTAAGCAGGGTTGCTTAATGATCCATCATTGCTCGAGCTGCCAACAATACTTCCACCCCCCGGCACCTATCTGTCTGCATTGCCTAAGCGAAGATGTTGGACCTAAAAAAGTATCCGGCAAGGGATCCGTTGCCAGTTTCACCATTAATTATCAAAAATGGCAGCCGGATTTGGACGTACCTTTTGTTATTGCCATTATTGAGCTTGCCGAGCAAGCGGGGTTGCGTTTTGTCAGCAATGTCATTGATATCAACCCTGACGATGTATTTATTGATATGCCGGTAACCGTCACCTTTGAGCAGCACGAAGACATCTGGCTCCCGCTATTTCGGAAAGAGGCATAACAATGTTTAATAATAAAAACAAAGCTAAAACGGTCGCCATTACTGGCGTAGGACAATCAGAAGTAGGCAGACCTTCATCTAAAACCGCTATGCAACTCACACTGGATGCTTGCAAAAAAGCGCTAGATGATGCCGGACTCACTCGTGATGATATCGATGGAATAGCCTGTTGGCCGGGCGATAACAATAATGGCGACGCCTTTTCGCCTATTGGCCCAAGCGCACTGATTTCCACACTAGGCTTAAAAGTAAATTGGTATGGCGCAGGATATGAAGGCCCCGGACCTCTAGCAGGAATTATCAATGGCGCCATGGCTATCGACGCCGGATTGTGCAACCACGTGCTAGTTTTCAGAACGATTACCGAAGCCAGCAAACGGCAAACAGACAAAACTTCCAGCGCTCTTACCAACAAAACAGTCGGGCGGGATAGTAGTTTTTCATGGCAGTGGTATACGCCATTTAACGTAATGTCCGGTATTAACTTAATGGCGATGTATGCTCAACGGCACTTCCACGAGTTCAAAACCACCAGTGAACAACTTGGGCAAATCCCCGTTACTTGTCGCAATAATGCAAACCTTAACCCCAACGCTGTTTTCAAAGACAAGAAAATGACGCTAGATGATTATCTGGAGTCTCGATTTATCTCCACTCCGCTTCGTCTTCTGGATTGTGACGTGCATTGCGACGCGTCCACTGTCGTCATTTTATCACGCGCGGACATTGCAAAAGATATGCGCAATACGCCAATCCATATTGAATCGATGGGAGCGGCCCTCAACCAACCCTGGTCTTGGGACCAGATCAGCCTAACAGGAATGGCCACTCAAGATGCGGCCAACATGATGTGGAAAGGCACCGACTTAACACCTTCCGACGTTGGCACAGCGCAGCTATACGATGGCTTTTCAATCCTTACCCTTATGTGGATGGAATCCTTAGGGTTTTGTGGTTTAGGTGAAGGCGGTGCTTTCATAGAAGGGGGCCACCGAATTGCTCGTGACGGCATCATTCCAATTAATACCAATGGCGGCCAACTTTCAGGGGGGCGCACACACGGTCTTGGTTATGTTCACGAAGCATGCACCCAACTATGGGGAAGAGCTGGCGAACGTCAGGTAAAAGATCATCAGGTATCGATAGCTGCCGCCGGAGGTGGGCCTTTAGCTGGCTGCTTATTACTAAGCCGAGATCTGTAACACACATCCGCATTTAATTGCGGCTTACTGAGTCATCTGGATTAAAACAGTTACCTACCTTTTTATT
>Ga0115007_10002406_pt1 | contig 11556 bp, 9 predicted proteins | sample ArcOceMetagenome_2_FD_87166 | JGI IMG/M metagenome (GOLD analysis project Ga0115007, IMG submission 87166) | Marine eukaryotic phytoplankton communities from Arctic Ocean - Arctic Ocean ARC135M Metagenome | ecosystem: Environmental > Aquatic > Marine > Oceanic | place: Arctic Ocean | collected... | reverse complement strand
TGTATACAACACCATGTCCTCACTTTTCACTCGAACATCATTGTAACTCTAGATTAACCACTAATTAACTAACCTAATTAACCACTAGCATTTACTTCTAATATATACATATCTACATAGAAATTAGCTAGATAAACAAATATATATTCACATATATTACATAGTAAATCGATGAGTTAATTAAATCTTTTATACTAGGTACATCTAAGACTGGCTATGTGATTATTGCCGAACACCGACCTAATCGAGTTAGTCATACAAAAAAGTACTTTTCGAGTATTCGAACTTCAATCCGAGTCCCACAAAATAGGCGCGCGCAGGGCGAGTTTCTCAACAATCATTTTATTCGTTTTTAATCGCGCGCGCCTCATTTTTTGCCGTTAGATGCAAAAAAAAGACCATAGTTAATAGCCAACAAGAAACCTGCAACCGGGATTAAACCCGTTGAGGCTATATCACCGAAAATTCAATGACCGTTCATTCGATAAGTATCAGTCCGTTTGAGACAACACACATACGGAAAGCTGTCATTTTCTCTAAATATTCATACACATATGCCCACAGAAAAGGGGCTTTTTTCGCGCAATATCTTGAAATATTTGGTGTTCGGCAATAATCACAACATAGCTAGTCTAATTCTACTGTTTTTGTTCATCGTTTTTGTTCGCCGTTGTCATTGTTGTGTTATTATTTAGTGAAGTTTCCAAACCCTAGCTTTTTTACCATGGTTGTGTGCATTGTAAAAGACCTCAATGGTTGAAATGATGCCCACGCTAGTAATGGCTGTGATAAAGATACTTGCACATATTGTCCTACTATCAGGAACACAATAATTGTACTAGTTCATATCTCAACTGTAAGATAAGATACTCCATATAAAAAAATTACCTAGGCAGCCAGTCTTATTACAAAAATCCTTTAATGATGAATGTTTCACAACAAGAACATCGCACATTCTTCCTCACTGGTGGTAAGCCATATTATTCTAATATTTTCAAAAGTCTATCATACAGTAAAATACTATTACCATACTACATCATACTACATCATATATATATATATATATATATATACCAGTATTGACTGTAGTATCTTCTCATTGCAATTAATTGAATTGAAATACATGGAGAAAAATCCAATTCTAAAAGGATGAAAACGAATTTCCATTTTACCAACCCCATCCGTATCCATGACCATGCATCATGCATGATTGAAAATATGTAATTGACTGTATCTCCATTATTCTATACTATACTGATGGTTGGGCAGATACAACAGAGGCAGACATATTGACATCTAACACTAAATGCAAGGAAGGGAAAGGGGGAAATACATGCGTGGTTTATCCCGGTCTGGTGGTACATTGTGGTGGTGCATGCATGACTGCCTTGATGACACACATAAAATATTATCTAGAATTTCTCTTGACACATTACATCTAGGGAGAATAAAAAAGAACAGAAGTACCAGGGTACATGATATGATGGTCTCTTATTATGATACTATCAGCTAGTGTTACATGCGGTTAATTTGTTCTTCTGGGGTCTTTTTAGAAGGGGTTCCGTTTTTTGTTTGGTTTGGTTTTGTAAAAAGAGAATAATAGTAAAAGAATAGGACGCGCACTGGCTGATGTTTTGTGTGCGCGTTTATATTCGAACTAGTCGACTATTTTCTCTTTACCTCATTACTCGTTTTTTTTGTTACTAGCACCATCGTACAATCATCGTACAAAGGATGAATTGTTAAATAATAATCTCTCTGTATGAAAACAACCAGTTTAGGTTGCTTCGACCTTGCTACTTCCAATAACAAGTAGTTTATCATATCGATATTAATAAAGAAATAAACAAAAATGGTATGTCAAATGCAGATATGAAAGATAGTTACGAAGAGGAATTTCATATCATTGTAGATAGACGATTGAGTGGATAAATTTTGAGCGGATGAATTTATGAAATTTTATGAGATCGAGGGGAATGACGACGATTGCTATGGGTTTTTTTCTAGTTAAGACCTGTCGTTGGGGTTTTGCTTGCTGGAAGTAAACTATACATTCGTATTAAGAAGATGCGATGTTTTGCAGACTCATAATACATATAATTGCATTCGGATATATGTGTATTTTTTAATATTATTTTTCTCCCCCCGCCGTTGCTAATGATGTGATTTTTTTACTTTTATTTGTTGTTACATATAACAGGGTGTCCGTACAAAGACTGTAAAAAAGAGTGCTCGTACTATTGTCGAGAAGTACTACCCTCGTCTTACACTTGATTTCCACACAAACAAACGTATCGTCGATGAGGTAGCTATTCTTCCATCAAAGAGAATGCGTAACAAGATTGCTGGTTACACAACTCATTTAATGCGTCGAATTGCTAAGGGACCTGTCCGTGGTATTTCATTGAAATTACAAGAAGAAGAACGTGAACGTAGATTAGATTTCGTTCCTGAAGTATCTGCCTTGGAACAAGACACTATCACAATCGATCCTGATACACGAGATATGCTTGAATCGTTAGGATTTGGAAGTTTGAATGGAGTTGCTGTTAACTCTGGACCACACAGAGAATAAGAAACTAATACAACTATAATAAAACCAAACAACTACTTTTATATATAAACTTCACCACACGTCAAATGTCAAATTACATGATCAATCATCGTATTTTTGTTTTGTCTGGGAAAGTAAAATCAAAATACAGTAGCAAAATATAATTCTCTATCCTCGTTATATATATTTTTGAAATAAAATCATCTCTTCTACGCTCACCACAAGAGAATCACGGAAAATTCCTATTTTGGTGAAGTCATTATTGGAAAATCCTTCATCTCCTAGAGTGAGCAGGTTGCCTATTCTTATACCGTTTATACCATGTACGAATCGTCCAATTTCTTTCATACCCATCAGCTCTAAGTGAGCTCTCATTTCTATTATATCATTAGAGTAGCAAACAACGTAGTCGGGAAAGGTTCGGCTTCCCATAATATTACTGTCATTATCACTTGTACTTGAAGCAGCGCATGATGTTCCGTCCTGGTCTCCTTCTTCGGTAGTAGCAGTACATTCGAAGTTGTATGTCTGCTTCATAAATTCACCTGGATCATTCGAAAATGCGACACTCTCGCAGTCTATATCAGGATTCGCCCTACATTTAGGGCTACAATCAAGGAACCAGGGTACAAACTTCGTGGGTGGGTCATGTAGGTGACTTAAAAGGGGTGTGGAATGGCAACCCATCAGGTAATGTACCCGAATATCAGCTGCTGGTTTATTATTGTTATTATTATTGCGATGTGTACCTGCTACTGCTTTTAGTATTGCTCGGTTGACATCTACTGGTGCTCGCTGATGGAAGAGGCCAAGGTACAGTATAGCAATTAGATTGATTCCAGCAAATGTAATCATAATTTGTTTGATACGTGATGGTCTAAGACCTATGACTATGTTTTGGATTCTTCCACCACATAGTAAGCAGAAAATTGGAAGAACGGGCAATAGGAAACGAAATTCTTTGTGTTCCGACCAGGAATGAGTTACGACGTAACAAAGAACGATTGTCCAAAGGTTCCGTCTAGCACGATCCCATTTCGAAATTCCATCGTAGATCAATACGGGAAGAAGGATCCCAGTTAAGGCTGGTATCCCTGCAGTCAAGTACCAATGAAAGGGGTGTGTTCCATACAAACTACCATTACCTTTATATTATAATTATCCGTATAGTACATCAAAGGAATATTGTATATAATAATAATAATAATATGAGTTTCAATATCTGGAAAAGATCAAATAAATAAAACGAAACGAAACAAAAACAGTCGTTTTAATCATTATTCTCTTTTTTTCTTCTTCTTCTTACCTTGTATCACATTGAAATGAAAATTTCCAAGAACCGGTATCGCCCAAAAACCGTACATGACTTTATCAAGAAGTAAAGTCGATACGAATCCTAGAAATCCAGGAAGAGCACAAATACCAAAAAGATAAGCGATTGTATTATTATTATCCAATGCAAGGATAATACCCATTGGAATATAGGCTGTTAAACATGTAAATCGAATCGATACACAAATCCCTCCCAAGAAAAATGCAATCCAAGCTCGGATCGTTGTACTAGTAGTAGTTGAGCTGGTGAAAGTATTATTAGATGACTGATTTGTTGATAGAAAAACCTGCAAATAATATAATATAATATAATATAATATATAATGTAATATAATGTAACAAAATACAAAATGAAATGAGTATGTCATGTCAGTGAACAGCACGTCGTGACTTTTAAATAAATCCAAACACATCATATAAAGTATAGCGAAGTTGAAAGGAAAACGAAACGAAACGAAACCACCTACCGGACTAACAAGTGCAAGTGATACTGCCAGTAGTACTGTTTCAAGTGAATTACTATAGGTTCGAATTAGAGTGTATGCATTAAACCATGATGTGATACTGCAGTAGACACACCAAAACGTTAGATCATTCTGCTTTTGTTCTTTTTCGTGTTCGTATCGATTAATATTATTATTAGCAGTTGTAGTAGTATTCGAATCATCTTGTTGTTGTTGTTGTTGTTGTTTCATTGTCGTTGTCGTCTTCGTTGTTGTTGGTTTCAGCCATCGTGACATGTACCAAACAGTCCAATCAGTAACAGCCGTTACAAAAATTGCATTAATAAACACAGGTCCCCTTGATACCATCCAAGATGTATCCCATTTATACTTTTGAATAATTGTATAATAGATTAACGTTGGAACGATCGATGCAAATGATCGTACTGGACCTTCTAATCCAACAATGAAAAAATCCATCAACAACGTACTCCAATTTTGATTATTATTCATGTCATATTGCTGTTGTTGTTGATTTTGTTGTCTTCGTCGTTTCCATTCCCATGTCAATCCAGGGCACGACAACATCGACGACATCGACGAAGAAGAAGCTGGATCATTATCACTATCATAATAATCTCGCCCAAAAATATGACAATACGATGGTTCAAGATTTTGCCAGTATTCGTCTGGATCAAATTGAGATTGTATTAAGAAAACATTAATTATTCGAAAAATAACTAAGGCTAAATATACTTTCCATCCTGTCATTATTCTTGTGTTACTATTTGTTCTGAATACAGTATATATTATTATGTTTCTGTCACCTCTCTTTCTTCTTATGCTTCGCTTTTATAACATTTAATTTGATGTGAAATTTGGATTACAGTATGATTGATTGATTGATTCGATTTTTTGTCTTGATTTTCGAATTATTGTCAAACCAAAATAACATACAGTGTGTATTTAACTTTGTTGAATGTTATGAATAGAGTTTATCATGCACGACTGACAAGCACGACTGACGAATGACGAAAATCATGTAAATTCGCACCCAAAAGAGGCGAAGCAGGAAGCGGCGATAAGCAAAGAAAACAGGGCCGAAGGAAAGTTAATATTGAGAGGCAGAGAGAGAGGTATGGAAAGGGCGTGTGAGGTAAGATCGAGAGACTGATTCCTCCTTATCATTCATTACACAACACAACAGAAGAAAGACATCGTTATTGACACTCCAGTAAACAAGTTACTGCGGACGTAATAATATAATAACGAACATCACAGCTCCGAGCAACATCACATCATGAGCTACTCACCATTATCATTATCATTGTCATTATCAACAATGACGAATGATATTATGACCGAATGGAATCGTTTAACGGGTGAATTTGAAAAGTTACAAACAGAAAATTCATTCTGGATTAATAGTTCTATTGTATATCAAAAGGTATTTTTTGCAACTGCAGTTACTGCATTTTCCTGTTTAGGGATTTATCTTTTATCATTTCTGATATATAGTAAATATTTTTCTACAAAAGAAACACCAACAATAATAAAGACCAAGACAGCATATCAGATGACAAATATGTGTTTCCATTTTGCTATTGGTTCATTGGGATTGTATCACAACTATTGGGTATTACCAAGTCTTCCCATATACAACGATTCGACCGCAAGTAGTATTGAAAAAATTCCATTTTTATTTGATGAATTTTATTTAATGCCTGCAATGCAACTTGGATATCAAGTTTGGTCGATGCCAATTGGTATATTTGTTGTTAATGAAAATCGGCAGATGATATTCCATCATCTCGGTGTTGTTTGTGCTGCAATACTTGGTGCATTTAGTAACTTTGGTTTCCGATATTGGTTACCATTCTTCTTTGGTGTATTTGAAATAAGTTCTATACCATTAGCGATCATGAATACGTTCAATGACCATCCAAATGCAAGAAAAAACTACCCAATTTGTAATCACATATCACGAATTTCATTTGTTATTAGTTTTATATATATCCGTGTTTACATGTGGTTACCCGTCGGTCCGTTATATATGCGAAATGATTTCTTTTTATTCCTAACAACCGAATTTGGTGGAACAAAGATTTTTGTATTAATCCAATGGATGTTTGGTGTATATTTGGGTTATCTGCAGTTGTACTGGGCCGTTTTGGTGCTTGGTTTAACCTTGAAGACTGTGAAAAACGTTATACTAGGGAAACTAGGACTACTAGGGACAGAACTGCAACAAGAAAAAAAGAAGGAAGCGTAGATTTTTGGGTGCCTACCGTAGGTGATCATGCTGCTAACTGGTACTAAACGACGAACTGTAATTCTTGTTCATCCAGTTAAAATATAATCCGTTAATCCGATCAAAATTAAATATACAAAACGCTGGATAACGTAGTTCGTGTAGTAAGATAATGTACTTGTAGTAACAGTCTCGTCAAGATAGTAATTATTTTTATCAAAATTCTAGAATTTTATATTAGAAGAGAGAACGACGATACGCGACTGCGTCCAACGCAGAAACTATCTCTGAATAAAGGGGGTCGTGGGGGATAACAAGAAAATGGTTGCCGATGGGAGCTCCTTCCGGAAAGGGACATTGTCAACTCATCAGATTTATCTTTCTTTTTTTCAGCATGATCTCCTTGGTGTGATTCTATATCCTCTGTTTTTGGCAAGTTTCTTCTCAAGACAGAATTAACCCACTGCGATGCGGTTCGTTCCTCCTTGTTAGAATCTTCGCCAAGAGCATCGAATGGACCAAAACTCACATTGCCAGATGATTGGGGATTCTTTGACCTTTCACGTAGTGATTTTTTCTTTATATAAAGGTCTTGAAGTGCAACGTCTGAACCACCGCCGAACGATCTCAATACATCACCAGTGGGTCCATCGACTACACTCTTATAAAATTCAAGAAGTTGTTTATCGAGCTCAGCGGGTGATAGCTGTAGACGTAACTTGGGCGATTGCAGCATATTATCAATATCTAAATCTAATCTTTTGTCAAGCTCATTCACGAAGCTTTGCTTCACTCGATTTGGCAGGACTAATATTCACAACAAAAATTATCATGAGAAACAAATTGTGAATGAACCTGAACGAAGAGTATGCAAATAAGCAACTATAACTTACCTTTGCTCTGTAAAACTTCCTGTGACAAACGTGAACGGAACAAACGATATCTCGCTCGAGATCGTCGAATTCCAGATACCACAACTTTTCTGTCTTCATTATCTTCTATCAATGGGGGTAGCGATATCTTAAAATGTGAAAACGCAAAAACAGAAAGGATGAGAGAGTGGAGACAGGAATTTAAAGGAAAGAAGACAAAAAAATGAAACTTGGGTCAAACATAACGTACCTCGATACCTCCATTTCTCGATGATAAAGCATCGGCCATCATTTCAGCCTCCTTTACTGGGATACTACCAGCCGCTTCCAACCGTTGAGTAGCAGCTTCCCAGCTTAGGGCATGTGAGTACTCTTCTGTTAGCGGCTCGGGGGAATGGGTGAGGGCATAGTAGAGATTTCCTGTAGCAACAAAACAATAGGGTTAGAGATGGGGGAAATACTATATATATATACACACACACACATATATATATATATATATATAAAAACATAGTGTATTACATACCAACAAACTCTTCTTTGTTAGCATAAACGAGACAGTTCGGAAACTCAGCAAAAAAGTCGTTCGATGGATGAGATGGTACGACGACAAACTTTCCCATTCCTAGCGCTTCTGCTACTGTTGTGCAGAGAACCTCGCTGGTGGATGGATTGATGAAAATCTAATAAAAGGGTATATATATTTTGTGAGATCTGCGTCTGTAAATGATAAAAGAACGCCACGAAGGAGGATTCGAACTTACCTTGTGCGTAAAAGCTAGTTCAGGATGATCAATAGGTCCATGAAAAACCATATCGACATCTAGAGAATCCGCTTTTGCTTCAGCTGCTTCTTTATCGGGGCCGCCACCGTACATGTCAACATGAATCTTAATACCTGCACTTTCCTCGGCGTATTTGAGTAATTCCATCAATGAACCAAGACCCTTTGACCAAAGCATCTTTCCAATAAAATACACGGACGACTCTGCTTCATCTCCAAATACGGGATCATCTTTAGGTGACGCTTGTATCCGTTTGCTTACCTCCTTTCCGGCGTCAAGGAAGCTCGTTCGAATTCCATGGACATTTTCTATCAGCTCCTTCTCTGGGGCAAATTGTCCTAGTGTTCCTGATAGCTTTATTATACGATGACAATGCGCTCGACACATCCATGAACACAAGAGACGCATTGCCGGTGCCTTATAGAAGCAAGAAAACATACATTATAGTGTAAGACAAATACTTTCATCATGGCAGTGTTCCTTTTTTTTTGTTTTTTTTGAACATTGACACAAATACAGTTTAAATAAATAAATAAAACTCACCCGAACAAAGGCTGCTGGTTGATCCTGTGCATAAACAAAGTAATTAGTATGGATGATTCCCACCACGTGTTTGAATTTGTCTGTCCAGGAGTCCCCAGGTGCTCGATACCAATTTAAGTGTTCTGGTTCTTCTAGAATGCATATATCAACGTCTTCTGCTGGTATCAAAGCCGTAATATCACCCATCGAATAAATAGAGTTCTCTACTTTGTTCTGCCAGGCGGTATACCACTTTATTTTTAATTCCTCACTTGCTGTTGGTAATTTTGCTGAATCTCGAAGCCATTCACGAATGTGCGTTTCTTGTGCTTCGGGATTTTCAAATATTCGATTGGACCCGTATACCTGTTCCTGATCCTGTCTTCTTTCGAGCCACGGAAGCATCAATGTTACACTCCCACCTACTTCACTGCGTCCATTGGTCATATATGCAGCTCGCAATACGGGATTGACGGCCGTTCCAGTCATCCATGGTAAGGAGGCAGTTGTAACGATCAATATTCTTTTGGATTTGTCAGAAATATCAGTGTCAGGAACTACATCTTCGTTGTCCTTTCTTGGGGAAGGAACAGGTAATCTAATCGGATTTTTCTTTAGTTTGTGTATATTTTGCGAATTTTCATCTACTTTCGAATCTTCCTCTATTTGTGAGTCGATCGAAAGGGATGATGGTAGATTTTTCCTTTCTGCGTTTCCGTACTGTGACATCGGATATCCCTTATTTTCTGTTTCTATTTTGTCAATATAGTCTTGCACATCGTCTGCCCAATCCTGTAGCGTTTGTTCCCATGATGCAAATCCATCAAAACGGGGAAAACTGGAAGAGCTATTCACATTACGTTCTACTGTTGCGATTGTCATGTTCGTCTTTGGATCTAGTTCTACTTTTGTAGGCTCATCCAGAAGTAATCTCCATCGCCTAAATAGACTACTAGCCGTAACATCCCTCATACTACTTGTATTGTCATCAAGAGAAGAGGACCTCATCGGAACAGCTAAATTCTTTATTTCCTTCAATGCTCGATCCCATCTTTCTTGTGATGACTTGATCCGCTCTGTATTATTAAATTGTTTCTTTGTAAATTGATTGATAGATTCTTCCAAACTGATCCGTTTACGATTGTTACCATTCGGTATCGGCGTTGATGATGGAGACGATTCATCGTCGGTAGGCGAAGGAGTAGAAGAAGAAGAATATTTTTGTTCCTGCTCAGGAGAAGAATGGATTGGTAATACCAAAAATACGTTTGTCACCAACATCCAACGTAAAACAAACGTCAACAGTGTGAAGGAGGATGTGGAAAGTTTCATTCTACCGCGGCACACCCAAGCGCCAAGCTCGATCCAAGATTTTCTGGCTTCGTACTGCTTATATTGTAGATGGATATATGATGCAAACAACGATTGATTAGATATGGAAACAAAAATATATGCTTATTAACATCCTTTCCGTTGTCTAATTTTCTTTCCAAGTAGTATGTTGAATGTGTTGTACAATATTTTCTCATTTTGTTTCGTCGATAGTCAAATGTCAAATCACAAATCACAAATCACAGACAAATCACAGATGTCAAATTGAAAATCACATCACCCGCCGTCGCACGTATTAAGTTTCGTATCTTGAACCAACAATACAGAGCTACTACAGTAGTACTGTAGTTTAGTTGAGGGGAGGGGGTGCTTGGTGTATAAAAAGCTCAAACTCTCCCCAAAATCAACGTTGAACTTTTGGACTTTTGGTCATAGTGAATACTGGTGCTGTACAGTAGCTACTGCTATTGCTTAGTACTAGTAGTATTTTATTTGTGCACAAACAAAAAGTAGGCATTCATCATTATCTAGTGTACTACTTTTTCTAACTTACTCTTCATACTAATACTACGGATATCTCATTTTACAAACAAAACAAAAACAAAAACAAAAACAAAATTAAAACTAATACAATTATTTGCATGATGTCAACGGCCGCTGCGATGCTACCAAAACCTGTTGTATTTTGTGGTCCTTCCGGTGTTGGTAAGGGGACACTAATTGAAATGCTCATGAAACGTTTCCCAAATAATCAATTTGGATTCAGTGTTTCACACACAACACGGAAACCACGGGATGGCGAAATTGATGGTCAACATTATAACTTTACAACTGTCGACGATATTAAAAAAGAAATAGATGATGGTAAATTTGTTGAATATGCAGAAGTACATGGGAATTATTACGGAACGAGTGTCGCAGCTGTTGAGGCTGTACAAAATGAAAAACGTATATGTGTTTTAGACATTGATATTCAGGGTGTAATGAAAGTAAAGCAATCATCATTGAAACCAATTTATTTATTCATTTCTCCACCATCATTGGATGAATTAGAAAAGAGATTACGTGGTCGGGGAACAGAATCAGAAGAATCTATTACAAAACGACTTGCTAATTCTAAAAAGGAAATGGATTACGGTCATGGTGCTGGTAATTTTGATAAGATTTTTGTTAATGCTGATTTGAAGGCAACATTTGAAGAAATGGCATTATCCTTCAAGGAATGGTATCCAGAATTGGATGAAGTTGCAGAAGATGATGAACAAAAGAATTGTACGTCGAAATGTATAATATCGTAATGTATGTGAATGTGTTCCACCAGTTTGTGTTTACAGTAAATATATTAAATAGAAATACATTGCACCGATACACCTTCAATTAACATGACTCGACCTCTTTTCCTCCCCTTTATTTGTTGTACATGTATATAAAATAAAATGATCCCATAAAATAACAGGAGCGCGTT
>Ga0115007_10002405_pt1 | contig 11559 bp, 5 predicted proteins | sample ArcOceMetagenome_2_FD_87166 | JGI IMG/M metagenome (GOLD analysis project Ga0115007, IMG submission 87166) | Marine eukaryotic phytoplankton communities from Arctic Ocean - Arctic Ocean ARC135M Metagenome | ecosystem: Environmental > Aquatic > Marine > Oceanic | place: Arctic Ocean | collected... | reverse complement strand
TAACCAAATTCTTTTTAATTGTACGATACCCCGTACTAACATCTACTACTGGATACTTGGTCTCATAGAGTAAAAGTCCGGTTCTTTCTTGTTTTGAGAAGACTTGAGCTTGCGTCGGTCCACACCCTTGGGGATACCTACCCGGCGCATATGGGTGCAAAGAGCAGGTCGTCCCTTCAAGAATAGTTCGTGGTAGTATCCACCGCTATCTGGACCGGAGATTATTCGTGTAAATCCATATAAGTTTAATTGTCGCTGAAAGCTACTTAATCTCGATTGTTTGTAATATTTCGGCATGAGCTTTTCTTCAAATTTATCTGGATTGTGAATACCAAAGGCACGGCCGTGTGGAAAGAAACTAATTATAGGTGCATCACCATCCTTCTCAATTTCAAGTAGCATTCGATGAAGCTTTTCGGGGAATGGTTCCTACATTTAACAATTTTTATTTTAATGAATTCAAGGATATAGAAATGGAAGAATTGAGCGGGAGTGAGCGGGATAGTAAGCGACAGCATTACACACAAAGAAACAAAAACAGAGGAATATATTGATTTTAAAGAAGAAGAAGAAAAGACTTACCGTCACGCCACCACGCGTGCGACGTCTTGATAGTTCGTATGCAGGAGGATCCGCCATACCAGATGTATCGATATAGGGGGACGACTTCTTCCTCATCGAATTCCCTAAAGCTGCAAGAGTAGACTCACTATCCAGTTCACTACCTGGAGTAACCACAGAAGCGGCAGTAGCTTTCATATTACTCGTAAGTCGTAGCGCTTCTACTCGTGCCCTTTCTTCGGCTAGCATCATACTCTCACGACGGCGCATAATCATCAATCGTTCAAGTCTTAAATTTCGATCAGAGGCGGAAATAAGATCACCGTCAGAATACATGTCCTGAAGATTACTACCACCATACATGCTAGCCGCTCCACCTCCCATTCCCATTCCCATACCCATTCCCATACCCATACCCATACTCATTCCGGAATAAGAGTTCGGCTGATGAGAGGGTGGTAGTAGTCCATTATAATAGGTTGATAGTCCAGATGCACCAGCAGAAACTCCATCGAAAACTGAAGATGATCGTGCCATAGATTGAATTGAATTGGATGGGTTATTATGAATTGACGACATCATCGATGAATGTACAGTAGGACTATACATTTGAGAAAGATCAGAGCCAGAAGTAACTGTTGGGGGAAATTGTGACCCTCTAGACGCCGCTGCTAAAAGTGCTTCGCCTTTCTCGATATACGCTGTTGCCTCAGCTCTCATCTTCTCTTGTTCACTAAACGGCATCATCATGTTACGACCACCAACTAATCTATCGTCCATTATCATATAGCTGTTTGAAGTTTGGTTTGGTGGGTTTTATTTTTAGTTGTGAAAGCCAAATTCTTGTAAGAAGCACGTTCAATTAAATTAATTTCTTGTAACTACCGTAGTTATGTGTTTGAATGTACGTGCCAGTTTTTTATCACAGCGACACGCATATATGTAGCAGTCTGCGTGTTAAAGTACACGAAGCATAAAAAACATCAACATTAGAATATATATGAAGAGAACGCGGAACTAAGGCGAAGATCAAAAAACCGGAATTCGCGCTTCTTCGTACCGTGCAATCGATTCAAAAGCACGTAAAGACTTAGTAACTTGTATCAAATTTCTATGAAGATTTGATTCGAGAATTTTGAAGACTTAGCTTGACAATCGTACAAAAGCTAAAAGATTCACAGAATCGGTGATTTTCAAGTTTCACTGGGTTCGCCAAATGCATTGAACGGAATGGGAACATGTCCCCAAAACGTTTAAATGTTATCGCATAAATGTTAGTATGAAATTACATACAATGCCTTGAACAACATAATTGTTTTTACCATTCAAATTAATTATCAAGGCATATCAAAAAAATCGGAACACATATTTCTCATGTCTCAGCGAGTCCCACGACATTTGCTACATGCATACTTGACTAACGTACTACAGTAAGTCGATAGTTATATGATCCTGAGTACAATGTAGTCATCATCTGATCATTGTTGGGCACACTTTTAGTGGTCAGCATCATCATAGAACTGACTGACCAGCAAAGCCAAAATTCCTTAACATGCAAAAAATATCAAAGGGGATAACAGATCTAATCTAAATCCACAAAACAAAAGGAGTTTCTTGCTTTTGCTTTAACTTCTAAGATACCATATTGTAAAACTCATTATTTAAAAATACCTATTATGTATGTTGTAGGTAGGTTGACTTCTCTGCCTTGTTATTGATACCTACTATACTGTATCTATCACTTCTTGACTATTAAGATCAAAAGTCAATCAATCAAAGGTATGATACACACAGCACAAAATGACTGCTAAGTCCTTGGCTTGCTACTTTATGTATGGGGTATTACAGATTTCATTAGTACAGTACAGTAGGCGTTTTGTTTGTCTGATGTCAATATCCTACAGAAAACATCACATCCAAGCTTTTTGTATTTGTTGTCGCTGGACTAGTGAATGAACAGTCACATAATCGAAGCATGACTGACTCATCCATCCCAAATAAAGCGTCGCCCATCATCCCAACAAAAACAGCAAAACAAAAATCATACTACATACTGACACCCGTTATTATCATTGTTCAAAGGAAAAAATCGTTCACATCAATGTTTGCCGCCGAGAAAGTAGAGGACACTACTACTACAAGTACTACAAGTACAGCGCTACGGATTGCTTGTTTGGAGCCATCTGCCACTGCTATTTGTTTGGAACTTGGTCTTGAAAAATACATTGTTGGTGTTACTCATGAATGTGGACCAATTCTCGATAGTTATTATTCCTTGGATGACGGTACCAATGATGACGATGATGACGATAATATTACAAATCGACCACTTGTATTGACTAAGAATGGATTAACAGTTAATTCCCAAGCAGATATCCATCTTGCCATCCAAAAAACGGCCGCAGCCGTAGCTGCTGTGACTCAAGGAATATCATGTCCGATCCGAAACGACAACGACAACAACAATACTGATATTCTTCCGCAACCGTCCACCGATATACCTTCTTTGTATCCATTGATAGAAGAAAAGATGTTATCTGCTCGACCGACTGTAATTTTCACACAAGATTTATGTGATGTTTGTGCTCCAAATACAGCCGCTGTTCGTCGATGTTTACTGAAGAATAGCACCAGCGAAGAATTTGAGACAATCGTATCAGTGATTGCATTGCAGCCAAAAACTTTGCACGAGGTGACCGATACTGTAAGTTAACAACAACAACAATATCAAAAGAGATAATGTGACAAGAAATTTACACAACGTACGTACGTAACTCACATACTTATATTTGTTTTGTTTTGCAATTGAACACCAACGACCAACAACAACGATCAATGAACAACAAACAACAACTGGTGTCCTCTTTGTATTTATTCATAATTTTTATATACGACACAACTACACATAGTTTGTAACCATTGCAGAAGCATGTGGAATAAAAGAAAGAGGACAACGGTTGAAGGATGACTTCTTAAACAATCTCAAGACACTTCAACATGCTATTCATAAAAATCGAAAAAATAATCACGATACATCAACAATGCCAAAATTGTTTATACTAGAATGGCTTGACCCAGTGTTCGATTCAGGCCATTGGACGTGTAAGTTTTAAGAAAAAATACAAAGTATACTGAGAATAACTATGCGTATTCAATACAAACACGAATACGACGAACGCGAACGATTTTCTTTTTTACATTTGAATATAATTTGATGCCGTTTTTGCTAAACTCACAATATTTGAAAATGCGATGGTCGTCGATGAAAATAAATTACATTGGTGAATGTTTTGTTTCTGGTCTCTATTGTTGATACTTTAAAATATATAGACGAAATGATGGAATACGCCTGCGTCGAAACTGCTCGACCTGGTAAACACACTCATAAGGCCGTAGTTATTGATTGGGACGATGTGTATAAGGCAGATCCTGATGTTATCGTTGTGGGTTGTTGTGGGTTTGATCTGGAACGAAATGTTCGTGATACACTGGATAAGAAAGAACGCCTTCAAAAACTCCGAGCAGGACAAAACCATCGAATATACGCGGCGCACGGGGACTGGTATATTGCACAACCAGCTCCATTCTTACTTCAAGGAGTAGCATTATTAGCGCAATGTGCGTATCAAAACGAACAAAACGTTTTGGATGCAATTGCTGAGCTGGGTTATGAATCATTGGGCTGGCAAGCAGTCGATATTATGACGAACCACACCGATTCTTTGACCAATGGAAAAAGAAAAGAAAAGATAAATACCTCGTTGTTAGTAGAAGAATCTATGATTGCTGATATGGAAGATCTCTTCCCTGATAAAGAAGGTTTTTCTCAAGCCCATGATCTTGCCTGTGAACAAGGTGAGTTATCGTACATAGATCCAGAAACAGGTTATAATGTCTTTACAGAGATTGCTCATAAGAAACGTGGGAAATGTTGTGGTTCCGGGTGTCGGCACTGTCCATATTCGCACAAAAATGTGAAAAACAAAGCAGCCAAAATTCAACAACCATCCATACTTTACCAACAAGAAACGAGAGATGGAGACCAACAATCCCAGATTTTTTCGATTAACAACAATAAAGACATTAAAGTTTTATTCTTTTCGGGTGGTAAGGATTCCTTTTTGGCTATTCGTGCACTTGTTAGAGGCTATTACGAAATCGGTCCGTTTGGACTGGTCCTAATGACGACGTTCGATGCAGCTACTCGCGTTATTGCTCATCAAGAAGTCAATATCGACCAAGTTATCAAACAAGCTTCTCATTTAAATATAACTCTTGTTGGAATTCCATTACGGAAGGGGAGCGGAGAAACTTATACAAATCGAATACGATCCGGATTAGAGGTAATCAAGTCTTTTCTTCCCTCCCAAAGTCGCATTTCTTCGTTGGTCTTTGGTGACTTGCATTTATCCCCCGTGAAGGAATGGAGGGACAAGATTCTTACACAATTAGATTACGAATTGGAGTACCCTATCTGGAAAATATCTTATTCAGACCTGATAAAAGATTTAGAAGCAAGTAAGGTTCCTTGTCAAGTATCCGGGAGCACTCGTGAGAAAGAGGTACCATTGGGTACTATGTTTGATAGAAAGCTATACGAAAGGCTACTTAGTTCAGATATTGATCCTTTTGGTGAGTGTGGCGAATTTCATTCTCTAGCAATGGTGTGGGACGTCTCTCGCACAACTGCCTTAGGTTTGAGATGATACATACAAATGAAGTGAATGCTACACTAGTAGTATATAATAAGTAATGAAACTGAGTACATAGCATAATAATTAATTAGGCAAACCGATGATCTAATTAACTGATATCGAATAGTCTCAATTTGTTTAGGATGTAACATCGATTGATTACGGTGGGAGCGGCAAGAAATTGTATAAAAGCCTTTGTGAGTTTCCAGTTCCACTGAAAGAAAGTTCTTCTCTACCATCAACATATACTACAACCGTCCATTGATCGTCAACTCCATACGATAGGAAACTTCGTACATAAAATGAATACTGTCCAACAGGTCCCCCGCCCATAGGAAAATAAATGTTTTCCGTATGTTTTCCATACTCAAATTGATCAAATTCCTCCCCAAATTTCCCTCCTGATTCAAGATCTTCCAAATTTGAGAAAGATATAACTGTTTCAAGTGGTGTGACCACCATCAAATCTAAGTCATTTGCTCCCTCCCATGAAAGGGTGAATCTCGGATTTCCCTCATCTACGCAGGTATGAGAGGCGCAAACTTCGTTTGGAAAACAATCTGCATTCGTGCAGCATTCTCCATCTGAAAGTGGATCACATATTTCCTGATCAGACGCCGGTATATCCATCCCTGGTGAGTCGTAGTCAAAGAATAACACCTCTGATGATCCTTGTCCGGTTTCGCTACTGATTTCTTCTCCATCAACAAATATACTAAGTGTCCAGATATCTTCCTCACCATCAGACATAAATGAATGTACATAGTATGGAAAAATTCCAGGTGCATTTGTTTCAGGAGCAAAGTGAATGTTTTCAATGCGATGGTCAGGGTTGTTTGGATCAACATATTCACTAAATTTTCCTCCTGATTCCAGGTCGATCGGGTTCTGCCAATTTATTGTAGTTTTTAGTGGCGTAACAACAGAAAGGGCAACGTCATAATTGCCCTCCCATGATAGTATAAATTGAGGGGCTCCCTTTTCGATACATACATTATCAACTGTAAGCTGATCACATATCCCCTGATCAGGTGAATCTATTGACGGCGAATCTATAGCTGAGTAGACATAGAATAACACCTCTGATGAGCCTTGTCCAGTTTCACTACTGATTTCTTGTCCATCAACATATATAGTAACTGTCCAGGTATCTTCTTCACCACCTGATAGAAATGAGTGAACGTAGTAAGGGTATACTCCAGGCTGCCCCTCAGGAGAAAAGTAAATGTTTTCAATATGGTGGTCAGGGTTGTCTGGATCAATATGATCATTGAACTTCCCTGCTGATTCAGCATCAAATGGATTCTGCCAGTTTATTGTAGTTTCTAGTGGCGTAACGACAGAAAGGACAATATCTGAGTTACCAATATACGATAGCACAAATTGGGGGGAACCCTTTTGAATGCACGTTTTCTTGATACAAATATTGCTCGAATCACAGTCGGAGTTCGTTTCGCAAGCAATCGACTGAGGATTTGAAGTAGCGATACTTCCTCCAAATTGGAATGAATACAAATCGGAATTACCAACTCCTCTTTGCTCCGCTATGTTTTCACCATTTACTGATACAGTTATTATCCAAGACGCGTTAGAGTCATCTTCTTCTTCATCCGAGTTCGTAACAGAATACGCGTACAAACCTGACGGTCCACCCTGAAGCGGAAAGTATACATTCTCCATATTATTCCCAGACGTAAGCTGTAGATTCGGTCCTTCGAAAGTACCATCTGATTCTGGATCAAAAGGGGATAATGCAGAGATAAATTTTCCATCTGTAGTTACCACCCTTAAATTATACATACTCTCCCCAGACCATTGTAACGTGAATCTTGGATTTCCGTCTGTAATACATGCATTCTGGACGCAGACCCGAGACAGGCCCGGACAATCCAAGTCCACAGTGCACAAATCAGCATTCATTATTGGTGTATTTGGTGCTGCCATAGAAGGCTTCGTAGATGGTGTTGATGAAATATCCAGCTGCGATTCTGGCACTGGCGTGGTGGTCGGCATCACGGATGGTTGCATCGATGTAAGCACAGGAGTAATAGGAAGCAATTGAGTTACAGAGGATGGCAATAACGTGGGAGCTACTCGATCGTAATCGTATAATTCAGAGTCGCCTATTCCAGTCTCTTCTTGAACCAGCTTTCCCGACTCATAAATTCTCACGGTCCAAACATCGGAACCAACACCTTGCATGACCAAAGAGCTTACGTACACGCGATAGGTACCAAATGTAGCACCGGAAGTAAGAAAATAAACGCTCTCAACATGAAAACCAAAGGTCAATGGAGAAGAAGAGCCCTCATATCGATCTGAACCCCTTGTGATGATGGTATTTTCGGGAGTTTCCACATATAGTTGGAGGTCGTCATCTCCAATCCATTCTAAGGTTATTCTCAAGGTCCCTTCGTTGATACAAGTCCTCTGGACACAGATAGTCTCAGAAGAATCTGAACAGTCCGCATCAATACAGCACTCTTCTTGTATGGGACTGCATATTGGTGGTTGAGGGTCGGGTCTCTGAGGTTCATCTATTCCACTCTTTCGAAAGTAGGAGAAGGTAACAGAGTCATTCAATCCATAACGTGTCTCAACCAGATCTCCCTCGTCATATATATCTATAGTCCACGAATCTTCTACATCATTGTTAGCACTCGACCTTACTCCATATTCGTACGTCCCAGCTGGTGAGTCCAGCATTGGAAAGTAAATACTTATAACATGATATCCAACAGAAGATTGATCCACGTCTCGTTCGTATCTACCACCGGAAAAAATATCAAATGTGTCGTCAGCAGAAATCTGAACTCCATCAGGTGTAATCACAAATAAGTCGAGGTCATAGTCTCCAGTCCAGATCAGCGTGAATCTTGGATTGCCATCCTTGATACAAGTTCTCTGCTCGCATATATCTTGGACGGTTTTACAGTCCAAATCTACACAGCATTCGTCCAATTCAACATCACAATCTTCGTTGATGATCCGATATGGACCTGCAGCAATCGGGAAGACAGTAGGAGATACGATCGGAAAAAGCGGCGAATCGGTCGTCTGTCCAAGGGGAGGTCGATTTGGAGGATCCACCATGACTGGTGAAGTGGTTGGAAGATTGTATTGTGGTGTCGGGGAAGGTGTGATTGGTTCGATAATTGAGATAGGATGCTGTGTTGGTGGTGATAAATAATGCGGTTCCTTATAGTAAAAGAAGTCTTCCGAACATCCAAGACCCGACACGGTATCTACGACCTTCCAAGATTCTACCACAGTTACAGTCCATTCATCACTCTTCTCAACTGTAACGAAAGGACGTACAAAGAACGTATATATCCCAGGCGGTGCACCATCAAGGGGAAAATAAATATTTTCAACATGGTACCCATATCCAATCTGATCAACAGATTCACCAAATTTTCCCATTGATGTAGGATCAAAGAAATTGTTGTAGGATATTTCTGTACCATCAGGAGTTACAACAAACAGATCATAGTCATCATCACCAATCCATTGTAGAGTGAATCTTAAAAATCCATCATTGATACAATTTCGGTGGACACAAATATCATCGCCGTTGATACAATCTCTATTTAAGCAACATCCGTCGTGAGGGACAAGACACATAGATTCATCATCATGATTTTTACTTCTACTCAAATCGTCAGAATAGTCAGAAGAAAATATATTTCCTTTCGTATTAGTACAACTTGTAGTATCTGCATATGTTCGTGCATGTACCGTTGATGAATATGGTGATGGGATTGATTCATCGACGAAGTTTGCTGATATCCGTTCTTCCTTGTTAGGTTGAATAGTTTGGTCGTCGTAACCGTCGCCATGTCCAATCGCGTATTGATAATGAACGTTCTTTTCTTCTAGATAGTTACCACCACCACCACCACCACCTCCACCACTACCGCCGCCGTTTCCAATCCCATATTCGTTATTGATGATTCCACTTTCTTCTTCGTTGCTATCACTAAACATATTTTTCATTATCGTACTACCACTATTGTTTTTGATATCATTATTTGTACCTTCATCACTCATCATATTGTTGATGTTACTACTACTACTACTACTGCTTCGTTTTTTCACAGAATCCATCTGGATTGATAATTTGGACGACGACGACGAATCAACATCAGAATTTGTATTTGTTTCTCCGATGTTATTATTAAATTGGCTTGATGATGTTTCTTTATTGCTGTTGCCGTGTCCGATCCCGTAATAATGGTACGAGGTATCATCATCTCTTTCTTTGGATCCCAGAAAGATACTTTCCCACAATGTATTTTTACCGTTACTACTATCATTACCATTGTTACTGCTAATATCACTTCCCCCATCATCATTATTAGGAAGAATCGTCCCATCATCCTCGTATTGTGTAGGTTCTTGCAGTATTCTTTGGTGGTCTTGTGCTCTGTAGTATTTTGTTTCCCCGTTGTTTTTATTATGATATGATCGTCCCTCAACCATAACAATAGTAGCTACTGTCAGTAAAATCACGATTATTAGTTGTGATCGTGATGACGATGAACAACAAAATAATTGAATTCGTTTTGTTATTGTTCTTGTTGTGTTCTTGTTCTTGTTCGTATTCATATTCGTATCCCTATTCGTACCCGCACAAGTTGGAGGAACATTATATCGGTCGCAGTATTTTCGTTTCATACTCTTCGCCTGTGATACTGATACCATCACTGATAACTGATATCACTGATGAAGCTATACAATTGTATATATATAAAGGGAATATTTTTTTTCCACTAAAATGTTTATACAAGTACACACATCGAAGAAGAAGCAGAGTAAAGAAGAAAAAATCGACGATATCGTCAGGTAGGTATTGGCGTCACGTCAGGTAGCTGGTTGGTCGTTGTTATTGTCTACCTCTCTCTCTCTCTCTATTGCTTCCGGTAGTTCAAGTCTAGCTAACAGTATCAGGGCGGACTAGTAGCAGTAGTATTGTATTAGTAGAAAACCTAGAGTATCATACCCAGTCAACATTCACTACAGACAAGTTGTGATTGATTGATTTATTCGCATGTGTTGAGTTGATGGACAAAATAATCGGAAAACTATTGAGAACCTCTCTGCTTTTTGATAGATTATATCATATATATATATATGTTCGAATCGATCGTGTGGAGTGAGTCACGTGACGGAAAAATTATGTCGAATTGACGAGGTGGACGATTTCCGCGTCTGTCCTTCTGTCATATTTTCTTCTTTTCGCGTAGCCCTCCATTCCAAACTTGAATTTTTTGCCAAAAAAATAGAAATTTTTTGATTTTTTTTCGCTTAGTTTGGTTGTGTTGATTTGAGATTCGTTTTTTTTATGTCATGCATCGTCTATCGCACTGCACTATTGCCTCTCCTTCCTATTTCACTTCTTCATTATTACCTTGAACAATATAAAATATTTAGGCAGTAATCAGTAATTAGTATTTAGTAATCAGTTATTGAATAGACCCAGTAGTCACCATAAAGCCACTATGTCGTCGAAATCATTATCAAAGTCATCATCAAGAAATTCATTAACATCCATAGCGTCATCATCAAAGGCAACGAAGGCAGTTGCGGTTGGTATAGATTTAGGAAGTTATAATGCACGTGTTTCAACATTTGATGATCATTTGAATCATCCTGTTTGTGCACATAATAATGATGGTAAACGAACAACTCGTGTCGAACTTTCATCCGATGAAAACAAAGCAGTTCCAATCAAAATTACTGCAAGTAATTTAGATCAATTTTTAAATGAAAAAGTCATCCCATTAGCACATGATGCGGCACATACAAAAAATCTTAGTGTTATTACTAGTGTACCGAACGATGAAACAATTTCTGAAGAATATTTAAATGTATTGCAACAATCTGGACGTGGTGTTATTACTGAGGCTGCTGCTATTTGTTTAGCATATGATTTAGACAAGGCCGCAACTAATAATCGACGTATATTAGTTGTTGATGGTGGTGCATCTGGTATTAAAATTGCTGTACTACGTGCAACATCCAATGGATTATGGTGTTTAGAATCAACTCAAAATACGCAATCTGTATCTGGTGAGGCATTAGTTACAACATTAGGACAATCAGTTGCACAACAATTTGAAACCAAAAATCGTTTCCCGCGTGGTGAAGTTTGGCAATCTAAAAAAGCACGAGCAAAACTTCAGAGAGCATGTGAAAATGGATTGACAACATTACAAATTAATAACACATTAACCATCCATGTTGATTCATTATATGAAGGTATGGATTGTTCTGTTACAATAGGTAAAGCAAAATGGGATTT
>Ga0115007_10002404_pt1 | contig 11559 bp, 1 predicted proteins | sample ArcOceMetagenome_2_FD_87166 | JGI IMG/M metagenome (GOLD analysis project Ga0115007, IMG submission 87166) | Marine eukaryotic phytoplankton communities from Arctic Ocean - Arctic Ocean ARC135M Metagenome | ecosystem: Environmental > Aquatic > Marine > Oceanic | place: Arctic Ocean | collected... | reverse complement strand
TGAAAAAAAGTGACAACTTTGAAATCTTCTTTTTTTTTTTTCTTTTTTTGCTTCTTTTTTTTTCTTCTTTTTTCTTTCTTATTTTTATAGGTACCTCATTTGGTGGCAACGACTGCTGTTCATTCAGCTGGTTTGTTTCAACAAACATTTGATGCATCCTCAATCCCATCCAAACCAGATTACGAATTTAGATGCACTGCAACTGTTGATACTAAAGTTCTTGAAACTTCCAAAGTTATTGGTGTAGACAATGATGGACCAATTATTTCATTTTCGGCTCCTACGCCAAATGATGGATCGTTCGGTTTTTCGAACAGTGGTACTACAACTATGACTGTTGCCAAAACAGGTGGTACCACACCTACACGTATTGAATTCTTTTACGAACATGCCGTAGTCGGTGGTATTGTTTCTACATCTTTCTCGGTCACTAACTCACCAACATTTCCAATTTCTGTTGCTGCTGATGTTAGTGCTTTGTTTGTTGGTTTACCTGTTACGATTAAAGCCGTAGCACTTGATTCCGCAGGAAGACAAGGATTTGCCACATTTAGTGGTACGGTGTCCGAACCTAATTTTGCTCCTACAAATATCGCATTATCGACATCTACCGTTTTAGAAAATTCAGCATTATCAACTTTTATTGGTGCATTAACTACAACGGATCCAAATACAGGAAATACTCATACATATACTATTACTTCTGGTAGTGATATTGTCACGGTCATTGGTGCTAATCTTGTCGTTAATGGCGATGTAAATTATGAAGCATCTGCTACAAAATCGATTACGATTCGCAGTACTGATGGAGGTGGTCTATCTTTTGATAAATCATTTACATTAAGTATTACAGATGTAAATGAGCCACCCACAGCCATGACTTTATCAACCAGCACTGTGCCAGAAAATACAGGAACTGGAACAACTATTGCTACGTTGTCAGTGACAAATCCAGAAACATCTCAAACCATTACTTACACATTATTAAATTCAGCCAGTGGACGCTTTTCTTTGTCTGGTAGTTCATTAAAAGTGTTAGGTGAATTAGATTTTGAAACTCAAACGACACGTACAATACAAGTCAGAGCTTTAGACAATGGTGCAAGTGCACAATTTGTAGATGCCAGTTTTACAATTAATATTCAAGACATTAATGAACCACCAACGTTAATTTCATTAAGTTCATCAAGTATTGCTGAACAATGTACCGAAACAGGATGTACAGCACAAACATTAGGAATTAAAGTAGGTGATTTAACAACGGCAGATCCAGAAACATCAAATACACATACTTATACCTTGCTAGACAATGGTGGTGGTAGATTTCAAATTAGTGGCAGTGAACTGCAACTTGCTACGACGACTTTAGATTTTGAAGCAACGCCACAAGTCACGATACAAGTTCGTTCAACAGACAATGGATCTCCTGCTAAATCAAAAGATCAATATATGATTGTTGCGGTCATTGATATTGCAGAAGCACCAGTAGTAAGTGGTTCGACATGTTCCATTCAAGAAAATAAACCAGACGACACTTTTGTTTGTACAGTGGCTGCTACAAATACGCAAGATGATGTAGCTCTTAAATTTGAAATACTTAGCGGTAATCCCGGTGAAGCCTTCAAAATAAATGATTGTTCAGGAATCATATTTGTGAAAACAGGATCTCAATTAGATTTTGAAGGTGGAACAACGCAATATACGTTACGAATTAAAATTACTGGAGGTATTGCAACTGAAATTGATCAAATCATTAATGTATTAAATGTTGCTGAAGCACCTACTATTACACCAACGACTCTTACCGTAACAGAAAATACCGCAGCAAATACTATGATCGCAGATATGAATACCTATTGGAACGATCGTAAGATAAATCCATTCCGTCAACTCTAACACAAGATACTATTGTCACGTACTATCACGTACTAACATTTCATTCTCTTATTCTCTTCTTTTTATTAATTGATATCATTGTCATCTGTTTATTTTTTTGATCGACATTCATTTTTTTTTTATCGCATTGGTTAATACTTAAATCAACACGGCCCTCACTCGACCTATGGTTTTCCTTCGACAGCCGATGGATCAGCGGATACCGTTGCGTTTGCCATATTAGACGGAAATGTGAATTCGGTCTGGTCTGTAGATTCATCGACCAGAAAATTATCTTCCGCTGCTAATGTCGATTACGAAGCAAGATCTTCTTATACGTTATTAATTAGAGCTACGGATTCAGATGGATTAACAGGAGATGGTATATTTACTATAAATATTAACGACGTCAACGAACCACCTGTTTATGCCGAAGGTGCTTCAATAGCTCGCAACATTGATGAAAATCCATCTTCTGTGGGTCTTGCTGTTGGTGTACCAATTTTAGCGACCGATACAGATGCTGGAGCGGCAGGTATTTTAGTATATGAATTATTGACGAGTGGAAATACGAATACTGCATTTCGTGTGGATACAAGTACTGGACAATTAGAAGTAGCTACGACTGCTGCTATTGATCGTGAAGTCAAAAGTTCTTACACGTTAACATTACGAGCAAAAGATACAACTTCCTCTCCAGTTCAAACGGATACAACTGTCACAGTTACAATCAATGACGTCAATGAACCACCTACTATATTATCTGGTGCCTGTGCAACAAATGCTTTGACTATCAATGAAGAATCTGCAATTAATACAGCTATTGGTGATTCACCTCTTGCACCTCTTTCTTTATGTGTCAGTGATGTTGATGTAGGTTCTAGTCATACGTTTACCATTCAATCTTCGTCAACACATCGTGTAGCAGCTAGCACAATTACAAATGCGAATCTGGGTGCAGGATCAGTTACTACTGTTACTGTAACATCCCAAACTATTAATGCTAATTCTGGTGTCGTTATAAAACAAGGTGGTTTAGATCCTAATCAAGCATTGTTTCCAGGAAGATGGGTTACTGAAGGTACACTAGTAACAACGCTTCCAGGTGCCGGTGTAACTTCAATTCAAATTTATATGATTCGAGGAGCATTTACTACAACAGACTCTTTAACTTTTGGTGATGGTTTGGGTGCAGGAAAAGTTACTTTGAATAGTGGTACTGGTCGATTTCAAGTCGCAGTACCTGATTTAAATGCAGATACATTGCCTAACATATTTATATATACCATTCAAATTACGGATAACGGCGGTCTATCTATTACCAGTGATGTTAAGATCACGATCAATGATATTAATGAACCACCTGAAATGCCAAGTGCTTTTGATTTGATTCGTGAAGTGACGGAAATTGCACCAACAGCAACACCAACAGTTCCATCACCTGGGACTTTTGAAGGCATCATTAATGATGTCACTGTCGTTGGAAGTTGTGAGAAATTTCCACCCGGAGGCACGATGTCTACTACATGTCAAATAAGACCGATCTGTGCTTTAGATCAAGAAAGTAACACACTTGTATATTCTATGATTACAACAGGATCACCTTTTTCTTTAGCAGATTCGTCTTCACCTCAAGCTGGTTGTACATTTGTACGTGTTTCAAATTTCGCAACCATTGATTTTGAAAGCAAACCAACCTGGAATTTAGACATACGTGCTACAGAATCTGGAACATCCGAATTATTTGCCGCTACTGCTACAGTAGTCATTAACGTGGTCGATCAAAACGATACTCCGGTATTAGCAGATATGACCAAAACTGTAGGTGAAAATTCTGTTTCTCCTACTTCAGTTGGATCCACAATTACAGCAAGTGATCAAGATTTGACAGATACATTGACTTACGTTTTGCTTGCTAGTGGTAATACTAATACGGTATTTCAAGTCAGTGCCACCACTTCTCGTTCGACACAGTTACAAATTGCATCATTACCAGGAACTAAAAATATTGGTGATATGAATAGTGGAATTCGTTCGTATACTTTGTCTCTTCAAGTCACCGATGATGATACTGCTGGTGGTGGTGTTACGCCATTAACTGCAACTGCTTCCATTGCTGTATCCATTGTTGAACAAAACGATTCACCTATTGTAATTGCCGCAACTTTTTCAGTCAATGAAAATTCGGTACCTGGTACAGTAGTAGGAACGGCAACCGCTACAGATGCTGATAATACACCAACAATTACGCAAACTTTAACATTTTCATTGATTGGGGAAGGCAATATTGATAGTGCATTTGAAATTAATAGTGCAACTGGACAAATTTCAGTTAAAACGACTGCACCTCTTGATTTCGAGACTCGTACTTCCTTCAACATTGAAGTTCAAGCGCAAGACAATGGTGCTGGTACTTTATCTGGTTCTCGTGTACTTGTTATTAATCTTGTTAATGTGAATGAAGTTCCAAATATCGATGATGCTACACGTACTGTCGATGAAAATGTACCAGCGGGTACCATTGTTTCTGGTGGATCAGTTACAGGAACAGATATTGATGCCGGACAAACTCTTGCATATTCAATTATTGCTTGTACACCTTCTTGTACCACTACTGATTTTGTTGTAAATTCGGGATCGGGTATTATTACTACATCTAAAGCTTTAAATTTTGAACAGCAAGTGAATTATCAATTGACGTATCGTGCAACAGATTCAGATACAAGTGTTCCATTGACTGATGACTGTATAGTAAATATCAATGTATTGAACGTAAACGATGCACCGATTGCAAATGATGTAGATGTTCGTATTTCAGAAGATACTTTGCCAGAAACTCAAATCACACTTGTTACACAATCAGATGAAGATGTTGGAAGTGGTGAAACATTTTCTTATGCTCTTGATACGAATATGGATAATTGTTGGAGATTTGTAGTGACTGATCCTACACAATGGTACCATGTTGATCGTCCAGTTGAAACCAATGGTGATCTTGCCATGACGTTTGGTGTTCAAAGTAATCCTGGCACAACTGTTGATATTTGGTTTCATCGAGGCATTGATAAAGCAGGGTATAAAGTACAAATTGATGATAGTTTGAAAAAAATTAAAATATATGAATGTGATGCTAGTTCTGGTTGCAATTCTGTAGTTGAAACTGTAGTCTTCACTTCGGTACTTTCGTCGTATGCACAAGGTGATGGTGTTACCTTTGATTTTTGGATTACTATGAATGACAATGGTTCTGGTTTACATGAAGTACAATTGGGTGCTGGAACAGTGGTTGGAAACAATGCATTAATTGTAAAACTTGTTTCAAATGCTGTTGTCACTGATTCAAGTGAACCATTAAATTTATTAAATATGGTTAGTGTTCGTGGTGATGCTGTGGACATTGAATTTAATCGTGTTTGTACTGGGTCGTATGGAATTGTTGCTTCCAATAAATTTCAAATCAATTCTGCAAATGGTAAAGTTACATTAAAGCCTGGCACTACAGTAGATTATGAAGTGAAAGGAATTTATGCATTCGTTGTTAAAGTAACAGATTCTGGAGCTTTGTCTTCCAATGCTTATGTTGTTGTACGAGTTGTTGATGTTAATGAACAAATGACATTTGCAGATAATTGTGCCAGTGATGTGGTAGCTACGAGTTGTATGTCAGTACCAGAAAATTCTGTAGCTACCACTGCGGTCGGTGTTCATGTTGGAACCGATCCAGATAACCATATGACGTGTACCTCTTCTCATCCATCGTTTCAGGCTAAAGTTTTTGCCGATGTGAATTATGGAGGTGCAAGTAAAGAATACCAAGTATCGAATAGCATAGGATTTTGTATCAATCGAGCAGATATATTAGAACCATCAATGGCGACATTAAAAAGTGTTGCTATTGAATGTGGCTATGAATTTAATTTGTATGCCGCTGCCAGTTGCGCTGGAACTCCTATGAGTGTGCATCGTTCAAATATACCTAATGTAGGTGTTGTTGAAAGTGTAGAAATTAAGCGTTTGATCAATATGGATAGTCAACCACCTACATTTTTAGTACCTGCACAAACTTTAACGTATGCTATCGCTTCGGGAAATGTGGGTTCTATTTTTGGTATTGATGCAACAACTGGAGCAATAACTCTTGCAAAATCAGATGCAGTTAATCACGAAGATCCAGTTACATTAGGTGTATACGACTTAGTTATGTCTGCCACTGACAATGGTGATCCACCTATTACAATATCAACTTCTGTATCGGTTACAATTACCGATGTCAATGAGTCACCTTCTATTTCTTTAAGTACACGTTCCGTAAGAGAAAATGAGGTTGCGACTACTAATGTGGGTACGGCAATTGCAGCAACTGATCCAGATGTTTCCAACGAACCCTTTGGAACTTTGTCGTATTCAATTGTACTAGCTTGTACTACACCAGTAGCAGGAATATGTTTCTTTGCTGGACCATTTACATATGCTGCCGCTGCAACGTATTGCAATGACGTCAAAGGTGGTTCCATTGCAACTGTAATGCAAGCACAAACAGCATATACTGCTGGATTTCGTTTTGATTGGGCATGGGTTGATGGTGGTGCAAGTGCATTTCAAATACGTGAAGGTACAGCTGGTATTAATTCTCAAACGACAGATTCTGTTCAAGTGTGGCCTGTTTTGTGTTCTAGTGATGTTGATTCAGCAAATTTCGCTGTTGATTCTAATACTGGACAAATATCTACAGTTGCAATATTGAATTTTGAATTGATCAAAGATTTCAGTGTCATTCTTCGTGTAGTTGATGGAGGTACACCAACTGGATTATTTGCAGAAGCACCCGTTTTTATTACAGTCATCGATGTCAATGAACAACCATCACTAGCACCAGATGCTATTGATCGTGCACGTGACATCTTTGAAAATTCACCTAGAACAACCAAGGTCGGTATAGTTATTCCTGCTACTGATCCAGACAATATTCAACTTGGTTCACATGCATTAGAAGAACAACAATTATTGTATCGATTATTTAATGCCGATAGTAGTACCTCCGACGAATTTAAGATCGGTGCATGTAGCGGTCAAATTGAAGTGAAACAAAACGATCTTCTTGATTATGAAACTACGATAGGTTACTCTTTGAAAATTACGGTTACTGATGATGGTCTTGATCCACCATTGTTGTCGGATCAAGCAACGATTACAATAACCGTGTTGGATGTCAATGAACCACCGGTTTTAATCAATTCTGCACGTACCATTAATGAAAACAGTGCTTTGGATGCTTTGGTTGGTGCCGTTGTGGTAGCAACAGATCCGGATACACGTGCTCCTCAAACGTTGACATATGCCATTGTAGGTGGCAACGATTTAGGTTTATTTAAAGTTGTAGCAGCTACAGGTCAAATACAAGTAGCAACTGCAGCAATTGATTTTGAAAGTCAAAGTGTCTTTACGTTGTCTTATACCGCTACAGATAATGGAACACCACCAACGACTAGTACGGCAACGGTGACAATAGCTGTAATAGATATTAATGAAAATCCAATTCTTAATGATCGCACTGGTACAAATGCATTATCTATTCCAGAAGAAACTGCTGGACGTGCATCTATTGGTTCTCCTGTGGTTGGTACTGATCCAGACAATGCCGATGTGGGTACTTCACCTCAAACATTATCGTATTCGTTGCTTAGTGGTGAAACATCTGTATTTACTTTAGATTCTTCGACGGGTCAATTAAATGTAAAAGATGGAGCTGTATTAGATTTTGAAGCGAAACATACCTACGATTTTGTCATTCGTGCTAGTGACGATGGAAGTCCAATTAAAACAGATGATGCAGCTGTGCGTGTCAATATTATTGATTTAAATGAAGCACCGATTATCGAAGCCACAACTACTTTGACTGTGAATGAAAATTCTGGTACTGGTGTTACAATAGGTGCAGCATTGACTCATTCAGATCCAGACAATGTAGATGCTGCTTCACAATCACCCTTAGATACTTTTATTTTTACTATTACATCTGGTGATACTGATAATATTTTTCAAATACATCCAAACAATGGTCAAATAGAAGTAAGATTATCCAATCGATTAAATTTTGAGGGTGTTGCTTCCTATACTTTGGGAGTTAAAATTACTGACAATGGAAATCTGTTTGATGATGGAACTGTAACGATTAATTTACTAGACGTCAATGAAGCACCAACAATTAATGATTATTCTCGTGTCGTAGCTGAAAATACAGCAAGTAGTACAGGTTTAGACCAAGACATTCTTGGAACGTGTGACTCTTGTCCAGTAACGGGTAGTGATGTGGATGCGGGTGATACTTTAACGTATTCCATTACTGGTGGCGACGATACATTTTTTGATATCGTTTCCTCTAATGCGATTCTTAGCGTACAAACTACTAATTCTTTAAATTATGAAGTCAAAAATGCATACTTTTTATTAGTGACAGTAACAGATGCTGCCAATCCATCCATTCATTCCGCTTTAGGAACTGGGTCGTTAACTGCGCAAGCCACCATATCCATTGAAATTATTGATGTCAATGAAGCACCTTTGTTAGCGGCAAGAACTATAGTCGTAGGTGAAAGATCAGATGTTGGTACTCAAGTCGGATCACCAATTCAAGGTACAGATGTAGATATTGGTGCTCCAGGTGGTACTGATGGTTTAACGTATTCTATTACTGCTGGTAACACACATAATACGGATGGTACGAGTACTGCTGCTTTTGCAATTGATGCAGCAAGTGGCCAAGTGACTGTACATGCTAAAACAGTGACTGGTGCGACTGGTGCTCCATGTGATAATGATAACCCGAATAATTGTATGTTGTTGTTTGACAATACTAAATCAATTGCACCTTATAAATATGCTCTGACAGTGAGAGTCGCTGATTTAGCTGGCCTTGCAAATACTGGTACAATAACCGTAGATGTAGTCGATACGAATTTTGCCCCAAAACTGGCATCTGCAACATTTAATCTTCCAGAGAATTCCGAAGTAGCTACTGTCGTAGGAACAGCAGTCGGAACTGACAGTGATACTGCTCCAGTTCAAACACTGACGTATTCAATTACTTCGTCGACGCCAAATTCAGGTCTGGATCGATTTCAAATTGATGCATCTACCGGTGCTATTACAATAAAAAATAATGATGTCGTAGCAGCACCCATTTATTCTAATCTAAATCATGAATCTACATCTTCGTATTCGTTGGTCGTCACGGTCACTGACAACGGTTCTGCGTCCGGCTCTGCTGATTTAAGTGGAAGTAATACAATAATTATTCGTATCACTGAAGTCAATGAACGTGCCGTATTATCTTCGGTACAAGGATTAGGAGGTACTAATAGTGGAAATGATGCCAGATCTATTCTTGAAAACTCTGTTGGTGATACCAAAGTAGGTGGTATTATTACAGCGATTGATCCTGATTTATTAGGAACATCGAATGCGAATCTCGCATACAGTCTTGCCGCTACCTCTTTAGATGGTACTACACATCCTTTCAAAGTTGAAACTATATCTAATTTACATGCTCAAATACTCGGCAACTTTCAAGGCAACTTTGAAGTCAAATCTAAATATACTTTAACATTAACAGCCACCGATCAGGCAGGTGCTGGTTTAGTTGTTTCAACAAATGTAGATGTGCTTATTATTAACGTTAACGAACCTCCAATTCTACCCTCTAAAACTTGTTCAATTGATGAAAATTCAAATATCAATACATTGATTTGTGAAATAATATCTACCGATCCAGATAATACTGTCGCAGAATCAGTTGCTGGTCGACCTCCTTCTTTTGCCATCGTTCAAGGTAATATCGATTCCGCATTGAGTGTTCGTTCGAAAGTTGCGGAACCAAATACTATGGAAATATTTGTAACGAATGCGTTGGATTGGGAAATTACAGATAGTTATTCACTTACAGTAGAAATTACAGATGGTGGTGTATTGGGTGATGAAAATACAATTACCGAAACCACATCGAACATTATTATTAATTTAAATGATTTAAATGATGTCAATGTTGTGTCTTTCAAAGGTGCTGTTCTTCATACGACAAATGGAGGCAATGAAGTCATTTTGGTTGGGAATAATATGGGACCTATTGATTCTGGAACAACTCATGTTACTGTTGTCAGTGCAACTTTTGGATTAGTAGGAACAGAATATACGGCTACCAATTGTCGTGTAACGAAACAGAATACTGAAGTAACTTGTGTTGTACCCGAAGCAGGTGATCCAAGTAAACTATCTTCAGTAGGATTGAAATGGATTCTGACCGTTGTCAGTGTGGATGGTGTTGCTAAAAATCATGTGACGACAAGTACTGCAGTCACTTCATATCTTCCACCTGTAATTACAGCTGTAACGGGTGCTGATACTTTATCTACTACTGGTGGTGAAAACATAGTCTTAACTGGTACTAATTTTGGTGATACGTCGTCTTCCATTTATGTAAGTTATGGACCAATTGGAATGGAAACTATGTATGCTGCTAAAGATTGTGTTGTTACAGTAGCACATACGGAAGCTACTTGTAAATCTGTCGAAGGATACGGTAAAGATATGAGTTTTCAAATAACTGTACTTCGACAATCAAGTGTATTAACTTTATACTCGTATGGATATGGTGTACCAGTAATTACTGCAGTAACGGGACCAACACCCGGCAATACAAAAGTGTTAAATACAAAAGGTGGTGACATAATAATTATAACTGGATCTAATTTTGGTAGAAAAAGAAGTACAACTGCACCGGGCAGTGCAAATGGTGTTCAAGTACCAGGTTCTACTTTTGCTACATTAGGAAGAGATGATGTTGCAATATTTTATGGTCGAACAACTGGATACGAAAATCGTATGATCTTTTGTAACGTGGTAGAACATCATATTAAAATGGAATGTACTACTGCACCAGGTGTTGGTATCAATCATAAACTGTTGGCTGCAATAGGTAATCAAATCAGTGCAGTGGCATCTGAATTATTTAATTACAAACCACCTGTTTTATTAACTGTTACTGGACCTGGTAGTTTAGATGCATCGACCGTAGGTGGACAAGAAGTCTTTATTACTGGTGATCAATTAGGACCTGCTATTATGGGTGTCGATCCAGTAGTAGCCGTATCTCTGGAAGTTACATATGGTAGAGATGGATTGAGATACACTGCGCAAGGTTGTCGTATTATGGATGATCACATTCGTGTTCGTTGTTTAACCTCGCCAGGTGTGGGTCGTTTACATAAATGGAAATTAACAGTGGGTGCACAAATATCCCCGTTTCTCGAAGCGTTTACTTCTTATGCGCCACCATCGATTGCAGAATATACAGGTGATGGTGCTAAAGATGCAAATACTGCTGGTAATCAATGGGTAATTATAGCAGGCCGCAATTTTGGAACAGTTGCTGAAGATCAACAATACAACACAGTTAATAATGGATCTTATATTGATTCATCGGGAGTAACCTACAATGAAAATTTTGTAGCTAGAAATTGTCATGTGCATACAGATCATGTCGAAATTAATTGTACTACAACGGAAGAAGGTTGGTCTGTAGAATTTCAAGATAGTCCTTCCGGAGGTGAATCGGTATATATAATGAAGGGAAGAGTTGGACGTCAAGACTTTGGTCCTTCCTCGTTTGAAATGACATCACCAGCCTGG
>Ga0115007_10002403_pt1 | contig 11560 bp, 6 predicted proteins | sample ArcOceMetagenome_2_FD_87166 | JGI IMG/M metagenome (GOLD analysis project Ga0115007, IMG submission 87166) | Marine eukaryotic phytoplankton communities from Arctic Ocean - Arctic Ocean ARC135M Metagenome | ecosystem: Environmental > Aquatic > Marine > Oceanic | place: Arctic Ocean | collected... | reverse complement strand
TGTTACTACTACTGGTAGACGAAGAGCAATAAGACGATGTATCATTGTCGCTCGAATCGTCGTCGTTGTCGCGGTATCGTCTTTTATGTTTCTTATCTCGTCTCTTTTTGGATTCTTTTTCCTTTTTGTGTCTCTTTCTAGATCGACGACGATCATCATCCTTTTTGTCGTCTCTGTCATTGTCATTATCGCTATCGTTATCAGTATCACAGACGCTATTATTATCATCATCATCATCGTCATCGTCCTTTCGTCGTCGTTTCTTGTTTTTCTTTTTCTTCTTCTTGTCCGTCAATGGAGATTGTTGTTGTAGCTGGGCCTGCAGTCCACAATCTTCAATTACAATACGTTGTAACGAAACAGGCCGATTTCTATTATCTCGTTCAACATCTGCCATTTTCTGTACTGTTGTATCCATTCCTGAAATTACCCTTCCAAACACAACATGATTAGCATCTAAATGTGGTGTCGGTTTGAGCGTAATAAAAAACTGAGATCCGTTCGTATTTTTCTTGCCGGGATTAGCCATACTAACAATCCCTGCTTGATCATGTTTGTTGTTTTTATTTGAGCTGTTTTTGTTAGAACTGTTGTTGTTGTTGTTGTTGTTATGTTCGTCATCCCAATGTCGACCGTACAACGGGCTAAATCCACCGGTACCATCAAATGTTTCAAAATCTCCACCCTGAACACACATTCCAGGTACTATTCGATGAAATTCGGATCCACGGTATGTTTGTTGTGGTGATGATCTACGAGTCGTTATTGTTGTATTACATAATGCCAAAAACGAACTACAAGTTTTTGGACGATTCAATATATCCAACTGGATGATAATTTTTTCCTCCATTATTTCACCACCGATGGATATCTTCAAAAAACAATACGGCGACATTGGTGGCGACGACGACTTCATCATGTCGTCTGCGTCGCCCTTATTGTTGTTGCACATCATCTTTCAAGGTCTAAAATTAATAATCCATTGTCAATTATCAATTTGAGAGTACAGAGTTTGAATTTTGAGAACGCGCGTCGTGAAAAAAATGAGTATGTACGACGGGTTAAGTAGGAAATCTCATGTGTATGTTATTTTGTAATTAAATTGTATGGGGGCATATTATATTATACGGTATTTTGGATGCGCCTACTTCGCCGAGATCGAAAGAGGTGATTGCATGATTCTTGCTTGAGAGGTTTTGGCTGTTGACAACAAGAAATAAAAGTACGATGATGTGATTCTTCGCCACAGTTTAAAATAAATAAACAAGACTTTTCGTCTCCATATTCAGAATAGAGCCATCCACTCCATTTAAATTCGTTCATTCCATTGCACATCAGTCTTCTTCATTTAGTAATAGCAATAGTATGGTAAATACCGGTATTTTTAACACCGACGAGTTTGGAAGAGAAATTACAAATAAGACGATGACGAACAATGATACTCCTGCTTACGCGATGGATTATGAGAAGTATAGAGACGATCAAATGAATACAGGAGTTATTGCAGCTCTAGTAGGTGGATTTGCTTTGACCAATAGTTGGGAAATGGAATCTAAGGGATCATTGGTTGCTAGCGCCTCGTACGTGTTGGCAATTATTGCTGTACATGCCTGTACGTGTAGTGCTTTGACGAGTGCTTTCATATACAGGACACTTACTATAAGTGACGAAGACAAGGCAGTTGTATGGATGCAACAACATCCATGGTTAGCAAGTTTACCGATCGGTAAGTTCGTGTTTGGAACATTGTGCTATCTAGTATCTGTTATCCTAGTCTCATGGAAAGAATTATCGGGAGAAGGATCAGCAAGATTGGTTACACTTATGGTCGGAATATTAAGTGTTGGTATCGTTTTAGTTACAGGTTCCTTCTTGACAATGTGCCCTCCAGCGAAGCTTACTATTCGAGGAGAGCAGTAGAAAATTTAAAAATGGGAGACGGAGCGGAAATTACAAAGTAAATAATATTACTAACTAAACAACAACAACGACGACGACAAGTACTTCGAAGTATAACAACAACGAATAATATCATGTGGAAAAGAAAATGACAAAAAGGAGGTGTCGTCCCTCTTGGATAGAATGTCAAGAAATGTGGATCATGTACAATTACAGTACATTGTATAAATATATATATATAAAAAAGATAACGACAATAGTAGTAATTTGCTTCAAGTAACTAACTACTAACTACAGAGGTGATGTTGAATAATTCAGTTCATTGATTGTTTTAATTTAGTTCATTATTAAAGATATATCCTTGTTGCTGCATTATAATTGCTTTTGATCAGTTCATTATTGATGATAGATTGATCCTTGTTGCTACATTATCACTATTGAACTACTCAGGGTCTACAGTATATTATTATTATTGGATGCCTACTGTATATATATACGGTGGTATATAGACGTAGACGTAATAGACGTAGACCATAAAATTTGATTTTCAGTCGTGCTTAAATAGCTCACCAGCAACAAATATCAATGAAAAGCCCTTCAATAGGGCTTGCTGTTGATATTATTCGGTCATGCATTTTTACCATGACATCAAGTCCTCTCCATCACGCACTCTGTTTCCTAATTCCTAATTTCAAAAGGCATCCAATAATATATCAAGTGTTATTATGGTTGCAGCATCCTTTATACATACTACTTGTACTGCCGTGCTTTGTATTTTATTTTATATCTCGGGGAAAGTTTCTAGCTTGTCTGTATCACCGACTTTAAACACGATGCCGCCGTTTGCATTGAATGCTAAGATGTCGATCAGACCAGAGAAACGAGAAGCCTGGTTGGAACAAATAAAGGATGATCAGTTATGTACGCGACGAGATGAACAAGGCAACCTTCAGTTTGTAATCACCGAAGATGAAACTACTCCGAATACATTTTACCTCCACGAACAATTCATAGATGAATCTGCCTTCGAAGAACACACTAAAACCCCTCATTTTGCTCGTTACGACGACTTTTGCAAGGCCGAAAACCCGTTCGCTCCGGATGGAGACATGGAATTATTATTATTTTCTCCTCTAGGGGAAGGTTCCGATTGGTCTAAAAGCAAACGTGATATACCTAAAACGGCATTTTGTGTTACCGTTAATCTCTACCCGAAAATCGAATTGCGTGAGGCGTTTTTGAAGGTAATCCAAAACAATAAGGAAGGAACAGAAGGCACAGAACCATTGGCTTTACAATACACGTACGGTGAATCTACCACAGTTGCTAATGTGTTTCACTTTCATGAGCAGTATACCGGTGCCGAAGATGGCAAAGAAGGATTCAATGCCCATGCAGCTGCACCTCACTTTATCGAATGGGAAGCATTTGCGGGAACCGATCCATTTGCCAAACCACCCGAAGTTTATTTCTCAAAAGTCATTGAATGATTAATAGTTTTTAGATCTTGGCGGCAGATATACTTTTCTTAAGCAGCTTACACACACATATATGTCTGAATTTCCTACTTCTGCAAGGTCGTTTAACAAATAACACCCATCAAAGCTATATGGGGCAACATGCAAGCTACGAAATAGACATGTATTTTAAGAAAAAATAATGCATTATTGTTTTTTTAGCCATTTCGAGATCCCAAATTTAACGAATTCTTTCTGTATCACTAAATGTTAGATGTGATGGGACAGCTAGCTGTCTTCAATAATTGGGGCACATCCCCATCATAATTCAAATGATTATATTTACAATTGAATTTTCTTTCTAACTTATTTCTTCCACTTATTTCGGTGCCATATCAATCAAGTAGTTGAAGCCTATTTGTTGTGCTAGCTAGTCTTGGGGTAGCCTTGGTATACTTTTTCTCAAACAAAAATGTTGAATTGCTTGGTTTGACTTCTAGTGGAATGAATTGCAATTGAGAAAATACCTCAACATCTCTCTGTAGTAAGATGAATGGTTGTTATTCAATCCAACTACTACTAATGTAATGTAAGTATTATTAACAGGTATTATTGTCATCTTTCTTTGAGATTTATTGTTGGAAACCTTTGAGTTTTGTTGAATTGAGAGGAGGATTATGTTTCAATCCAGTCAGTATTTTTGATCTTGATTCCCCACCTTCCATAAAAAATACTGCACATGGTGATGATGAATGAGGGAGAAAATAAACCCCCTCTCCAGTGTATTATAAGAACAAACTATATAGACACACCCGCTCAACAAACAACAACTTAGTGAAGGTACATGTATTCCCTTATAACCACCTCTGGACAATTCTGTACCCAGGACTAGTTAGTCTGCTCCTAGGTGAGTTTGTTTCTTTTTTTTAAATTTTTTTTGCAAAACTAAATAGGAAATAGTGAGCAAGTGCGGGCCACCACGTGCCGTGACAACCGATTTTCTACTCTTTTACCAAGTTAGTTAGTATGCATCGCGTTGTAATTTCTGGCGATTCTGCCTACCGTTTGAGTTTTGTGAAAAAGCATCTTCTGCCATTATTTAGTACTGTACATCATTTATTTTTTTATTCACCGTGCGAAGCATTCTTTGCTTACTGTCGTTTCCTGATACTACAACCGGGCAGCTAGGAAAACAACAGAAACAAGTCAACAACATACTCTCATCAGCCTTAATAGGATCAAAATAAACATTATTCTAGGTCGCATTACAAATAACAATATAATATTAGAATGGTATCGGCGCCAACGATGGCGAATGACGGCCCTGGCGACAACGAAGTAAATACAGAACATGAGTATTTGCCAACAGAAAGTCAACTGACATTATTTTGTCTCGATTACCTACGAGACTTGAGACGGACCTATAGTGACCCGCAAGACTTGCTCGACGCTGAGGGATTGCACGCAGATTGGTTGACCCTAGCGATTCACGCTCTCGGTCGTTCCTTCTCAATGCAAGGGCCGTTAAAAGTCAGCGGACGTGGGAAGAGTCATGAAGAGGTCCCCGTTAACTACAATCAAGTTACTATGCCTGTCTTCAATGATTCTTGGATGGATTCGCATCGTGTATTAACGGAAGCCTCACCGAATGAACAAGAAGAAATGATGAATCCGACCGGTTCACCTCCAGAGGATATGTCTAATTTGCCGTCTCTACAGGAAATGACGAACCAGATTTTGTTGTCGGAAAATCCATTTGTTGACGAGAATGAAAAGGACGAAAAGAAAAACGATAGCAGTACAAATTGCGTTCTTGATTCATATACATGGTACGAATACGATGACGCTCATCCGTCGAACGCCAATCGCTTCTTCTTGTTGAATGGATTGTCTGGTAGTGTCAATGGTCGAGGTCCTTTACTACTGGGAGAAGTTGCAGCCGCCGGTTTATGTCAACTCAAGGCCAATGCACGACTTGTGGCGGAAGACGAAATGATCCGCACACCACTCTTCGAACAATTTGTACATGCCGTTGATAGCAAGGGATTTTTTGAGGATCCTGAACACGAAACACCCCGAGACGATCCCCAACAGGAAGAAGAACGGATGGTCTTGCAAAAGGCTGTATACGACGAACGAATGGGTAAGGTAGTGAGCAAATTCCGTAGCAAGCTTGCATCCAAAATGGAATTGCCGGTTGCCGGTGGAGATGATCCTAACCAGGACGCAGTGACCAACGGTGCAATGGCGTACCTCGCCGACTATCATCACGGACGACGCATGAAAGGAGTTGTTCACGCACGTAAACAAAGGTTGAAGGACAGTAAGCCACGAGCTCCATCTCCGGCAGCTCCGATTGTACCAGCTCCTTCATCATCACCTGATACTGTTCGAATGGATCCCAGCGTCGCAGAGGCTGAATCGCAAGCAGAGGCTGAAAGCTTAAAATCACGAGGAAACGCTTATATGCAAAAGAAGGAATACAAGGCAGCATTAGAATGCTACACTCAATCATTGAAATTATGTCCTAGTGGACCTCAAAGTCACGTATACTTTTCCAATCGAGCCGCTGCCCTGCTGAGTATGAAAATGTTCGATCAGGCCATATTGGATAGCGAACGGGCCCTATCGCTAGCACCCACCTACGGTAAGGCCCACGCCCGTCTTGGGTTGGCACACTTTTTATTGGGTGACTACCGACGCGCCATGGAGGCTTACACGGTCGCCCTCAAGTACGAACCAGACAATAGATCCAGCAAATCCTATCTGGAAAAGGCGGCGAAAAAATTAGCCGCAGTGGGTCAAGCAGATGTTCCGGATACAGCAACACCGACGAGTTATTCTGTCGTTAGCGAGTGGGAAAAGTCAAACATTAATAAACGTGGAGGAGGGAAGTCCCCCAATCTCTTTAATAGCGACAGTTTTGCAAGCAATACTGAGCCAAAGAAAGATAAGAAAAGCAAACAGAACAAGAAAAAGAAATTACCGGGTTTGCCTGGCGTTTCAAATGAGGCCGCCGAGAAACATAAGACCTTAGGCAATACTCAAATGGCCGATCGCGAATACCAATCAGCGCTAGAGTCCTATTCGAATGCTCTTGGATTATCTCCCGATGGACCACAATCTCACGTATACTATTCAAATCGAGCGGCCGCATTGTGTTACCTGGAACGATACGAAGAAGCGGTGAATGATTCAGAATCAGCGATTGCCTTAAAACCAACTTACGGTAAGGCTTATGCTCGTTTAGGTCTTTCTAGATTCTTTATGAATGACTTTGAGGGTTCTATCGTTGCGTACAAGACCGCTCTCAGTCACGATCCGAACAACGCCGCTAGCAAATCTTATCTGGGTAAGGCCCAACTCAAATTAAAAAGGCAAAAACTAGAGGAACAAAATTCTTCCACCGAAGCTCGTCGGATGATGGAGGATCCGGATATGATTCATTTGGCCCGAAGAATGATGAAGAATAATGGAAATGGATCTAAATCCAATCCCAGCGAAGCAGAGCTGTTAGCAGATCCCGAAATGAGAAAAATTGTTCGGAAGGCTATGAATCCTAAATCTTATCAGTAATATGTGTGTATTACTTATGTTAAGTGCTCTGAATTACCGTATGTATTTTATATTTTAAAGACAATCAAAACCCCACGCAACACACACACACACACACAATTTGGGCAAGTGAATCAAAACACATGAACAATTCCAATAATTTAAACAATTATACCACACTCGCTTTTGTGGCGTTCGCCCATAGTAATCTAATGCAGTGAAGGCACGGTGGAAGTTTACTGTAGACCTAGTGTATAATATAATACTCAACAATTGATATAATATCTTTATCGTATCACAGTTTTAGTAGTAGTAGTAGCCGTAGTATCGTCTTGTACTTTCAGTACGCTACGGAAGAATTCGTAAAAGAGAAAGAAAAAGGCATTGGCTGGTACCTTATGTAACAACCGTGGAACGCTCCCTCTCATAAATGCTGCTGGTCCACCCTCTTTCAATGTCAATTCAGCGCAGGTTCTAATCGATCCACCGTAAAGAGTTGACGACGCGTCGGTTTGCAACCGTGTCTTAAGGACGTCCATGGGATTTGTTAGGTACGAGCCTACTCCACCTGCCAGACCACCAACAAGCATATCCCAACCTCGGACGGGTACCGTTGGAAATTTATTCTGAGCACGAGTTTTCCAAACAGATTTAAGATGTTCATATGTTAATAACGTAACGATCGCATATGGGATATCTCTAAGCATTTGTGATGCAATACCACCCGTTGGAAATAATGTCTTTAATGACATATCACGGATAGCATCGCCCATTGTTGAGTAGACCTTGGTTTGAAATTTTTGTTTCACAACCTCGTATGGTACTCTTGATGCACTGGCAATAGTATTACCAATTGCGGCACTTAATGCTATATATAAGGTTTGTCGTTGTTCGTAATATTCAGGATCCCATTTCTGAAAGGACTTTTTGCAATAAGAATAAATTCCAAAGTATAGACCAACAGAAGGCATACTTCCTACTACGGCCACCCCAACACCAGACTGTTTTTGTTTGTTTGTTCAAATATAATAAAACGATACGTGTAAACCGATAGCAACATTGATTGTCAGAAGGTATTAAATCGGATCGGATACAAATTACGCCAAGAAACCAATGAAATAACACAAAGATATGCCCATACTTACATAAAATTCAATAAATCCTTTTGGTCGTTTCATGATCACTTGTACCGCTTGAGTGATGGATAAACCATTTGAAACACCCGCAGCAGTACCAGAATTCAACGATGATTGTTGCAATGTTTTAATGGTATCAAATGGTGCTAATATCAACTTTGAACAACCTGCTGCTAATCCACTAGCTAAACTATTTTTGAAACCACTTATCCATGGTGCTTCTCCTTGGTGTTGTTGATTGGAATTGGAATTGGATTTTGACGACGACGACGAGGAAGAAACGTTGCGTATTCTTTTGTGTTGTCGCGGAATCAAGGATGGACTCTTTGACGAAACCATCGTAGTAGAAAATGCCAATGATGTTACTACCATAAATATTAACACTTGCTGCATCATTATTAGAAGCCCCATCTTCCCCGTTGACGTTGCCGAAGCACAACGACGGTGCTTTTTTTCTGCAATGATTCGTGTCATTCTTGACATTCTTGACATTCTGATTGTTTGCGTTGTGGAAGTGTTTATTCTCTTTGTTCTTATTGCCATCGTCGCGTTTGTATGTCTTCAGATTTCGTGGTTCTGATTGATTTTGATTTTTTCTGCATCGGACTCACCAGTTTACGGGACTGGATTTGATTCACGACAGATTTCAACTAATAATCTGTTTGTTTACTTTCTTCTTTTGATTACGCTCATGAAGTATATATATAATCACATACAAGTATTCGATATTCGGATACTATTCGCCAACACGGACAAAACAACGATACAGTACCGATTATGAGAATAAGAATATATTGATATATATATATGAATAGTAACTTACAACAAGTACAACCTTTCTATATTAAACTTGCACGAATAACAATAGTGCCCACAAGTACAACCTTTCTATAATAAACTTGCTTCGAATAACAAAAGTCGTCGTCAGCTTTCTATATATATTAAACTTGCATGAATAACAATAGCGCCCACAAGTACAACCTTTCTATAATAAACTTGCTTTGAATAATAAAAGCCGTCGTCAGCACTCTTGAGGAGGCCTTCTGAAAATGGACGAATCAGGAAGATGGTTATATCAATCAATCGCTGCTAATATTACTTCGTCGGTGTCGGTGTCGGCGTCGACGAACGGGCGAGAAGTTCATCAACAGGGGAATATCGATAGAGAAAAAATCAAACTTTTTGAGACGATACCAGTGAAAGATGAATATTATCGTACAAGAAAGTATAAAAAATGCTTTATTGGGAAAGATGCTGTTACTTTTATGGTTGAATCAAATATGGCTTCATCAAGGGAAGATGCTGCTCTGTTGGGTTTGAGATTGATGAATGAATTCAATTTATTTGAACATGTCCATCGTGATCATGTCTTTAAAGATGCACACTTATTCTATCGTTTTGTTCCACATCAAAAACGATTCCTACCGTTCCTCGATGACTTTGCTGCTACTTTAGCTCTGCACAAAGATTACGATTTAAGTGATTTATCTATCACATCGTCGTCAGCGTCATCTTCTGAAAATTATGATAGTAATGAAAATTATGCATTGATTGATATTGCTAAAGAGTTAGAACGAGGTTTGGAAATTAAAGATCGTACATATCGCTGGAAGAAGTATCGAGACTGCTTTGTAGGAAGTGATGCAATTGATTTTCTTGTCAGTCATGGATACGTCAAAACTAGAATAGATGCAGTGGACCTTGGACGACGAATATCATCCGAATTTAATTTATTTCAACACGTAACAGGAGATCATGTATTAGAAGATGATTACTTGTTCTATCGATTCACCAATGCGGTATACCATGAAAGTAAATCGTCTGAATTGTCGATTGAAGAACAGGCTAAGATATTTGAGAGTGGTGTCAATGTCGGACCGAATCGATACCTTTTAACATCCTATCCACATACCTTCGTTGGCAGCCAAGCGGTTGATTTCATGATCCAGCATGGGATTGCAAATTCGAGAGTTGCCGCTGTCGATCTTGGAAGAAAAATGGTCACAGAGCTTGGGCTTTTTCACCACGTTACGAATGAGCATGACTTCCGTGATGATCGTTTGTTCTATCGCTTCTCTCCAATAGAGGATCGTTTATCTACCGACATAAAAACAAAATCCATGATAAAAACGTCAAATCTTGAAACTATTGGGGAAATATTCCGAAATGGGGTAGTCGTAAAAAATGTAAAAAGAGGAAAGAAAACTTATACGAAATGCTTTGTTGCAACCGATGCCGTATCTTTCCTTGTCGATTCGTCGCTAGCACAAACTAGAAAGGAAGCTATAATTCTTGGTAGAACACTAAAAAGTCGACTTAACCTATTCGAGGATGTTAACATAAAACGAAGTGGGACCGACTTGAGACGATTCTCAGATGATGATGTACTTTTCAAATTTTCTGTTTCAGACTCAATTCATCAGCTGTCTTCTTCTGTATCGGTTTCGTCTATCGACAGTGACAACGATATTAAGGGAATTGCTGATAAATTTCGTTCAGGTATTGTGTTGAAGGACCGTATATGGCATTTTAAAATGTATAGAGATTGTTTTGTCGGAACACACGCAGTCGATTTTTTTTTGGCGTCAAAAATAGCAAAAACAAGGGTGGAGGCAATAGAAATCGGACGAGACTTGATGAAAAACTTCGGTCTATTTCATCACGTATCAAACGAAAACGAAAATAACTTCGAAGATGATCATCTATTTTATCAATTTTCTCCTGGTCCTATACATGTCCATAAGGGCAGCTTGTTAGGGCGGAATAGAGTAGGGTTATACGCAACTGCTAAACAATTTGAGCAAGAGATCAAAGTAAAAGACAATCGGGTTGGATTTCGGTTGTATAGAGGCACATTTTCTGGCAAAGACATTGTTTCTTTTTTAATCGAATCTAAGATCGCATCTTCAAGAGAGAATGCAATACATATCGGAGGATCGTTTCAAGAAGAGTTTAATCTTTTCCAGGATGTGTCTAAAATCACATTTAATGAAGGTGCTAGTTCTAGCATCCGAAGTTCCACGAGCATCCGAAGTTCCACGAACAAATTTAAAGGAATTGAATTAGGAATATATCGTTTCACTCCTGTCAATCAACGATGGTTCTGGGAAGAAGAGCAAGGCACGATGAGAGACCTTGAATCGAATGTACTAGAACTTGGGGTTGTATCAGATGATCAAGAATGGGCAGAGCGAGTCAAATCATTTGAACGAAAGAAGCTTGTGAGTCTCTATTCGCCAAATCGGTCATACATGCCCAACGAAGATATCCAGCTGTCTCGAGCTAAAAACTGGGCTTCGAAATTTTATCGTAGTGACCCTAGATTTCAAATTTATAAGTATTTTCTGGACGTTTCACAAGTCGGAGCTGCTGATATTGAACAGTATAAAGTTGAAGTTGAAAAAATCAGACCTTTGCTACGTTACGTGTATCGCTCATCATTATTTTCTGTTTGGCGTCCGACCTCACGAGATGCAATAAAACGCATGATGAAAGGAGAGGGGGTCGGTAAAG
>Ga0115007_10002402_pt1 | contig 11562 bp, 9 predicted proteins | sample ArcOceMetagenome_2_FD_87166 | JGI IMG/M metagenome (GOLD analysis project Ga0115007, IMG submission 87166) | Marine eukaryotic phytoplankton communities from Arctic Ocean - Arctic Ocean ARC135M Metagenome | ecosystem: Environmental > Aquatic > Marine > Oceanic | place: Arctic Ocean | collected... | reverse complement strand
ATGGGCGCCCGAGTCATCCTGGTTCCAGAACAAATGGTCCCAGAAAGAGTTCTGGATCTGCGCCTTGTCCTTCTCCAGAGCCAAAATGTCATTGAATTCCGGATCATCCGGGCGACCATCGCCATCGCCATACACCAGCCTCGACGAGTTGTACAGGTCCTTGCATGCGATGGGGGCCATCTGGTCGCGACCCTGGTCGTAGAGAAGCACGGTATTCTGGCTCAGTTCGGTGGCGGTATAGGGGGGGAGTTTGTAGTGCTCAGCAACACGCACGCGGCGGTTGAGGAGGTCGCGCGGCTGGCGACCAGCCTCCATGGAGAAGTGACGCGAGTTGATAATGTTGAGACCGCGGTACGACTTGAGGTCCGGCCCGGCCTTGAGGCGTTTGATACCGTCGACACCATTGGTGATGAACTGGGTCTTCTCCAGCGTCATGTTCTGCTGGTATCCGAGCTTTGAGTTGGTGAGCATAAAGCTGGGCTCGGAGGCACCCCACTTCTTGAAGACCTCGCGCACATCCTCGATGAGGACATCAAGACCGTTGGGGTTCTTCTGGCACATGCCGAACATGTCGACATACTTGCGCAGAACCTGAGTGGGGTCGGAATCGGTGTACGCATATTTCTCGACCTCGGTGCGCTCGTAGTTCGGTGCGGTGATGAGGGCCATGTGCACGTCGAGGTCGTTGGTGTACTGAATCGACCCGACGAGCTGAAGCAGCTGGTTGTTGAAGTCACGACGACCGCGTTCGCTCATCATAAAGTTGTGTTCCATTGAGATTGCGAGACCCTGCCGCACAATGTAGGCCGAGTGAGTGCTCTTGCTCTGGGTGAGCACACGTGCAGCGGATTCATATGGCACGCGAGAGGCAAGACCCTCGTCATACGACCACACATCCCATGAGAGCTTCTGGTCCGGGTTCTCGACATGCTGGTACGGCAGAATGGCAGAGGTGAAGGGTGAGTCGGTCGCGTCTGAGATGAGACCATCGACACGGTCCGTGAGGAAGTTGTTGGTGCCCTTCAGCACGTCAGGGAGGTGCCAGCGCTGGTGGCGCTTGTGGCGCTGGTCGTCTTTCTGGACATCACGACCGGCGGGCCCGAAAAGGTCCTCGAAGTCGGCGTTTGTCGGAGTCTGGGAGCTAGACATCAACGCACCACCCCCGTTGTTGCCAGGGTCGTTGTTCGGGAAGATACCAGCACCATCATTCGAGCGATTCGCATGTGTAGAACCCTCCATTGTTGTGAGACTGGTGGGGTTGATAAATGTAAGTGCTTGTTACAGTACTGGAAACAGGTACGGGGATACCACGTATATGGGCGTTAGTCCAGGTACCAGGGTCAACTAGGCGTGCCCTTAAATACCAACAATTGCAATGCGCGCATTCATACTCTCGTTTATACATTCAATTAATTGCGTAATATCGACACCACATATCACACACATACTCCACATATAACATACAATAAACATATAACGCTAAGTGTCATGAACGAACTTTCTGTTCATATACATGTTGTGCGTGACTGTGCATCGCATGCGTACATGTATGACCTTCTTACTTCACCTGGTAGTCGTACGTGACAGAGAAACGCGCAGACACGTTGTACGGCTTGTTCAGGGCGCGCATGTGCGCGTCTTGTAGCCCCTCCCGTGTAGTAGCGTTAACGATGTCTGCTACGTGCTCACCCTTCCCAATGTCACACCATGCCTTGCGGTCAAGCGGGACAGCTTGCAGTGAAAAGTTTGTGAGGTTAACTGTGTTAATGTTGGAGAGCACCTTCTGTCGCAGCGTCTTACACGCGGTGTTGAAACACTGCCGCGAAACGGTATGCCATCGGCCTTGGACGAGAGCCTGCTCGTCAATATCACTGCCAAGAATATCTTTGTTAGCGCGCAACAGTGAAATCACGGGATGGTCCTTGCAGACAAAAACCACCGGATGCGACTTGACTTCCATAACGTTGTGGGTATCTATGTTGCGTGCAGTGTACTGAGGGTATTCCTGCTTCCATCGCACGGCCTCTGAAGACGTCTCATCCGCGCTATACAACGACTGGGGGGTAGTATTGTTATGACACGGAAGCGTTGTCATAATATACCGATGTCCAACATCAGTACTCTCGCATGCAGGTAGACTATCGCACTTAATCCCAAGTGGGATTGGAAACGTCGACGTATACTCGGTACAAACAACCGACTTGACACGCGCATTGTTCAACGCATTCATTGCAGTCTCGTGGTTATTATCGATCCCAACCTCGGTAGGTGCAAACACGTGCGCCACCTTGCCCTCCCGCGGCTTCCATACACCAGCCGTGGACCCCTTCTCATCACATCCCTGCAGAGTGCCACTTACAGTCATGTGCAACGTGCGCGTCACCGTACGAAATCCTGAATCTCCGACCGTATTTATTGCGACAGGTGTGTTTGTAGGCACAACTGCAACTGATGGGGCGACACTCATAATGTCTCGGCTTCCAACTTAGGGTCGATACCTCTTGTTGCCAGAATGCTTACGCTATTTAAATACCAGCTACCCGGGAACGGTCTCGGTATTGGTGCATATATGGACGGGGATGCTGCAAATATTATCAAGTATCTGGGCAGGGACACCGAAACTAAATTGCTTGGTAAAATCCGCCGTGCATTAATATTTTCAGTTCTGTCTAGTATCATGAAACCTATCAACGAGATGTACAAGGTCACTGACATACTTTCAGTCGCAGTCGGTATCTATTTCATATGCACGTTGCTTGCTACAGGCACCGTCGTAACGACCCATGCACAGCGTGCCCTCCATCTTTCCTACGCAATACACTGCGTATGTCGGCAAAGTGTACTTGTTACCGCTGACACACTGGCCAACAACGTTCATTTGAGAGATATAGGTACACAGTACGACAACACCTTGCTGCTTCTTATCTCAACTACTTCATTCATTGCAGTGCTTACGTTTGTGCCAACTTGGTTCATACACGACACGGAACAGGGCTCTATCAAAGACATTATTATGTTTAGTTTTACAAATCGATACGGGCAGCTTCATATCCCAGGGCTGCATAGCAATTTGGGAATTGGAGCTGTGTTGTATGGCTTGTTATTTACGATTTCCAACTTACTCACAGCATCCGATAACAGAAACAATCAAACATCCGAATTTTTCCAGACGTTGCACCAAGCAGCCGCTATGATATTCTCGCGCATGTTCATCTCACAGATTGTACCAGAATCGAGTACCGAAGTAGTCCCAGTTGCGGTGCTTCTGGCGATGTATATTGTGAGCGATCGTATACCGATGAGCGGCTCCGTTGCGGCGTTTGTACTCTGGCGAACTGCTGCTGACATTTCTGAATGGGTAACCCGCATCATACCCGACAACACTACAGACCAGCTTATATTCTACAGTATTGTTCTCAGCGTACTGCCTACCATCAACCGCAAGGTTGCAGCTGTGTTCGCGGTCGCAGCTTTGCAAGCAGTCGTCTCGCGAGTCATGGAAATGTCCACATATGTTACTGGAACGAGTTCGGTGGTAGCATCCATATGCTTCATGCTGGTCACGGACATTATGCTTGATAGATCTATTTAGTTCGCGAATACAGAGCCGGAAATAGAACTAAAAATATTTCTTTGACGGGGCCACAGACATACGCCAGTGACGCAGGTGAACATACGCACATACACACCGTGCTGGGTGGCGGTCGGGTGACCAGCCCTGGTCGAAGTGGGTCTCCCAACTCTACAAAGTCCGGGAAGCGTTGCAGTAATGGACTCAAATGCTACCACCTTTCCCCAGATCCCCGATGAGTGGAGTCGCGAAACTACCAAGATACCCATTAAACAAAACGGGGTCAAACCCATTCCAACTGCAGACACTACTACCGGGGACCGCGTAACACCTACACCAGTGAAGAAACGCAAACGCGCGGCCGCTGCGGTGAGTACCGGGTGCACCGACAACATACGAGACCCTGCCACAACCGATGCCACTGAACATGAAGACGAATCGATGCAGCCCGCGGGGACATCCTCTACTTCAACGCAGTTGTCTGGTCTCAACACAGCCACGGCCACGAACGTGACACTTGACCCGTCACATGTACCGTCTCGTCGCAGCTGCGACGAGACGGAGTCCGTGATGCGAGCGCTATACCACCAAGTTGAGAAGCTGGCACGGCGGCCCGGGTGTGCACTGGAAGAGGGAATATATCTGGACAGCATCATGACACATATCCCATACGTCGAAGTTTTACAGCAGATGTTTGGCGGGAGTGCTGTGGCGGATAGTGCTTGTGTACCGGTCGTGACGCGTGCATACGAGGAGAGCTACATGAGAGAAGTGTTGTCGGGGGTAGACGAGCCGTGCATCATGGGGAGTAACTGTGAGTGTCAGTTTATTGACGAACACAACCCGTTCACGGGCGTACAGTTTACACTACCAGTCGAGGCATTCTCGGCTGCGGCTGCCGCCGCGGGTATGGTCGAGGAACTCTCATCGAATAAGCTGTGTGTGCTGTGCTGCCGTAAACACACCCAGTCTCTGTTCTATGAGGCGTTGTACAACCACCGCGCATACAGTGCATGCATCCAGCTCTATGGCAACATCTGCGACTCTCCCGGTGAATACGCCAAAGAGGCAATGCTTATATGCCCACTGTCGGGCCCGATCAACAACATGCCACTCCCAATCGTGGCACACCAACGTAACCGCTACAGCGTCGTCGTGCACAACGGCATCCGTCAATTGCGGCAACATCGTGTCGCATATGAGGATTTTCACGTGCCCTCGTCGTCTCGCTGTTAAGTTCTTCATCGTCATCAAAGTCAGTCCCGGTTAATCAATCTATGCGAACCAACCAGAATCGGTCCAGGACGTCGACGCGGGGGTGGGCTAAAAACGCCAACCACTGTAAAAACGATGACACCAACAGAACAAGCAGCACCCGACCAGTCTTCCCACTTTCAACCATGTACATGGCGTACACGGCCAACTTCCAATCAGGAAAAACATCTTATTCGTTTCCTGTATTAGCATCGAAGTGTCCATGTGGAAAGGGTGATGGCGAGGGCGCTACCCCCGAAGATCTTAGACGGCATCCAAACGCCGATAAACCCAAGAATCACAGCAAAAACACCAACAACGACAACAACACAGGCACAGATACCGCAACCTGTGTCGCCAATAAAACTGTCTTGTCAGACTACGCGGAAATAGACGAGGTCGTCTTCAAGCTATACGAAATATTCACCCGAGACCCGGGTGTGATGGTACAGATACAGATCGACCGATACCTATTCGCTGCGTCTTCAAAGTTTGTACAGGAATGTGGGGGGGACATGCACATGTGTGTTCTGCACGAGTCACAAGTCCCAAGTATATTCAATCTACCAGACCTCATGTACATTCTGCGACAGCGGCTTGTACGAGGTTCGTGGCTCAATTCACTCCAGGAGACAGTCTGTCGGTATACTATCCCGGGGATGCAAAAGAGTCGCTGGGTTACCCGACAGCGGAAAACTAATGTACCCCAAGGCCGTGATACCGGGGGCCGCGGTGCAGCATCATCCACGTTGAACCTAAACAAGGCGAAGAATGTGGCCAAACCCGCCGAAGACACCCTTGATGACACGGATGCGTCTCTGTCATCGGTGTACATCAATACGATGTTCGGGCTTCTTTTAGGACTATACCCGAGATGTTCAAAGCGACCAGGGTTTACGATGCGCGTACGTATAGTGCGGGCGGTCCGCGCACTCCTTGCCAGTTCGGTGAAAGTTCAGACAGACTTCATCATGAAACACGTGAGTCTGGTACGCCTGTCGATGGTGGAATACTTCGCAAACGTGCTCGATCTCTACTGTCCGGTCGAATATCAGCTTTTACAGCATCATGTCGACGTAGATGCATATGTCAACTTGTGCAGATCTTCCTGCGACCTGTTCCGCGTCAACAATCTCTCTGAGGGGGTACAACAACAACAACACAACGAACCCCTCAATTGGGTAATGCTCGACCAGCTTGCATACAAGATGACCGACAAGATAATTCGGTCAACACGCGTCGATACAAAACTCGTAAACTATGTCGGGGTGCACCACAAATCCATCAAGAAGCTTGTCTCGAGTGACATATACAAACATCGAGAGTCGTGTGACCAATTCCTATCACTCGTCAAATCATGTGCTGTGGCGTGCTGGCACGACGACCACAGCTACCTATATGAGAGGATGCTCACGGAGGCAAACTCATCGATCGCCAGCAATCTTGTGACGACTGCACTGGACCTAAACCTCGTTGTATCTGACGTGCATTCAGTCGTTCGGATCTGTATGCTACCGGCCAACTTCATCCGGGCTCAGATCGAGACACTCCGCAAGCTATACGAACACGACCCGGTGCAGCTACGGGTACTATGTAAGAAACGCATCTGTTTGCAATGTCTGTTACGCATCGCTCCAAAACAGTTTGTTCTTGAGGAGAAGATCAATGGCAATATCCGCATGCACTTGGACACAGACACGATCTTCTGCAATCGATGCATGTCCGACGCACATATTATCGATATCGATCTCATCGGACGTCTTCTGCGTATCAACCACCAGTACCTGTATCTATGCATAGAATGTGGTGCAATGCATGAGTGGAAGGCGGACGGGTGCGACCTGCTCCGGTGTCAAAACCGCCCAAAGCAGCGTTTACAGCTTCGATGCAAACTCAACGAGGACACAGTGCACGACAACGAACACCCCCGGTCGCTTACCGGTAATAAGTGTCGCACACATTGCTTTATGTGCTCCAAACTGTGCACCGGGCATGGGCTATGGCTGCTTCATGTAGGAAGTATGCGAATGATCCATTTCAATCTTTGCTCTACGCACCTCCCACCGCTACACATGCTTCAGTATATCGTGGACACAATGGACTACCAAAAATGGATGAACAATACATCGACTGTCGGCACTGGACATGGTCGTAAGAAGCGGAGGTGGTGATCGGACGTTATCTGTAACAATAAAAATGGTGAAATATCGAATCGATCTCATGGATTGCCTGTACACTTTCACACCCACTAGATTATACACCAGAAACTTGAACACCCGTCCGAATCCATCAGTAGACTCGCTCTCAGACCACAGCGCCGTGTGTATTTAAGACACACTCTCCCCAAAAACACACTCTGTTGTGGAAATGAGTTGGGACAGGGCTCTCTCTATATTGAAGGGGGTGTATGATGAATCCCCCCTGCGAAATCGCACCAAATCTTCGGCTCTGTTGGTAAAGGCGAAGTCGGAAGGTCTTTATGTGGACCTTTTTTACGGGGAAAATGGCGAGAACTGCGCGATGTCCATGATAGAAAACCCAGAGACATTCCAGAGCATGAATGCCTTGAAGTTTCTCACTCGTTATTTTACACCGTATGATGACGGATGTCACACGGGTCGTATGGGTACAGATCCCCACTTGCATGATATACACACATGTCTCAGAACATGGAGACGTAATTGGATACGCGTTACCAACAGTCGTTACTTCTGGTATACATTACTTGGAAATCTGTTAGACTACGACACTAATACCCAACGGTGTATACTCGCTAAACGTGCACTGGACGACATGTACGTGTGTCTGGGACGCAAACTGGCCCCCGAAAATATAGAAACGGAATTGAGATCATACCACGGACCCTCCGCACCGGCATCCGTAACGCGGACAGCTTCCGACCCCATTGGGAGTGGATCCTCTTCAACCCTTTCCGATCCAGATGATGAACACCGTGACGAAATCCATGTTGTCGATGGAATGCCCAATGATTTTGAATCCATTACATGGGGTGGCGGGTATTCATCAGACGAGATCGATGGTTCGGAAACAGAACTAGTTGCGGCAATCACAAGGCGTGTGATTCATGTTCTGCGGGATGCACCACTGTAAAACAACTCGTGGTATGTTGCAACGCACAAAGGGCTGTATCCAATAACCTTTGAATGAGAGATAGAAAATGGTGGCGGTCCAGATGGTCCATGACACGGGGGATGGTTGGTTGTGTGTGTGTGTGTAATTAAAACACGTTTATTTCGACACGATTACACGTTCGCATGCAGTTCAATCTAATTTCAATGCAGCAGCCAGAACTTGAAAGCCCACTTGCCGTCAGGGCCTTTGTACATAAGCTCTTGCGGGGTCTCCTGGGTTGACCTCAGACATATCAGACATGGGTCGCTTCAATGCATCGAAAGCCTCTTTCAATAGTTCCATGTTTCGTATAGATCACTGACATATCCATAGTCTGCAATCACCTTTATACCACAGCTGCTGTTGGCGTCACCCCCACATTCCCCACCAAAATTCCATATCTTACTCGACGAACTCTTTGATAATGGGCCACAGCTCCCGCCATCCTCTCTCGATATCACTTTCCTTCTTTCCACCCGTAATCACAACCTTCCCCTGTTTCAGTGTGCGGGGGGTGAGTTTATATGTCACTACCTATACGTTCGGGAATCTATCTCGGACTGGGGGACAAAAATCAAGCACGGTAACTCGTTTTCGGGGTAGGATTCAGGGGCGTTACGCTGTAAAACAAAAGCAGTACGACCGGGCTCTTGTCGGGGCGGAAAATCAATCCGGGGAACATGTTCTTCTGAAAGGTGCAATTACAGCACCACGTATCATAAAGTCTGTCTACGTTGAGACGCTGCCCAGGCTTCAGAGGAATGACGACATGTGCGACGACATTTTGCACCACAGCGTTGCGCACCAGGAACGTGACTGTTGGGATGTGCCGCTCCAGCATTCGAACGATCTTCAGGGATGCTAGAACACACTCGATGAGAGTCTTGCACCCCGTAATGACCAGCTTACCACTGGTGAACAACAACCCAGTGCACACTGGCTCTGTAACTCGGATCGTAATTGCGGCAAACCGCCTCCTGCAATAAAAACTGTTGGCCAAACTTCTGTAGACCCGCTCTAAGTCAATCGGCGTGATGGACGACTGGATTTCACAAGTACCGACCAGATTGTGAATCGTCGCGATAGGGGCAGTCTCTTGCTGGTCGCTAGACCCCACAAGTGTAGATACGACCCCAGAAGGCACAGCACTCGATGTGGGTTCCATGTATTCATCCAGGCCAGCGGTTGTTGCAGAATGTACCGTACCAGAGATTACACCGGACGACGTGTCAGGGGTGTGTGTACCCGGGTTGGCAACAGACACGGTCGTAGGCACACCACCAATACCACAACCCAAACGTTCATTGTTGGACAGTAGACACCTGGTGTTGGCTATCTCGTTGACACGCGGCACATCATCCGAAACACACACATTTCTGCCCTCAATTGCAGTGTACGTCCTTTTCCGCATCGTATCGTGTACGGAACACAAAGTGTGACACGCTTTTTCGATGGAGGCTGTGAATGACCTCGGATCAAAGAATCACCGTCTACCGGCCAGTGCAGCTGTAGACAGTCAGCCACCCGAAGAGGAACCGATCCGGGTATGTCAGTTCTGTTTCAAGTCGGGTACAAACAAGAAGAAGAATTATATCCTTTCGACGTCGACAGTGCACCGGTTCTTGGATTTCAATGCAGCTCCGACCCCGTTCCTATACGAGTACCTGTCCAAGTTACGCAAAAAAATGGAATGTTTTTTTGTGTGTACCAACTGCGACAGCTGGACACGGCGCAACCATACTGCTCTAAACGCAGACGGCAGTGGCAAGAAGATCCTTCTCGCCGTGGACCGACTCATCCTTTGCATCATGCTCCCTGGGGAGTATACGCCACCCGAGATGCGCATTACAGCCCGGCTGATCGAGACCATCAGACAAAACAATGGCAAAAACTGGCTCGCTTCCATATGCCCACCGCTCGTCGTCAAGGCTCTCTGCGAGAACGATATCCGCATGGAGAGCCGTAAACTATTAAAAAGCATCTCCGTTGCAGCGTGGAGATCGGGCCGCCGCCAAGCAATCTTCGGCAACGCAACGTTTGCCAAAAACGTCCGCTGTGCGCAACACTGTGTCTGACAGACAAGACGGTGGAAATGAGACACATTCTTGCAATGTTGCCTGTTACAACGCTCAGTGAGCTCACGAGTTTCGAGGCGGCGATGCGCGGAGCCACGGAGGGATTTTCACTCAGTCGATCCCTGGCATACAACGACTTCCGTATGACCGTAATGCGGTATCAACGAAGTGGCGCGCCTGTCGTCTTCAAGAACATCCTCTCACCGCATCACTTCATCGAGACGAACAACGGGATCGCTACCCTATTCCGAAATGTACAAGACACAACCGACTCAGACCACGATAAGACACCAATCGACAACTACGACAGTCCGAGTGATGAGAACGACACACCCCTGAAACGGGTTAGGCGTTCGTGAGGCGGTAGGCGTGGTGGACAATGTAAAATATACAGCCGATGTTCGTTCCAGTGTTCGAATATGTTCGTGAGGATTTTGAAAACGAGCGCAACAAGGAGTATGCAATGCTACTTTTACCCGGTGCAGAGATGGTTTTTCGTAACATCAAGCCAGTGGAAATACTAGTCAGACCCATTGCATCAACAGCTGATGTAGACATTGTTGGGATGGATTTGAGTAACATCCGGACCCAGCAAGAAATCGCAATCTCGAGTAGGGTTGCCACTATGGTCATGACGAAGATGCTGTCGTAGGGCTTTGTGGGCGCACTTTGTGTAAATAAAGGCCCATCCGCGCAATACGACTTGTAAGTATAAAAGAGTAACACCGATACCGTGTCATAGTCATGGTGGTGCATATGATTCGCCCAATGCACGCGTCCCCGATTTGGAAGGCTGCATATGACGGGGACGTGGAAAGGATGCAGCAACTCGTATCGGATGGTGCCGGTTACCATATGGGTCCACGTGACCTGTGCACGGTATTGCATGTCGCAGCCTGGAGAGGGCACACGCATGTTGTGAATATGCTGTTGGCGGACGCGACATGGGCTGCGAGTGGGTCCCGGGATGGGTCCCGGGATGGGTATGGGGGTGGTTCTCCTGTACCCCATCCATCGGTGAACATCGCGGATAGGTATGGGTTGTACCCGCTGCACTATGCAATGCGGGGTTTGCACGTCGATATTGCGAGGACGCTGATTGCCCATGGGGCAGACGCGGACAGCAACTTGTGTCCGAATTTCATGGAAATTTCTGGGCAGTCTCCGGACAAAGAGAACTGGTCAAAGGCCCCCCTGCTATTTGCATCCTGCGCGATGCGGCCGACCGAGATTGCAAACTTCCACGGCCAAAATGTTTCGACCACAGACGCGGAGTGGGGGCACAGACGGCTTGAAATGATGGATTTGCTTCTTTCGCATGGGGCGCGTGTGCCGCCTGTTAATGCAGATATTGAGGTCACTTTCAATCTATGGGAGAACGCGCTGGGGGGTAGCCGATACAACGACGACGACATACTATGCACAGGTATGCTCAAACTGTTGATCGCGTACGACACACATCGCATCTCACGTCCTGGTGACTACACAGCTGCACACATGGCGGCAGGATTGAACTACCGGGGGGTGTTT
>Ga0115007_10002400_pt1 | contig 11569 bp, 11 predicted proteins | sample ArcOceMetagenome_2_FD_87166 | JGI IMG/M metagenome (GOLD analysis project Ga0115007, IMG submission 87166) | Marine eukaryotic phytoplankton communities from Arctic Ocean - Arctic Ocean ARC135M Metagenome | ecosystem: Environmental > Aquatic > Marine > Oceanic | place: Arctic Ocean | collected... | reverse complement strand
GTTGCGAGAACTAATATTGATTTCAGACCGTGTGGTGTTGCGTTTTTATGTTTTTCTGTATTTGTATTAGATTCCAATTTGTTTGTGTGCGTTTCCTCGTATACTTGTGTGATTCCCCTAATGTTTTCTTACATTTTGGATGTGATAACGGGGAGAACGGGGACAACTGGTAAAGTAAACGGGGCCAATAATAACACGCCGCCTGGGTGACAGAGGGTGGGAACGTGACGAAGGCCAGCGTTGCAACACCATCACGCAGTGACAAGAAGAAAGGAGACTCAAAACGTAAACGTTGTGAGAAAGAACCAATACATATCAAAACATGTCGACCGAAGATGGCCCAAAATGTCTACCAAAACCCCACATGGATATCCATAGGTATCCATGGATATCAATGGACATCCGTCAATTACAACCTGCTACCGCCAATGACCGTCTATTGTTGTCAATTACCTTGTACAATTGTCTCCTACCATCATTGCCGCCTATCACATACTATCTTACAATTTATTACAGTCTTATATCACCGTCTGTTACCGACCGTCGTTTACCTCACTACCGTCTACTACCCATCTTTTACAATCTACGTATTGCAATCTACTACCATATATTACCATCTATTCGTGCCTAACAACAGTCAAAACACTAGCTGGGACAACAACTCATATGCCAAGCTTCCACAATTAACCATGTAAACAATTGGAAAATGGAATAACACATTTCCATGTATTGGCTGATCCTCATTGAGCACAGCAGGCATTGCACCGACTTGGCGCGTGGCCACTGCTCTTGATGATGGTCGCACTGCTGCAAAGTTTTGTAAAGCCACATTAGAGACAAGAGCATCGCCAGGCAACCTTATGTGACATCACATGGGAAGTTCACATGTCTAGGGTAGACTTCAATGGTGAGTTAATAGTGCGCGAATCGTGCGCTAACAATGTGCTAATAATGTGCAATGCTAATTAATATTGTACAATCAATATGTTAATGTGCAATGCAATCCACCCAACCCTTGCATGTTGTTGATATGGCATTTGACATGATTATCACTACTGGCGCACTTTTGTCACTAGTAGCGCACGATTGTCATTATTAGCGCACTATTAGCAAAGCCTTGTCACTATTAGCGCACTATTAGCGCACTATTATCACTATTATCGCATTCTTAACAAAGACAATCATGCAATATTGGCGCGCTATTGTCATTACTACGAACCCTTTTAGCAAACAATTGTTCGCACTATTACTTTGTCACACGCACGCTTACGCACTATAGATACCCCAATGCTTCATTATTTTGACCGTTTCACTTCCTGGGTTATGCCACGTAAGTAACCCCACACGTCGCTGCCATTGCCGACGTACATGAATAAGCTTCAGATAAAGCTCATCAGAGGTTGCCGGAACCACACCGCAAGCTCGCGTAGATCGCGCAGGAGTATTAACGACTGACACGACAAAGCCTGTTGCCACCAAATTGATCGGCACTGGATCTTTTGGTTTGGAGCGGAGCTCTTTCGGAACGAGTTCAATCTCAAAAGGTTGCCCATCACATGAAAGAAATGTATTTCCTGAATCCGACACAGAGATGGCAACATACTTCCTACCAGAAACGAGTGTCATAGCTCTCTCCTGCAAAAGCCCTGCACGTCGGACATAGGGGAGAAAGTCATTCCACCACTGAAGGCCACGCATGGAGCCTTGACGAACGTGACGAGAATACAAAACAGTGTGTGCCCCAAAAACATAATGGGCGCAAGCTGAATTCAGGATGGAGCCGCACACTACGTGGAAGAGAGATGCATGTATACCGATAAGACAACACTTTGTGTGATAAGGAGTTTGACGGGGAGGGTGCTGGGGCTTGAAAGGAGGAGGAGAAGAGAGGAGAAAAAGATGATTGATTAGATGGTGGGATTAAATGATTTGTTCAGATGATTTGATTCGATGGTTTGATTAAATGATTTGATTCGATGATGTGACTAGATGCTTTGATAAGATGATTTGATTAGATGGTTCGAGTAGATGATTTGCTTAAATGATTTGATTAAATGATTTGAATAGATGAATTGATTAGATGATTTGAGTAAATGATTTGATTACATGATTTGACTAGATCATTTGAATGGATGATGTGATTAAATGATCTGATTAGATCGATCTGATTAAATGATTTGAAAAGATGATTTGATTTGATAATTGTATTAAATGATTCGGTTATACGTTTTGATTGGATGATTTGATTAGATGGTTTGATTAAATGATTTTTTTAAATGGCTTGCCCAAATGGTTTGATTAAATGATTTGAGTAGATGGTTTGATTAGATGATTTGGCTAGAAGGTTGGATTCGATAATTTGTCGAAATTATTTGATTCAATGGTTTGAGCACCTGCTTTGATTGGATGATTTGGTGAGATGCGTTGATTAGATGATTTGGCTAGATGGTTTGGGTATGTGATTTGTTTAGATGATTTGATTAGATGATTTGATTAAATGCTTTGATTCAATGATTTGACTACATGATTTGATTAAATGGTTTGATTGGGTGATTTGAGCAGAAGATTTGATTAAATGATTGGATTCAATGATTTGAATAAACGCTTTGATAACGGTGCAAAAACAATCGAACAACTCATGCACCTAGCAGCAAATGCTGCAACACTATTAAAAAACCTTCGCATATAGCAGCTAAGGGTGGCAAGCGGCACAAAAACAATCAAAAAACCAATGCATATATCAGCACATTGTGCGAAACGATCATAAAGCCCATGCATAGAGCAGCTAATGGTGGCAAGCGGTGCAAAAACAATCAAACAACCAATGCATATAGCAGTACATGGTGCAACACGATAAAAAAAAACCATGCATATAACAGCTAACTGTGGCAAGCGGTGCAAAAATAATCAAAAAATCAATGCATACAGCAGCTGGTGCAAAACGATGAAAAACAGATGCACATGGCAACTAACGATGCCAAAAAACTCAAACAACTTCTGAGCATAGCAACAACAATGAAAAACACAAATCAGGTGCCGGAGGGCCGACGCCGTAGGAAATCTTACCGTTCGGGGCACCAGCGTTGGGAAACATTGCTCTCTCGCACACCCACACAGCTTCGCCTCGCCTCGCCCGCTCGCTCGCACGCACGACACGAACACGAAACGAAACCGAAACCGATTTCCCGGTTATGGTCAACTGAGTCGATTGTTCTCCTCAACCTCCGATATCTCAGGGAGACGTTTGCAGCAAGCCACGAGCCGCCAACACATGAAACCACAACACGGCATGGACCAGCCCGCACCAACACAGACCACCAAAGCACAAACACAGACCGGCATGATTCAAGGCGGACCAGCAAAGCACCAGCACGGACTTGCATGAACCAGCATGGACCGGCAAAGCACCAATACGACCGGCATGATCCAACACGCGAAACAAGCAACACAGCACGGAGCGCCCATCACCAACACTGACCAGCACAGCACAAACACTGACTGCTCGCATGATCAAACACGGACTGGTAACACGGATGGGCAACGGACCAACAGGGACTGGCAACAACACACTGGCAGCGAAGTGGTGGTGTCCATCGAATAATATCGAACACCAACATGATCGTCCAAACAAATATGAAATTTCATGCGCCGTGCTGCTGTGGGCGTAAGCCTAGCAAGATAAGCCAAATGCCCCCTTTATCAAACAGGTTTCACTGCCCCACACATCTACATTGCTTGAAGGCAAAGGCTGTCATCTAATGACTGTCGAAGACAATCGAAGGGACCAGAGGGCGACCGCAAACATTCATTCTTACATGTTTTTACCCATACCTCGTCTTTGCTTATCTGGACTCAGACTGATTAACAGGACCACTTGGCTAAGATAACCTGGCTAGGATTACTCGGATTGGACATCTGGCTGAAATCAATTAGCTGCGCGCCCATAGTTGAAATAAATTTCTGAAATCATGTGCCTGAGATCACTGGGCTCACTTGGCTGAACTCGCATGGCTGGTACATATCGTCTTGGGCCCAGTTTCATCAGAATCATGTTTTCGAGCCAATGACAGGTTATGTGTTCAAGCACCAGCCAGAGACCACCCAACTAACGAAGTTACACATGCACAAAATATAATCCTGAATCTGGCCATGGCTCCTTTTCCAAAGGCTGCATGTCTGCCAAGCCCCCTGTCTTTCGTTTGCTTGGTGTGCTGACCTGCAGCCATAGCGGTAGCTACCGCAGGTCACCCGTTTGATGATAGAAGTGAAGGATTTGTTGAACCGAACCGACAAGTAGCATAGCACCAAACCGAACAGCACCTACAACCTAACATGACCGGATCGACGCAAACTTCAAACTGAAACGAGCCGAACCGCCCCACAACTTCTGGGACGCGCAACCGCACTGAACCGAAACACAATAACCGGAGTCGAGCCCAGTCCAACCGACCCGAATCCGCCTGGAACCGGACCGAGTGCAGACGAACCGTGGCAACCCTGATTCAATGGACATGAATGGACATCCTTGGCTACCGATATAACCAACTAGAAGTTGGACAGGAGGTTTGGGGGGCGGGGTGGGGCTCGCTCGATTTCTTCACATTGATGTCACTTCGATGTCACTTCGATCGCACTTCGATTTCACGTCGAGCACATTTCAATTTCACTTCGATTTCCCTTTGAACTCACTTCGATATCACTTTGATCTCACTTTGATATCACTTTGATCTCACGTTGATTTCACTTTGATCTCACTTTGATTTCACTTTGATATCACTGTGATCTCACTGTGATTTCGCTTTTGTTTCACTTTGATCTCGCCGTGACCTCACTTTAATCTCACTTTGGTCTCACTGTGATTTCACGTTGATCTTACTTTGACTTGTTTCGACCTCATGTTGATCTCACGTTGATCTTTCATGTTTATGTCAGTCTTCGATTTAACTTCAGTGAAAAAGGGACATTCAAATAAGCGAAAGGGAGAAAGAAAACTCATGGGGCGACAGGGAAAAGTGAACGCCCAGAACCCCCGGGACCCCAATGTTCCCCGGATCTCATCTTACTACCAGCTGCGCGCGCACGCACGCACGGCACTAAACTATTTAAATGTTGGTCTCACCCCCAACCTCCGATCTATTGGCAACCTTGGGTGTTTTTGCAAGGATCTCCATGGGAATATTTTGAAACCCAATGTCCAAATGTGCAGGGGCCGGTATGATGCAGACAATCCGGCCATATCTTCAAACACTTCCATCCTTACAGTCTGCCCATGGACAAGAGCCACCCGAAACACAGAGTTCGATCAGGGCGTCTCGTGAAAATAAGTCCAGGGTGTCCCTCAAATAATCTCCTTGGAACAATCTCCTTCGGATAATCTGCTTGGAATAACCTCCTTGGAAAAGCCTCCTTGCAATAGTCTCCTCGGGAAAGTCTCCTTCGAATTAATGATCTCATTGGAATACTTTCATTGGGAATAATCTCCTTCTGGTAATCTCCTTCGAAAAGTATCCTTCGACTAGTCTCCTTCGAATAATTAGTATCCCCTGAGAAAATATCCTTCGGATTTTAAACCATGAAAATAAGAGTCGGCATTTTCGTTTACCAGAAAACCAACAAAAACGCACAAATTCAATGTTAATGCGTTACGACCTGTACATTAGTAAATTTTGGTAAAACCATATTGCCTTTTTGATAACTTTTGCAGGCGGTTCTGATGGGAGTGGTCCCGGTTCAACAAATGTATGACTCGTCATGAGACATTCGACATGTTGTCGGTGTTAACGAAATAGAAAGGACATCGTTGATTTCAGGAGGACAAAGAATCAAATAAACATCGGAAAATGATGTTTGAATTTCTCCTGACACCATTGTTCGCGGAAATTTATGGAAATTGGCTGTATCGGTTGTCCGGTGCTTTCTGGCTAGAGGTGTTCCCATTGTCTACTGGTGACAGGTTTTGTCAAGCTGAGGGGGAAGGGGGGTCCAAGCCCTTCAAAAGAAATCTATAAAAAAACAAATGAAAACTCAGCCACCAAGGCCATATCTGCAAACGCTTCCTTTGTCATCGCTTTTGGGGTACCCCATTATGGTGAACGCATCACTCTTACACCAGATCTGTTGGCACAACACTTGGAACGCATGAGGCATCACTTGGAAAGGATACTGTACTGGCCCTGCTTAATTTGGGTATCTAGTTTCTCTGGGAGGGGTCTGGGAGGCGCCCTGGTAGCCCCTGGAGTGTCTGGGATGGTCTCTTTTCGAAAGTTGGCACCAGTCCGCAACGGACTACAAAAGTTTTGTTCGTTGTTGTTTTTGCTATGTGTTGTTGAAGGTACCACTCACCAATTACAGCGCATGGTGACGTTTGGGGATCCCTGGCTCGGCGGACGGGTTGTGGCACACACCAGGGGGCCGTTAGAAACACAGCCAGGACCCCACAAGCTAAAGCTGTTTAGGAAAATGATGCTTTTAAATGTTTTAAAACAAATTGGGTATCAGTTTTTACAAAATCTGACAAAAGGTCCCCAACAAAACAAAGATTCAGCCAACAAATCGTGTTCTAACAACATCCCACAACACCCACCACTCCATCACCAGCATCACGCGCGAACAATTTGTCCATGCTTGATGCAAGAATCGCTACAAGGCAGAAGCACACTTGATGCCAAAATGGCTACCGAAACAAAGTTGAAATAATCCGAGCGTGACCCCAATCATGCCTCAAGGCATGTGCTTTATTTACGTACGTTGATATATTTGCTAAGTTTGGCATGGATTCGCTTTGTGTTCCTTGCATGTTTTTAGGGTTGCTTCGTTTGCCAATGTTTTGTTCAGCTTCGTTGTGCTGTGTGTGTGTGGCTTTGCTGAGTGGACCGATGCTTTGCGAAAGCTTTGATTCACTTAGCTTGGCTCTCTATTGATGCGATTAGCTATGATAGTATGAGCTTTGCCCTGCTTCAGCTTTGCGTTCTTTCGCGTTGCCTTGTCTGGCATGCGCACCTTTGCTATGCTGAGCTCTGATTTGCTTTGCTTAGCTCAGCCTTACTTTGCTTCGCAAAGCATTCCAATGTTTCTTGGATTAGGTTGTTCAGCTTTCCTTTGCTTCGCTGAGCCTTTACTTTGTTTAGTTTTGTCCTGCCTTTCTAGTAAGACGATGGGCGTTTTCATGACTGCCTTTGGCCAGAAGGCGTGCACTGCTACACGTTGGGAGGTTGCCTATTCACATGCTTGGACTGCTTGGGGTATGGGGTATGGGGTCGTTGGGTCGTGGAATGGTGTGGTTGGGCCAATATGCATTCCAAGGACGAGGCTCTGGGCCAATCCTCAACTTTACTGCATAATTCGCCCCTCCAACCCCATGGCCACATCGTACCTAACGTCACCCCGCCCACCCTGCTACCCCCACAACCCCTGCAGCCCACAGCAGCCCAAACAGCACCCCCCAATTGTCTAACCCTATCTCCTATCAGATCCCGCCCACCACCTGTCACCCATCACCGAAACAAAGAATACAAGAGGTGTCCCAACAATTAGTGACCCACCATGAGCTTGGCAATGAAGATGAACATGGGAAGATGCGCCAACAATTCCAGACTGCAGCTCGATTTCTTTTTCAGCGCCAGTCCGCCAAACATCCGATAATTTTCATATAGTGGCAAGAACATGAAATCGAACATAGTTAATGTTCAAACCATGTCCGGCATGTTGGAGCCACATCCAGGCACGCCAAACTGCAATTGCTGATTCGGAAATGCTGCCCATAAGTTGACACTTTTCATCCCATGAAGGGTGACTCTTCACTCTGACACCGACTCCCATTTTTCCTCCGCAGGCCCTCACACATTCGAGAAGGATTTTGCATTCTGCTGTGAAATTGGTCGCGGCCTCTTCTTGTAATGAGCTTTCAGGTCCAGTGGAGAGGCACACGTCACACCAACATGTAATACACTTACTAGGAATTCTTACATACATGGATATGAAAAACATGAAATGTAGATTGGATCTTAAAAACATGGATTTGAAACACCTCGATCGTTCTGAAATGGTTTCGGAATATCTCTGCCATGGGCTGGCGGCGACACGGAAGAAAACAAGGTTGTCATTGTGTCTTGGGGCTCTGACATGGATGTCCATGGATGTCAACGGATGTCCATGAATGTCGGCGGATGCCTATGGATGTCCATGGATATCCGTGGATGTCCATGGATGTCATTGGAAAATCACTGAAAAAGCGATTTGCAAGTAGGATTTAGACTTTAATAAAAAGCTTTTTGATCTTGTAAGCGTACTCCAGGGATGTCCATGGATGTTCATGGATGTCCATGGGTGTCCATGGAAGTCCATTCATGGATGTCCATGGATGTCAACGGGTGTCAATGGCTGCCCACGGAACACATGGACCTAGATGTCCATTGATGCATTGCACTGACACCGGTGCTGGCGCCGCTGGCGCTGGCGCTGCAAGGCACCAGCGCCGCCGCTGCCAGCTCTGGCTCAGGCTACACCGCCAGCGCCGCCGCCAGCGCCGCCAGCGCCGCCGGCGTCTGCACCGGCGTCATTGGACTCCCAAGGATCCCTTGGATTCCCTTGGGCGCCCCTTGGGACGGGATCCCTTGGGTTCCCTTGAGGTTACCATCAAGGCTCCTGGGAATCCCTTGGGTTCCCTTGGGTGCCCCTGGAGACTCCCTTGGGAATCCTAGGGATCCCTTGGGGTCCATTGGTGGCCCCTTGGTTAGTTGCACCATTCACAATCTGCTCGTGCCGCGCCAGGAAGCACTACACACTCGCCACGTTCGGGATCCAGTGCCCCAGTCCACTGTACGACCGTTTCACCAAAGTGCTCAAGCAAGCACACCCGCCGGCACTGCGAAGAATCCTTCATAAAACAAAATCATAAATTGAAAACCAATAAAACATGACCCCAGCGTAAGACCCCAAACTGATGTTTGTTCAAGATAACATTGAGGAACACAATAATAAAGGAGGCATCGTGGAGCAGCCAAACAAAGAAGTTCAAGGAGCGCCAAGTTCTTTCTACATGTTATATGACGTTTTGTTGAACCCAAACCGACGGAGGCGCTTCCGAAACACGATACAAGGATTTGTTGCTGCGCATTTCAAGCTTCTTGGGGATCCTATTTGTGAACATAGAGACACGGTTTTGCGTTGGGGTATTTAAAAATGCGTGGTGGCCATTCTTTGAGAACACAAAACCGATGGAAGTGGCAGACCGCAGCCGGCTGTAGTGGGGGGGAAGGGCAATCTATGTTGTTTGAACTATCAATTACACTTACAAAAACTTAAAACTCGCAAACTTATGTTCTGATATTCCCGATGGCGGATATTTGCGAAGGTACATGGAATCGATTCGCGTACCATCTCCCATCCGCTCAGAAGTTCCCTAAGAACCTCAATTCCCCCAAACCTTACAACTTAAATTAAACAGGTTTCTGGCGGGTTTCTGTGATTTTGTCATATATTTCATATTGGAACCCTGCTGGACATTAGGAACATTGAAAACATTGGGAACATCCAAACATTGGAAACATTGAAAACATTGGGAACATCCAAACATGGGAGGGGCACCAATCACGACAACAATCGGAGAGGGGCACCAGTCACGCCAACAACCGTGTTGGCCTTTGTCTTTCTATCTATTGATCTATCCATGTATGTAATTTTCTATCTACCTATCGTATGTTTTTGGAAAACCCGAAATAGGTCGCATGCAAAAGTGGCACGCGCGATTTTTCAATCAAACACACTTACAACTTAAAACTCGCGAAATTATGTGTTGACATTTCCGGTGGCGGATATTTGCGAAGGTACATGGCATCGATTCGCGCACCATCTCTCATCCGCTCAGAAGTTCCCTAACAATATCGATTTCCCCCAAACCTTACAACTTAAATTAAACTGGTTTCTGGAGGGTTTCTGTGATTTTGTCATATATTTCATATTGGAACCCTGCTGGACATTAGAAACACTGAAAACATTGAGAACATCCAAACATTGGAAACATTGAAAACATTGGGAACATCCAAACATGGGAGGGGCACCAGCCACGACAACAGCCGGAGAGGGGCACCAATCACGCCAACAACCGTGTTGGCCTTTGCATATCTATATAGTTATCTATCTATGTATGTAATTTTCTATACACGTATCGTGTTTTTTGGAAAACCAGAAAAAGGTCGCACGCAAAAGTGACACGCGCGATTTTTCAATCACTTGCACTTACAAAAAAATATAATTCATGAAATTATGTTTTGATATTCCCGATGGCAGATATTTGCGAAGGTACATGGAATCTATTCGCGTACCATCTCCCATCCGCTCAGAAGTTCCCGAATAATCTCCATTTCCCCCAAACCTTACAACTCAAATTAAACGGGTGTCTGACGAGTTTCTATGATTTTGTCATATGTTTCATATTGGAACCCTGATGGACATTAGAAACATTGAAAATGTTGGGAACATCCAAACATTGGAAACATTGAAAACAGTGGGAACATCCAAACGTGGGAGGGCACCAATCACGGCAACAACCGGAGAGGGGCACCAGTCACGCCAACAACCTTGGTGGCCTTTGTCTATCTATCTATTTATATATCTATGTATGTATGCAATCTTCTATCTAGCAATCGTGTTTTTGGAAAACCCGAAATAGGTCGCATGTAAAAGCGGCACGCGTGCTTTTCCAATCAAGTACACTTACAAAAACGTAAAACTCGCGAAATGATGTTTTGATCTTCCCGATGGCGGATATTTGCGAAGGTACATGGAATCGATTCGCGTACCATCTCCCATCCGCTCAGAAGTTCCCTAGCAATATCCATTTCCCACAAACCTTGCAACTTAAATTGAACGGGTTTCATGCGGGTTTCTTGGATTTTGTCATACATTTCATGGTGGAACCCTGTTGGACATTAGAAACATCGAAAACTTTGGGAACATCCGAACATTGGAAACGATGAAAACATTGGGAACATACAAACATGGGAGGGGCACCAATCACGACAACAACAGGAGAGGGGCGCCAGTCACGCCAACAACCTTCTCGGCCTTTGTCCATCTATCTATTTATCTACCTATGTATGTATGCATGTATTTATCTATCTATCGTATGTTGTTGGAAAACCAGAAATAGGTCGCATGCAAAAGTGGCACGCGTGATTTTCAATCGAGTACACTTACCAAAAAATAAAATTCAAGAAAATATGTTTTGCTATCCCCGATGGCGGATATTTGCGAAGGTACATGGAATCGATTCGCGTAGCATCTCCCATCCGCTCAGAAGTTCCCTAACAATTTCCATTTTCTCCAAACCTTGCAACTTAAATTAAACTGGTTTCTGGCGGGTTTCTGTGATTTTGTCATATGTTTCATATTGGAAACCTGCTGGACATTAGAAACATTGAAAACATTGGGAACATCCAAACATTGGAAACATTCAAAACATTGGGAACATCCAAACATGGGGGGGGGGGGGGGGGCCCCCGCCCCAACACATACCGTGAGGCCCCCCCATCACCGCACCCAACCCCCCCCTGCACTCTGCTATTTTCTT
>Ga0115007_10002399_pt1 | contig 11570 bp, 4 predicted proteins | sample ArcOceMetagenome_2_FD_87166 | JGI IMG/M metagenome (GOLD analysis project Ga0115007, IMG submission 87166) | Marine eukaryotic phytoplankton communities from Arctic Ocean - Arctic Ocean ARC135M Metagenome | ecosystem: Environmental > Aquatic > Marine > Oceanic | place: Arctic Ocean | collected... | reverse complement strand
TGCATTAGTGTAAAATAATTAATTGTCCCGTTAAGAATCATGAACGACCCAACGATTTGTACGGTCCGTACCATCAATCCACGAGGAAAGATGGTAGCTGCTATAAATCGAACCGCTTGATGTACACCGCTATGATTGGCAACAACAGTACCGTTGGTGGCGGTACTTTGTGCTTGTCGAGTCAAATAACGTTCCAAAAACGGCGGGACGCTCCGTTCGACGAAGACATTTTTATACAAATCGGGATAGGAACGATGAGGTTCTATCAGCTTGTACGTTGACATATTATGTGGGACGTGACTTAGATACCCACTCACCACGCCTGCCATCATACTCCCGATCATGTTGTTTATCATTGGACTATCTCCAAATTGAAATCGTTCCTGGAAGTAGTCGCTCAATTGATTTAATCCGAGTCCAAAAATAATTTCTCTGCCGCATCTTGCCACAATTCCCCGCGTCCAGCGCGTTGCCATGGACTCCTTGTTAAGATGACCAGCGTTACTTGCTTCTAACATACTTGATAATGGTGTCATTATGACGCCGGGTGCTATGGTAATACCTAGCCGTCGCCAAAAGTTGCGATTGATATCCTCGTTGTGGCGGGTAGTGTCTGTCCCTTGGAGTCCACTTCCTTCTTTAGTGACGTTTGAATTATCCTCTTCATCATCGTCGTATTGATCCATAATTGCTCTCAATCCTTTAAATCCTGCAATATACGCGATTCGCATCGGCACCTGGATATGCATGTTAGGAAACAACTCAGATTTCACTCCTGTGAGGGCACGGTTGATCTGGGCATTTAAAGCGCTTCGGTAATACGATTCAACCCCTGCAGCGATCATAACGGCAGGCATATTCGCGATTATTTGCTGTCGTTGTTCAAGCAGGGGCGTTCTGTATTTTTTAGAAACCTCTCTTACGTGACTTGTCAATGAGTTAGCGATTCCCACCGCGATGTCAGGCCTTTCGTTTAAGAGAACGTTCATTAATCGTTGACGAGGCATTTCGTAGACACCACAACCGCTAGTCGAAGAAGAGCTTATTTTACATTTGACGGTCGATTGTGCAGGATCTCCACTCAGAACACGCATGGTGTTGATTGATTGGGACTTGATTTCAAATTCAACTGAGTGTCGTTTGCCTGTGTCGGGGTCGAGGAACTCGCGATACATTTCGCCATCTTTGACTAAATAAAAAGCGCTGACAGGATTTCCTTGGTTCACCAAAACTTCGTTGCGTTGAAGTGATCGATAGTTCATATTTTTGACCAAAGTTTCTATCTGATCGGCCGACAGCCGGTGGAACATTTCACATTCCTTCAGTAATTTTTGGCACGACTTTTTGTCTACGTCCGAAAGCGATGTTGATGGCGGCATACTACGATGTTTTTCTGATTTGTTGATTATTCACTCCTTACTTTGTTCTTCTACAAGTACAAGTATCATTGACCAATACTCAACGCATTGTTGGCGCGGTTCTTTAAGTTAGGTCGGTTATGTTAATAATGTCATTGTGAATAAGTCGCTGGAGCGAAATACAAATTATTGGTTGTCAACAATTCACTTTTTTTTTTTCGTGTCAAGTCATACATACGATGATGTGATGAAAAAACAATTTTGAAATTACGAAATTACAGCCATGTTTTATTCAGGGGAGGGGTGGTTAAAGGGGGCTTAATAATGATACAATAAATCGCACGATACTGAGAAACTGCTCATACACTCATACCCTACTGTAATTCGCCACTATTTAGTTCGGGCTTTCGCATTTCAATATCGAATGAGGGACAGATCTAGGATCGATATTCGGAGCGTGATCCGGCCCGAAGTAGGAATAAATCTCGAAAGAGGATCCGATTAAAGACGCAGCCAGAACTTGGGGTGCCATTTGGATCGAGTACTAGGCGAGAAACGGATCAAATCTAGGTTCGAGACAAGGCACATAATCATAATGAGGAGTTGTTGTAGTAGTACACGTTTAGTAGAAGTTATGTTCAATGAATGTCTTAATTGTAAATGTTTATGATTTTTACGAAAATAGTATCGTATATACGAAGTACTCATAGACCAAAAATAGGACTTCTCAAATGATCCAGTAGCTAGGTTCGTATTATGCATGCACCCTATCCTAACCGAAAAATGTGAATCATGAACATATTCTTTACGAAGCATTCGATATCGACTAAAATTATAGTGAGAGTTGCTTTAAATAATTGATTCATTGAAATATAAGTTTCTCTTAGTGATGAATGTAAACACCGGCCTCTGCGAACCATTGTCCATATTTATCTTGAGATTGTCTAGAAAATGCTTCTAAGTGATTCAAAATCGGACAATTATTACCACAATTTTGATGTGTAAATTTCACAGTACTGGATGCACCAAGAAATTTGTCAGAATCAACATGCTGAAAATATATTTTTGCCTCACGTTTCCAATATTTGGCTGAAGTTGTACCACACACAACTCGCCAATCGTCGCCGTCATCACCTTTTCCGTCTCCCGTTCCGTACCCGCTAACCTCCTGTTGTCGACTTAATGGTGATTTAACCTATTATATTATAATAATCAATATGGGCGAGATTATATTATATGGCAGTAGAAGGTAGGTAGGTGAGAAATATTTAATTTGATATCATATATTTTTTGTTTGTTTGTTTGCATAATTAAAAGTCACAATGACAGTTTCTGGAAAAAATTCAAATATAAGTTTTTCCAATATTACTAAACGTCTATCATTAATAACTACTTACGTTATGGGAATGTAAATTGACTTGAGTTTGTAAATGTGTTAAACGTATAATATCATTACATTTAATAGGTGTAGCCGTCCCTTCTTTACAAGCCGCACCACCTGCCCGTTGCTCGTCATTATTAGGACCACGAATCCACCATAATGCATTAAGAGATGTTGGCTGGCCTGCCACTGCTGTTACAATTTGTTGTCCCGATCCAGATCCTAAATTTTTCGATTCACTATTTAATAAGAATGATTCATTAGTTGTAGACGCACTCGAACTTTCTACGTGTGTCAATTTAATAGCAGATCCGCATGTAATAGCATCTTCTGTATCGTCATTACCAACCGCCAACGTGATAATCGAAGACAGTAGGACAAGGAATGAAAGAAAACGTAGAGTTGTTGTTACGGTCATTGTTGGATAGTGTTGCTCTTATTGTCAATAATATTTTTTTTGTGTCCATTAAATTTATTTTATTTTGTGTTGTTGTTGCTCGTCGTAAATAAATTGAAGCGTATTATAGTGGTCATACTGTCGTATGATTAGGACGTATGATATTGATATATTATGCAAAATTGCGAGTCCTGATCACGACTGGCGGACATTCGTCTTTTATCTTTTTATGTATTTTTTTATGTGGCCACATAATTGAATAATACACACATACATCGGAACAATAGCAATTATTATTACTATTTTATTTATTTGTAACGCCTTGGGGAAGAAAGAGGAGATGCTGTACTGTACATGTACGATAATTGAAGAGAAACAACAGAGAGACACAGAGAAGATAGTACAAATAAATGGCTCGTCAAATTAACGCAACATACCGTATGAATTTTGTGATCATCTGTTTTATTATACCAATAGTCTTGTTTTGTAGTTATCAAATAATAAGTCAATCAGAACAGAATGAAATTGTTCATGAGACAGTGTTGAAACACACAAATATTACGAACGTCACGAGTACGAATCATATACGTTATATTGATAAAGATGTCGTCAATATTAATATCAATATCAATAACGAAGATGAAGATGAAGACAACGACGATGCCGACGGCGCTTCAAGAATAAGAAAAACTGACGTCTTTCATTTTTGTGGAAATTCTCGTGTACAAGTAATGGTTGCTTCTGCTGATAGTGACAATGATGCCGACGATGACATGATACCTGATACAGATAAAACATCTCTTTCTCTTCTTTACCAATGTTCGGGAGAACCATACGAACAATTTGCTAATATACTCCATTCATTTGCATATAATCGATCAATAACTTCTTCTTATGAAAAAAAGAAGGAGAATGACGAAGATGGAAACTACAACTACAACAACTCGTCGTCGGCTCATAATAATAGTATCTATTGGAAACATAAAGAAGGAGACCAATGTTCGGCACTAGTACTATCTCATAGTAATAATAATATTTTGTGGGGTCAGAGAGAATTCCCTTTTGATGACAATATGACTATTTTAGCTATTGGTAATTCACATCTTCGACAAATCTCAAAGACGATAGCATGTCAATATGCACATAAAATAAAAAGTATTCATTTCCTTCCATCAATAAGAGATTCCGCAACTGATGATGATGATGATGATAATAATAATAATAATATCGAAAGTTTCGTTTTAGAATTTTCAAACAACGCACGATGGATATCTGTTACTAATCAAGTGGTATTATACAGTGAAGAATGGAAGGAATTACTAGAAGAATTCTATCTGAATTCATTACATCCTCCTCCATCATCATCATCATCATCATCATCATCATCATTTTTTACTTCGGGTCGATCTACTGAACGTGGTGGTTTGCTGTTAAAAGATATAGATGCAATCATTTTTGGCAAATTTACAACCTACAAACAGGCTAAGGGTACAAATTTTGAACGTACAATGAACGATGAAGAACTAGCATATTACGATTACCGAAAGCGACATGATAAAATTCAGCAGCAGCAGCAGCATGTTGAATTGAATTACCCGAATCGAACTCTTTTGAGAAAAAAAGGAGGAAATAAAGGAACAAGAACAACCAGTACTCATCAAACAACAACTTTAACATCAACGCCAATCGTTAACTTTACATATATCTTACCACCCGATATAGTGGGCATCGCTAAAATATATAACGGGCCCATCATTTCGGTAAGTATGTTTTCTAAAAGTTATACACTAGATACCCAATCAAGTTACGATACCTACCGACAACAATGTTTGTTATTGGCAGAGAAAAAAGAAGACGATTCGAATAATACTACCGGTAATAGTACTTGTATTGACAACGCTGCTGATGGTAATATCAACAAGAATTTGTATCTTATTGATAGTCGAAGATACATAGTTGAGATGGGAATCGAATGTGGTACCGATGATAAGAAAACTATTGGTACGTGTCACGAACCACTTCCCATTAAGTCATTGGAGGATCGAGGAAATCAAACCAACTCTACAACAATACAACGTTATCGAGATCCATCAGATATGCATCGATGTGCTGGAGCAAGAGGGGGGCATACTGATTTAGTGGCCTGGGACGTAATCGAGAGTTTGTACGATACACGATTAAAGAATGCATAGTACATAACTCATCAATTTTTGATTTCAGTAGTGATGAGCGTGTAAATGAACGCATAAATGTTGACTCTAAATGGACGAATGTCATTATGCTCCTCTTTAGTGTGTGAACTCCATAACTACTAGTATTGTCCATATGATACAAGTGACTCAACACAATGAACTAAATAACAGGTCAAGACAAGACATCATAACAAACTCTAAAAGATAGATGATGCCCATAAATAGTAAATTTTATTCTTTATTTCTCAAACACAGGCTAAATTGACAATACATCTTTTTCTTTATATAATCACTACCGACTTAGTTTATCCAACTAAGAATTGGGACGGGGAATCCATCAAGTATTTCTTTCGTCCACTTTACTATGTCCTTGATATTTCCTCCTTCATCACCTAAGTACGTAGGAGCACTTTCTTTTGGGATACAATCGAATGCATCTGCGGCCGATAAAAATTTGATCCTATCGAGGACCTTTTGTTTTGTAAATAGAGACGCAACTCCGATTAATGTGTTGATAATAACACGCAAGGGAAGACTTGCACCGGCAATCAAAATTGCTTGAGGTCTCATAGGCATAGCCTGCCATGTTTTTTGTAGTTTCTGATCGTTTTTCGCTTTACGGGCTGGCTTATTAAATGTGTCAACAATGAAGGTTATACCGTTTCGGAGAGATATAGCATCGGCGTGTATGGCGATATGGTACATAATCGCAGCCTTCACAACTTGCACTTCGATTTCTTCTGGGTATGGCTCTTTCTGGCCTTTGACCCACATAATACTTCTACCCTCATCGTCACGACCGCATATCGCATACGAATTCAGTCTTTCTCCCAGGGCTGCATGGCTCAAATTTAAAAGCTCATCGTCACGGAGACTAGGAACACCGCATTTATCCACAGCCTTTAAGTATGTAACATACTTCTTTTCTGCATCATCAACTCTCAGTTTGGCAACAATAGTCGTCAATGCTAGAACACTGGGCACCTGCCCAAAATATGTTCAATCAATAACACAGCAGTATTCCATAAGAAGAAGGAATAAAATATATACAACCAGCATGTTTCCATCTGCTGTGTCCCTGGATGGATATCACACCATCTTGACTCACTCCTGCCGTTTTGAGCGAAGAAGAAGAAGCCATATTTAACACGCGATAACAAAGTTGCCCAATATTTTTGTGGTCTGGCAACAACAAAACTTTTGCTGGAAAACATGGGCTTTGAAATTTTATACTCTTCTTCCTGTGTGCAACATGATACACCTCAATTATTTATTTGTATATGCATTATGAAGGGGGGTTTCAAGTCATGGGTACATTTAAGACTATTACTACACAACTATGAATACATTTATGGTATTTACAGAGGACACAAAATTACTTCAAGTATCTACATTAAAATGGTTGTTATGCCTGTATAAAACTTTGAACTGTGATTTTTTAGTTTATTGACAATTGTATTGGCAAGAGAAGAGATTATTTTTGAAAATAATATTGATACAGAAATGTTGTGCTATTTTCTTTTTATATTGTTTCTGATTTGTTTGTGCCTGCCCTGTCAGTTCGCACATGATGATTATTTCTTCAAGTCTACTTGCCAATGTAATTTTTGACTCCGAGAAGTAGCTTCATTTATTGTTTATAATTTGGTTCATTATTGCTGTTATTTGGACGAGAATGCAGATGATTCAATTCATTCAAGCCAACCCAATTTTATGATTATTAATTACAAAACCTCTGCATCTAAAATCGAACTACTGCCGCCTCCAAAATGAGTAAAACGCTGATGTCCCGATGCCCCCTCATCCTCGTCTTCTTCGACGGGATTTTTTCCCCTAGAGTTCATAATATCGTCTTCTTCTTCTTCCTCGTCTGATCGGAAAGGATCGATAAGATGTGGTTCTACCGTCGCAAAAAGAGGAAATTCTGCAGATGATAGATTAACAACACACATACTCGTACTGTATACGGCGTTCCCTTTTCCTTTTTGCCCCCGTCGTTTTGTTTTTCTATTATTTTTACGGGGCGTTTCTAATACCGCAAAGAAGGGACGGTGCATACCATCTTCACTGTAGACTTCGACTATGGTTCGCTTGACAACGCGATAATTACCATCTTCTTCTATCATTCGTAATTCTAATTCTATTCGTGCCTGCAAAGGACGCATGTACTCGGTTTGAAGCAATACTTGAACACTAGCAATATTATCAGGAAGTTCAACAGCGATGGAACCAACTACTGCGCTTGGCTTATCCTCGTCGTTGACGTCGTCGTCGCTAGCATCCGTTACTGAACCTCTGCTGCTTATACTGCTATCAATTCGCTGTGGTGTAGTAGTTGCCTGAAGTCGTTGAATAACTGACTGGAGTGGACTATCATTACTTGTATTGCTTCCGTCACTTCCATTTTGGTTCCTGGAGGCAGTAGTAGAAGATCTACCGCTCCAATACTCTTCCTCCAGTCGTTTGTTTTTCTCTCCCTCAACACATGCCATAAGATCCGACGAGTCTGCAATGTTACGAATCGCAATGGTGTTGTGACCTTGTGGTGTCTCAATGATCGTGCTAAATGGTGTGTCACTGTAACTGGCGGCGTGGTTTTCGTTTTCCTCGTCGTCTTTGTAATCACAATCTGCAGAATGCAATTCATCAAATTCATCATCATCGTCTACATCGTCATGATATATAGCAAGATTTTGTGGCGTGGAATCTGGACCATGCCACAAATCAACACGAGCGATGAGAGGTTCTTGATTGGGAATTCTTCTACCACTTCGGTCCACCATATCAGCCTTTTTCAGTAAAATTTGGACCCGTTCTACTGTGGGAGTCTCAAAATTGAATGTTTTGAGAGATGAAGCTTGAACTAATACAGGTGCGGAAGTGTCCCAAATACTCTTCACTTGTGGTTGTGTGTTCTTTTGTTTCCTTTTCTTTTTCTTCCTTCTCTCATTCTGATGCATCGGTGAAAACATACCATCGTTCTCTTGATCTTCAAGATCAGCGGGTGTCGACGTTTTAGGAAAAATCGTTTGAGTATAAGGTTCGGTGGCCGTGGTAGATCTTGGAGGTGGGTAATGCCGACCACGCGACTGATGAATATCAAAGGCGTGTACCATATAAATATTGGTTCTGCTTCTGCTCCTGGTACTTCTTATATTGGTGATACCATATTCTAATAGAAAAAAAGTAGTGATCACGAGAAGAAACAATGTCGGTTTTATCCGAAGATTTTGAAGTCGACGAGGATTCGATTTTCCTGCGCCCGCTACGAACGCCAACAAGCTTATCGTCGTTACCTTCATTGTTTTGATGTTGATTATGATAAGGATAACGATAGTCGGTGCGTTTCGGTAAACACAAAGCGAAGTGCAGTCTAAAGCAGAAAAGATAGAATAGAATGTATATATATATAATATACTGTACCGGTCAGGGATGGAGACAAGCAGATGACTAGTTCAAGTAGTATGTACACACAGCCAACAGTCTTATTTTCACTCTCTCCTTTTTCCCAATAAAAAGTAAGAAAAATGATGTGAGAAAAACGACAGGCAAAATTCAAAAAAAAATAATAAAGCTATGAATCTCTTTTCTTTTATTTTTCCCGGACGGCCGGAGCGTTATTCAAAAAAAAATCGGTAAGTTTTTAGCAGGTGGGTTGGACAGCTGGCAAGAAAAAAAACGAAAAAACAATTTTTTTTTTTTTTAGATCGTCCCCCCAATTATACACGACTGAATATTTGTTTCTGTCCGTCCGTCCTACACGTGATTGGTCGTGAATGAACATTCGAAATCAAGAATCAAGAAACCAAATGATCACATCTACTGTATCAAAAATTCTTCATAGATTAAACACAGCCCAACATTCTCGAAGATTCGAAACGCATACCAAAGCAAAATCACATTGTTAGAAAGATACTAGTACTACAGTAAATTGGAGGAACAGTATCTCTACATTGTTCTTCATTGTAGTAGATTGAGCAAACACATTGAGTAAGAATGTCGTCAGTATTTCTTCCTCCCGATGAGACGCGACTTGTCACAATTTGTGCACACGTCGATCATGGGAAAACAACCTTGGCTGATAATTTAATTGAATCTAATGGGATTATTTCAGAACGCCATGCTGGGACACTTCGATATCTTGATTCGACAGAGGAAGAGCAGCGACGGGGAATAACTATGAGAGCATCAGCGATTGGCCTACGACATCGGTACACACCATCGAATGCAGGCGCTGCGAAAAAACAACAGGAGCAGCAGCAACAACAACACCAGGAAGGAGGATCTTCGTCGTCATCGTCGTCGCCGTCGCCGTCGTCGCCGTCCCCTATAATTGTTCATTTACTTGATTCTCCTGGTCACACTGACTTTTCAACCGAAGTTAGTAGTTCATTACAATGTTGTGATGGTTGTTTGCTTGTAGTTGATGCCGTTGAGGGTATGTGTGCCCGGACCCATCAAGTAGTTCGAGAGGCTCATTCTCATCAACTCGTCCCAATATTGATTATCAACAAGGTTGATCGACTTTGTACGGACCTGTGTTTAACACCCACTGAAGCTTATATACGATTACGATCACTAATCGAATCGGTAAATGCAGCATGTGCCGCTATGCTCGTATCAAAACGAGCTAAACGAAGAGAAGATGAAAGAGTATTGAATAAAAAAAGTGGACTACTATCCAAGGGGGATAGTAATAATTGGACCTTTGATGCTCAACGGGGTAATGTTGTTTTTGCAAGTGCTTTATTTGGTTGGGGATTTACTGTACCGTCTCTTGCTCGATCTCTTTTTCGCAACAAAATCCTACCTATTAAGCCTATTATGTTGAAACAATATCTATTTGGAGATTTCTATTTCAAACAACAATCATCAAATGCTTCTAATAATAGTAATACGGATAGCAGCAATACGGGGAAGATGATGAAACTGAAGGTAACTGTAGAAAATCAAAACCAGCAACCACTTTTTGCCGAATATGGACTACAACCATTGTGGGAAATATACGAAGGTGTTGCTGCAGCAGCGGCATCTTGTGGTCTTGGATCAAATATATTTTCCGATGGAAGAATCCCTGCTACCACGACATTCAACAACAAAAGCAAAGGAAAGATTGAAATTAAAGCCACTACACCTGGTATGGACCAAGTATTACAGGCCATTCAAGCGGGTAGTACTATGCCTGAATCCGCTACGAGCGCTGCTGATATTTCATCACTAGATAATTTGCAACAAATAATGACCCGAACGGGCTCCTCTACTTCCGAAGAAGCTGTCTTACGGTCTTTGCTTCGGCGGTATCGTCCATTAAGCGATATTGTCTTGAATTCCGTTTACGAAATATGCCCTTCTCCCATTCAAGCCGCTGAGGACGTACGACCACGAGCATTGGCACTAATGGATTCTAAGGAAAATGACGACGATAAGAAGAACGATGACGATGACGACGAAGAAAAAGAAAAAGAACTCGTTGGTTCCGTCGACGAAAACAATTACGAGGAAGAATTCAGACAAGTGAAAGAGGCTGTTCGCTCCTGTGATGTTTCAATTGATGCACCTGCTGTTGCGTACGTGTGCAAATTTATGGCGGCTGATCGGTCACAAATTCGAGATCCTGGTAGGATCGATGATGAAAATGACGAAACTTCATCTACCGTCATTTTGGGATTGGCACGTGTTTTGAGTGGTCGACTAAAGACGTCAAGTACTTACTATGTTATGGGCCCCAAACACAAATTTAATGATCCAAGCATAATACGTAGTCGTCCCATCCGACTCTTTCTGCTCATGGGATCCTCATTCGTACTAGTAGATGAAGTTCCTGCTGGTCATCTCTGTGCAATCCAAAATTTGGAAGATGTACAATACAAGACAGCAACTATCACTGATAGTGCATACGGAATGCCCCTCCTCGGATTTGCTGATATGATACAGCGTCCCCTAGTCAAGGTCAATGTCGAGGCAATAGACCCTGCCGATACTTACACCCTTGAAAAGGGTCTCGTGAAATTGAGTCTAGCCGATGCAGCTGTTGAAGTAACGGCCACTGCGAAGGGTGAGCGAATTGTAGCATGTCTTGGTGAGCTGCATTTAGAACAGTCAATACTAGACCTACAGAATACTTATTGTGATAAGAAGGGTGTACAGTTGCGGATATCGGAACCCATCGTGGAATTTGGAGAAACAACCGCTTGGTTCGATGATAATGAATTGGACTTTGAAGGATTCTTGTCAGAAAGTAG
>Ga0115007_10002397_pt1 | contig 11574 bp, 11 predicted proteins | sample ArcOceMetagenome_2_FD_87166 | JGI IMG/M metagenome (GOLD analysis project Ga0115007, IMG submission 87166) | Marine eukaryotic phytoplankton communities from Arctic Ocean - Arctic Ocean ARC135M Metagenome | ecosystem: Environmental > Aquatic > Marine > Oceanic | place: Arctic Ocean | collected... | reverse complement strand
GCATTCGCGATGGCAGTTTCTTTAACTGATTTAGCATCGGCGATTGCTTCTTTTAACAAATCTCTGTTGTTTGTCATAATAATCCCAAAATTTAGTTTGTGAAATACGGTTATTAAGAACCGTAATAGAAATAATAATTGTCGACATCATATAAGAATAATCATGATGTATTGCAGTTATACGTATGTGACCTCTTATTAAAAACACAAAAGACGCTCAAATGAGCGTCTAATGTTTAATCCGTCGGTAGCGTCCGAAGAAATTATTTTTAAGTTATAGGACATGACCCTTTTGAACAAAGGATTTCATGTATTATACTGTTTACTTTTGTGTAGTTATGTTTTGGTATCTCTATGCCTTCTTTAATCATATGCATGTAAGAACCAGGGTTTGAAGGAGTTGAAACAAAATCCCAACATAGTAATTCAAAATCGTCTTGAACTTCCATTACACCTTCTCTATTTTCCTCTAATGAACCCATACCACGAGATGATACACCTACTGTTACACCATTACCTACAAGTGCCTTTAATATATTACCTGCTGGGGTTGGTAAAACTTCTATTTTACCTATAATGTCATTTCCTTCCCATCTATACCCACTAATAAGGTGTGATACATTTTGTAGATTAATTATTTGAGATTCTGGATGGTCTAATTCCCCCATTGAACGTCTTTGTTCAATTAGTTCATTATACTTATCCATTTCTCTTTCCCATAATTCCTTAGAATAATATCTACCGTTACCGTTTTTAACTTCACAAGTAGCTAATATCCCCTCAACAATCATATTCCCGTTTTCCGCATTAACACTTTCGGTTAATACAGTTGGGGTATAGTTAATTGTATGAGTTTCTATTAATAGCTTTCTCATGTTTATTTATTTAAACCGTATGCTGATGTTGATTGTCCTACTTTTTTAGGATCACGTTCACCTGCTGGTCCTTGGGTTGGGTTATTTTGTCTGTTAAATGAAACAGCATCCATTTCTTCGATTTCTTCTTCGTTGGTTACTACTTCTTTTTGAGAGTAACTTTTACCACAAGTTTTTTCGTATATTCTTTCCATTTGAGATTTTTTCTTCTCTAACATCTTAATATCCTTAGCCATTTCTTTTAATTTAGACTTATCCATTAATTCCAACATATTTTCGTCTTCATTAATTCCTGTTAGTCTAGCTTGCTTTTCACTAATGTGATTAGATAAAAATTCTAATTGAGCTTCCATTTTTACAGCTTCTGCTTCAGCTCCAATGTCTGCTAATTTAGCATCTATTGAATCTTTTTTAGGTTTTTTCTTTTTATCAGCAGCTGCTTTTTTCATTGGTTCTTTTTTATCACCATCACCATCGATGTCTGCAAAATCTGGTTTTGCTTTTTCATCCATTGGTCCTGCTTTTTCATCATTTGATTCAGCGTATAAAGATGAATGGTATTGAGAACCTGCTTGGTCAGCTTGGAATCCATCTTCTGCCATCATTCTTCTAATTTCTCTACCTGATTGTGCTGCTAGTGAATTTGGGTTTCCTGTAGTTACTACTCCACCTAATCCTTCTTTGATTAATTTTTTAAATAAACTTTCTTTAATTGGTTTCATTTTTGTGTCTCCTTTTTTTAATTTATCACTATATCCGCTACCTCCGTAGGTTTTACCTGAATTTTCCTGTACTTCTGCTTCTGTATATCCTATGCCTACACCAAATTGACCATTTTTTACATATGTTAATGGGTCCTTAGCTAAGTTTTTAATTACTTTTTCTTGTGCTTTTTCTAATGTTAAAGATGGGTCTTCTTTAAGTTCAAAATACACACCATTCCTCATTTCTTGAGCATTAACATTGTTAATGTTATCTTCCTTTGGTGAGTAATCGTAGTTACGATCTTGTGTATTCGTTACTGTTTTTGATGTTTCTTTAGCATCTGCTTTAATTTTATCATCTTCCTTTTCAGTATTGATTTTTTCGTCAATATCCTTATTAATGATTGGTTTTAAAGATTTAGCTTTTTCCTCATTAACAAAAGCTTCATATTTACTTTCCCAAGCTTGTTTGTTTGGGTTAAAATCCTCAGATGTTAGTTGCACTAAGGGTTTTAAAGTAACAATACCGCCTAAATCTTCGTTAATTTTACTTTTGCTTTTTAAGATACTTGTAGCATCTTTATAAGAAGTAAGATTTGATAACAAATTAGGATATGTTCTTTTAGCCTCCTTTAAAAATAAATCCTTGCGGCCTTTACCTTCTTGGATTAAATTGTATTGTTCTTGTAGTGTTTTCATATTTGTTATTTTTCTAATAATGTTTTAATATCTTTAATAAAGTCCTTAATTAAATCCGTGCCTGTTACTACTGAGTAGCTATTAGGATTTTCTCTATAATATTTTATAGTTTCTATTTTTGCTTGTCTTAATGGTTTTACTAAAGACTGTAATTCGTCTTCTATTTCATTAAAGGCATTAACCCTTTCCTCTTGGAACTTAAGTTTAGCCTTATCCTCATCTTCTCTTATCAACTTATAATTATACATATTAAAACAATTTTTTTACTTCGAGTCCCGATCCTTTTTGTACATAAGTACCATTTTTATTTTTAGGAACTAACTGATATTTAAATTGTTTTACATATGCGTTATCTTTTACTCCGTCTTCTGTTGCTTTTGGACCTGGTCCTAAATCTTCACCTGGGTGTTGTCCTTGTTTATGTATGTTAGCAGATTTGGTAGCACCTTCTTTTACTTTTTTCTTTTTCTTTTTTGGTAATCTAAAAGCATAAGGTGTTTGATAAGCACCTGCTCCACCGGACATAGACATTTCGTCTACATCAGCTATTTTTTCATTCATTCTAGGTTGACTAGATAAACCATACCCTATTCTACCGGTATCAGGTTTTTCAGCATAATAATCTCTTTGTTTTTTAGCTTCTAAGTCTCTTGAATCTTTAATGGCTTCTATAGCGTCTTTTAACACATTAGAGGATAGTAATGAAGCTTGCCCACTGGCATTTTCTTTACCCATATCGTAACTAGAATCCTTATAAGACATACCATATTCAACTGCGAAATCTGCTATTGGTCCTGAATTATATCCTTGTACTGCCATAACATTATTACCTTTTATTACAATATAATTTTGTGAAGGTCTTCTTGCGTCTGGTTTATCTAAAGGATAGACTAGGATTTGGTTTGGATTATCAGCATCAACATACATTATGCTCTTTAATCTTTCGATTTCGTCTTCAAACGTTTCTTCGTTAAGATTTTCAGTTTTAACTATTTTAGCTTGTTTTATTCCTGCTTTATCAACTAATGATTTTTCTTTTTTTTCTGCTTCTTCTTCTGTTTTATAAACTTGGGATTTAGCGTTTTCTCCATCTTGAGTTTTATATTCAACTTTAAACCCTTCGTTCATATCATAGTCGCTCAATTGTTTTTGAACTTTATATAAACGGCCTTCTAATTTTTCTAATTCATCACCATATCTATCTGCAATTGGCCCACCTTCTGGTTCAGCTTCTTGCTCCATATCTATAAATACTTGTTTGATTTCGTCTTCTAATTCTGCTTTTATAGCTCTTAGATTTAACGCTTCATCGTAATCGATTCTTTCATCAACTATTGATTCGTTCGTTGATTTTTTATAATCTTCTGGGTAGTTATTTCTAACATGGGTACGAATTATATTTCTTAACTGTTTTGCCTGTTCGTATATGTCTAGAAATTTTTTATCATCTTTAGCTTTTTGATACACACCTTTTGCTGTGTTAGCTAATTCCATAGAATCTTCAACTAATTTAGTTAAGTTAGGAACATATACAATATCCCAAGATACAGCACCGGTATTTGGGTCTATATCTGTGATAGTAGATTTTGTCCCATTGTCTATCTTAACATCACCAATTTCTAATTCTTTAAGTTTATATTTTAATCCCATTTGCTATTTTAATTTCATTTACTAATTCGTAGTATTGTAACAAATCAACTAGGTTATCATTATCTACCTTATCTGTTTTATTTAATTCTACTAAAAACTTAGTAATTTCGTTAATCTTTATTTTAGTAGCTTCGTCCTTAATATTTTTAGAAGATTCTTTTAATGACTTTTTAAGAGAAATTATTTTAGAATTATAAAAAGTTCTTAATCCTGGTGTTGAGTCTACGGAGTTAATAAATTCTTTAAGTACTTGTTTTTGTTCTTGACTTAAACCATCATACTTTTCATTAAATTTTTCTAGTAATATTCTATAAGTTAAGGACCTTACATCTTTATCGTAAGTAGCAAATTCTGCTAATACCTCATCCTTTTTAGTTTTATTTATTTCAGTTTTAGTTAAAAATTCTAATATTGTAATTTTACTAGCAATTAGCTGGTCATTGTCAACTACACTTTTAGAATTAACACCTTCAATTAATGTATATAAGGCTGCTGTTTCTTTGTAGTTTTTAATCTGTGAACCGAAGAAAGTATTTAAGTCATAATGATTTTTAATTTCATTAATTAAATTGTACTTTTGCTTTCTTAAGGCGCCTCTATTAAATATTTTAGAGTTATCTAAGGTAGTATTTAAATATAAGGCAGCTCTAGATTCATTTAATACTTTAGACTTTGTAATTGTTTCATACAACTTATATTCACGACCTAATTCTGTTTTTACAAAGTAAGTCTTTAGTAAGTCAATAGCCTTGGATTCTTTACCCGATAGGGTATCCGCAGTTATTTGTCTAACAAGTAATTCAAATAGTATACCCGTATTTTTATACTTTGAGTGTTTAATTTTCATCAAAAATATATTTATTTATAAATATTAAGATTTTAGTCGAGATTCATCAAGTAATGAAGAATCCACTTTATCCTGTTCAAATATTAGTTGTTTTTTGTCTAGACCCTTGAAGATATCCTTGTTTTTTAAGTACGTTATTTTAGGATCTTCAAATTCTGATAGTCTTGGTTTAGGGTCTCCATCATTTTTATCTGTACCTTTCATGCTTTTAACTCCTAAAGGATCTTTACCAAAATTATTATCTTGTTTTCCTCTGTTAGTAATCCCATCTTTAGGGCGACCTAATTCTGAATCATCTTCGGCATACCCATCAGGTACATTAGCTGGGTCTGACATTGTTCTGCCTTTACCATATAATGAAGCTAAATCGTGAGGTGTTCCATATGATTGACCGCTTTCTACTGGGTCATTACCTTCTGCTAAAATTTGGTCATTTCTAAATTTACGTTTAGAGTCTTCGCGAACTAAATCTCTATACTCATCATATTGGTCTTCACTAAAGTGATAAACATTATGGTAAATCCAATCAGATGGTACTAAACCTTGTTCTAATAGTGTACCTGCTAATTCAGATTTTGATTTCATTAATTCAATTCTTTCTTGATCATAAATGATAGAAGGAGTTGTCATTGATAACTCAAAATTAGTTAATGATTCATCTCTAAACCCTTGCGTATATAAGTGGACTAAAGCAATTTTTTGTAATTCTGATATTAATATTCTTTGTATTCTATCAATAGTACGAGCAAATCTAATATCTTGTTGTGCTAATGTAGATTTACCTGCTTCTCCTTCTCCATAACCCATAAAGGCCTTTGGTACTTTAAGAGCAGCAAATAATTTTTCTCTTAAATACTCAACATCAGCAATACCATCGTATTGTAACCCTGGTGTAGTATCAATTTTTGTTGCACTATCATTTCCACGAACTGGGATATAAAAATCTTCCAACATGTTTTGCATGTTGTATTTTAAATTATACTCCCCTGTTTTTTCATCCATCATTGGAGTACGTTTCATGTTGTTGATAGTTTTCTGCATAAATGCTTCTACTTCATTAGGTGGAATTGCTCCAACGTTTACATAAAATACTCTTTTTTCAGGAGCACGAGCAATTCTATGAATTAACATCGCATCTTCCATTAACGTATATTGTTTAAATAGCTTTCTAGCCGGTTCAATATATGACCTACCATAAGGTAAATAATTAACATCACCTACCATTCTAAAATGAGCCATTTCATAATTATCATATACAATGCCACCTCTATCATCATTTATACCGTTAGCCCCTGCTACGTTATAGTAACCACTAGAAGAACCACCAGAAAAACCTTCAGGATTCCATTTAAATCTTACTTCAGAAGGATTTTCAGGATTTTGCCCTTCAATTCTTTCAATATGATACGCAGTGTAAGGGATTACATTATAAACACCAAATGTTTCAGCTATTTCTAATTTTAAGAAAAAATCACCATATTTACACATTTGTCTAACCCACATCCATAGATTAAATTCTACGTTTAATACATCATAAAATAAGTTATATAGTATCTTTTGTATATCTTCATTAGAGCTTCTAATTTGAAGCACTTCACCCATATCATTTTTAAGGGTGGATTCATCTGCTATAATATCAAGAGAAGAGGCTATAATAGCATCTGTGTCCATTACATCATACTCTGAGTATAGTTGTGTTCTTAAATATTGATAATTTAAGTTGAATTGTGCTCCGTATAATGAAGTAGGAGCTGAAGAGTAGACTTTATTAAATCTGTCTACTAGAGCATTTGTTTCATACTCTCCACTAGATTGGATATGACCCGAATCTATGGTTTTAATTTGGTTACCTCCAACATTTCGTATTACTACGTCCGTTGAAAATAATCTCCTTAATCTTGTAAATACACTTTTATCTGCCATTTAATATATAATTATTGTTTATAAATATGGTTATAATAACCATCTAATATCCTCTTTGTTGCCTTTATCGTCATCTATGCTGTATGGGTTTTTTACCTGTTGACCATAACCACCACCATAACCACCTTGATATGGTGTTCTATTAACACTCATATTACCTAAGGTTTGTTTTGTTAAATCTATTCCTCTTTGTTTAAACTTTAATGCCGTATCTCTAACGTACATCCCCATTCCAAAAGCCATTACTAAATCATCATTATACCCCGTTTGTGCCTCTGCTCTCCCATTTTTCCAAATAAAAACTTTCATTTCTTCAATTAATCGTCTTGATTGGATTGTTACTCCCTTATCACCAATATATTCTTGAAACTTACCTATTATCATAGGTCTTGTTTTAGATGACATTGTAAATCCTGCTACTTTTTTAGAATTGTCTTCATATTGGTCAAAATACGAACTGGCATTGGCTTCTCCACTCCTTTGTGAATAGTAAAGGTTAGAATAGTTTCTATCTATTGCTACTTGTATTGTAGCCCAACCTATGTTAGCATTTTCAATTACAAGTAAAGCTTCATTATATTCTGTAGCTAAACCTACTAATAAATGTCCAAATTCTTTAGTACCTATTTGACCTTTATATTCTGCTACTTGAACGTTAGTTTCAACATCCATTACATGGCAAGTAGAAAAATCTTTTCCATCACCTCTAGCAACATCTGCTAAAACCATATAAGATCTAGAATAATCGGCATTTTCCCAAACCCATAGGTTTTGATCTGCCCCTCTACGTTCTAATGGGTCTTTAATGAAAGATTTTTCATAATATTCTAGATGTTCATTATAAAATACAATATCACCTGATGTACTAAAATCACAATCACATTCTTGGGCTGCTAATCTAGGATCACCTAATAAAGCATCTTGTGCATCTCTCCATGTTTGGTCTCTTTCAGGGTGTACATACCAAGGTAGTTTAATAGGTAAAAAATCGTTTTCTTCTTGTTCTGCTTTAACCCACATTTGATGAAACCAGTTACCAGTACCATAAGGTGTAGATAAAACAATAGCACCACCACCCGTTGCTAGGGTTTGTTGTGCAGATGCCCATGTCTCAGCAATATTATCAATAAAAGCTGCTTCATCAATTATTAATAAAGATACAGCTTCCGAACGTGCAGCATCAGCATTTGAAGATTTTGCTTGTATTTTTGACCCATTTGATAATCTTAGAGATAATTTATTGTTTTCAGCCGAATCTACTTTAAGCCATGAGGGTAAATTCTCCCACATAAACTGTACTTTTGTTACTAAATTTCTTGCTGTTGCTTGTGTTGTTGCTAATGCGAGTATATTTTTATCTTTGTGAAAAGTCATTAACCATAAAGCATAACCCGAGACAAGAGTTGATATACCTAACTGTCTAGATTTTAATATAGCACTATAGTCATTGTTTTGAAATAACGTTAATACTTTTTCTTGAAATGGGTATAGGTTGAATTGTATGCGACCACGTTGTGGATGCTGTATATAACAGTATTTACGCATAAAATGTACTGGGTCCGTAGCACATTTTAAATATTCTTGACGTATTACTTTTTTTATGTCAGCCATATTATTTTAGTAAAAGAATTACACCAACAATAGCTATTATACCTGCTCCTCCTGTTAATTTAGTTTTAAGCCTTTGTTTCTTCAATGATAACTTTAATTTTTTGTTTAATTCCTGTGATAATTCAAATTGGTTATTGTTATTAAACAATATAGAATTAAAATTAGTAATTTGGGAATTAAGATTATTAATAGTACTATCTTTTAAAACAATTTTATTTTCTAATAAAAAAACTTTAGTTGATACAAGAGATAGTTCTTTTTTAAGCCCATCACCTAATATTAGGTCTTTAATTACGAGTTTTACTATTGGTCTTTTTAATTGAATCGAGGTATTGTCTGTAACGCTCTGTGAAAAACCTAGTAAGCTCGTCATCGTTAAGAGAATCAACAGCATTAATTTTTTCATTTGTTTGTTTTTTTAATGTGATAATCTTATTATTCTGTAAATAAATCGCCTTATCTAATTTAAATATTTTCTGATTTAATGTATCTATTTTATATTCTAAACCATCATTTATGTTATGTAGTGAATCTATTTTAGACTCTAATGCCTCTATTTTGCTGTTATACTCAAATACATAGCTTTCCTCATTTGAAGAGTACATATTAATTAAATAGTAGACCCCAAAAAATGCTATAGCAAGGTATAAAAATCTTTCTTTAGACGACATCTTTTTCTAATTTAGCAACTAAAGCTTCTAGCTCTTTCTTTTTAGGAGTTTTTAATTTTAATTTGTCCTTAATTTTTTCTTTTTCAACACCATCTGCTTTACTATAGTCACGAGCTAATGATTTCATCTCAGTAGTAATATTTTTTAATGCTTTAACTGCTAGGTCTAATTTTTTATGTTTACCTCTAGCTCCTTTAGCTGCTTTAATTGCTTTAGTATCCACATCATCATCATCATCAATATCTTCTTCTAAACCTAAGTCCTTACTTAATTCAGCTGTTTTTTCAAGTTCTTTATTTAATTCAGCTCTAGCAGCTTTTTTATCTTGAATATCTTTTACTGTTTCTTCGGCTTCAGAAAGTGATGTTAATATTTCTTCTTTTATAAACTCTTTTAATTCAGATCTTTTCATTAGATTTAATATTATTATTAGATTTTATTATAAATATGTTAAAGACTAGTAATATTCAATATTTGTTGAATTCGTTCCTCTGTAGATCCGGATATCTTTTCTATTTTGCCTGCTTTATGACCATGTCTTTTAATAAGTGTAGTAATTGTAAAATCAATTAAATCCCTATAATGCTCATCGGTTTCACGTATACCATTATCTTCAATTTCTATCCCATGAGGAGATATATAAAATATATAATCATATTCTCTAATAAATTCGCTAGCATATACTTCAAACGCATCTTTATCTTGGTGGGGTATTGATTTAGCATTTAAGGTAAACGCCATAACATCTAATATTGTTCTATCTGTAATAATATTATCGTACATTAATTCCCCACATCGTTCAGCTAAAAATACTGTTTGTCCTTTTAATGTTGAATCAGTATTCAATGGAATACCTAATGACATTAAATGTTGACTACGTTCTGTTGCAAATTTATAACCTTTAAATTGCTCTAATTCTTTTAAAGCATTTACTAATGTAGTTTTACCTACACTCATTGTACCGCATAACCCTATTTTCATATTAGTTTCTGTGTTGTGCTCCTTTAGGAGCTGGTTGTTTATACCAAGGTAAACCTGTTTGTTGTCTAATTGCTTCTTTGTGATCCTCTTCAGTATATTGGATACCATAGAGATAATATTCTCTCTTTTTTTCATTACCCTCGGGTATCAAAGCGGGACCTTCCCAATTGTGGAGTTTACCATCCCAAATGTGTGCTATAGTTCCATCTACTTTTTTTAATTTTCTACTTTTGGGAAATGGTGTTTTTTTATCTGCCATAATTATCATTTGTCGTAAATATACGAAATTTATATGTGTTATCCTAATTTTTTAATATATGTTCTGCAACATATGTCCCTTGTGCACCACTTACCGTTATACCTCTAGCTGATAAAGCATCGCCTACAAAATGTACATTAGGATACTTGGTAAGTGCTAAATTGGAATAATCGACAAGTGGCTCAGGTGATAGATACTTTACTTCCGGTACATAAATACCCCAATCGTCTTTTAATGTTGGAAATACTTTTTTCATGTCATTGATAAAATCATATACATAAGGAAAATAGGGTTGCATTGCTTTAGAAATTTCATGCAGTCTATCTACTTGAATAGCTGATACATTTTCACCTTCTGATGTTGTTGATGGTTTACGTGTTGGACTATAATATAATCCAGTACCATCTATTTGTAATTTTTTAACTACGTCTCTAGCCCACTCAAATGGCTTATCTATACCTTGTACTTCCATTAAGATACCAAAGTTAGTCATATCATTCCTAAATGATTCATCTTTTTTAGCATGACCATTGTAACTATGGTCACCATATGTTTCTTCAACGGCAACATATGCTGCATTGTTGTTTGTACAGAAAGAACGTAATGATACACCTTTGTCTTCATATTTTCTATATAATTTGAAATCATAAGACACGTCAATTAATTTTTGAAAATGTTTCTGTGGTGCTTCAAATCTAACACCAATTTGTACTGGTTTAGGTTCAGTTGGTAAATCAAATTTTTCTGCTAATGTTTTACCAAAGTCAATACCTGATTTACCTACACCAAAAATAAGTTTATCATAATTTATTGAATTCATACTAACCCATTGTAAATCTCCTGGTAGGTCTTTACTATCCATTTCGGCTACTTTAGGATAAAATACCTTATTGTTATCGAAATCAATATCTGATACTTTAGTTTCCCATATAAATTCTACACCACCTTTTACTAAAAAGTCATACCAATTTTTACCTATTTCATGTAAATAATCTGTACCAACATGCCATACAGGAAATAATCTTAAGCCAAAATATGGTTTAATAAAATCTGGTTCTGCTATAGGGTTTGAACATTGTACTTCTTCTGGTTTAGGGTGGAAACGTTTAAAATTACTAATTACCTCATCAAATAATTCCATTGCTTTTTCTTCACCACAATATTTAGATAATTGACCACCAATTGAAGTGTGATAAGTTAATTTACCATCAGACCAACCACCAGCTCCTAGGAAACCTTCCATTACCTCAGAATATTTTCTATCGTATGGGTTTTTACCCATATCAATTATGGTAATTTTACCATCAAATCCATTATCAATTAGTTTAGTAGCAGCGTTTACATTTGCTACTCCT
>Ga0115007_10002395_pt1 | contig 11575 bp, 9 predicted proteins | sample ArcOceMetagenome_2_FD_87166 | JGI IMG/M metagenome (GOLD analysis project Ga0115007, IMG submission 87166) | Marine eukaryotic phytoplankton communities from Arctic Ocean - Arctic Ocean ARC135M Metagenome | ecosystem: Environmental > Aquatic > Marine > Oceanic | place: Arctic Ocean | collected... | reverse complement strand
CCCGCAAAAGAGGGGAAGATGATATCTGGTTCAGTTCATCATATTACGAGGGTTCTGGTTCCTTCTGCCTTGCTCGCTCTTGCTTGACGTCACGTGTCTGAAAAATAGTGCGCCAAATTTTTGAGGGTTTGTGCGGCGGCCTGTTACCCCTTGGTTGAACGCGGTAAACTGCTTTAGTTGTGGGGTTTTTCGTAGACATCGTATATCTGCCTAATTACGTTCGCGAAATGAAAGTCTATCTACCTCTGTTTATTTTCGCCTCAGCATCCATCTCATTCGCGGCTGCTCCCGAGGTCTCGAATATATTAGCCACTCAAAGGGCCGGGACGAAGCTGGTGGATATCTACTATGATGTGACGGATGCGGAGGGTGATTCGCTCACGGTAGCGGTGCAGATGTCGTCCGATGCGGGGAGTTCGTGGAATATCCCCGCCCGCACTTTAACGGGTGATGTGAACTTCAATGTCACGCCGGGCACCAGTAATCACATCGTCTGGAATGCGGGAGCCGATTGGAACCGTAACTACACGACGCAGGGAAAGGTGCGTATTTTGGCGGATGATGCACCGACGACTCCGCCCATCGCATCTATGGCCTTCGTGCCTGCGGGGTTCTCCAATCCGGGTAAAGAGATCTACTCCAGTGCCTTCTTCATGGATAAGACTGAGGTCAGTAAGGCGGAGTGGGATGTCGTTTATAGTTGGGCGATTGCGAATGGCTACACCTTTGACAATGAGGGGGCGGCGACGGCTTCGGATCATCCTGTGATCAACATCAACTGGCACGATGCGGTGAAGTGGTGCAACGCTCGTAGCGAGAAGGAAGGTCTGACTCCATGCTACTACACGGAATCAGGGAAGACGACCGTCTATCGGACGGGGTTATCTGCGCTCGATAACAATTGGGTGGACTGGGAAGCCGATGGGTATCGTTTGCCGACCCGTGCGGAATGGCTCAAGGCTTACTGGGGAGGGAATGAAGGGAGTAATTATTTCCCGTGGCCAAGTAGTGGAGGGAGTTATGAAGACAACCTAAATGGAAGTGTGGGGAACTATAGAGATAGTTCAGATCCTTGGGAGTTAGGATCTTATCAAGTTTTCCAATTAATCGCTACCACCACACCACCTACCACACCAGTCGGATATTATAATGGAAGTCAGCAACCTAGTGGAGTGAACATGGTTAATGGCTTTGGTATTTACGACCTTTTTGGTAATATTAGCGAGTGGTGTTGGGATCGAGAATTATCCAACTGGTATAGTCAGGATGAATCAAGGGATGACAATTCACCAGGCCCGAATGGTGGATTGGGACGGTCTCGGTCAATATATGGAGTCAATTGGTATAACGAAAAGTCTCGATACAATGACTATATATCGGAAATGATTCCCTTAATCATGATTCAGCTTAGTAGTAACACACATTCATCTTCATATACGGGGTTTGTTGAGGATATTCATCATGGTCCTGATGTAGGCTTCCGCACGGTCCGTAGCCACTAACCGCCAGTCTTGTTCGTTTTGAATCAGCGACGTAAAGTCAGCCTTGGTGTTCTTGGTCTCGCCCTCATTGCGGGGGCGGCGATCTATTACACGGGTGATCAGGGAAACTCGGTTGCGGTGTCGGGCACGTTTACGATTGATACGCGTGACCTCGATTCGGTTGCGCGTCCGCATACCTTGCGCATCGCTCAGTCTGGGCAGTTCATCATTGATACACGGGACGACGATACGGTTGCGCGTCCGTCGGTCTATCGACTCGGACTCTCTGGCGGTTTCACCATCGACACGCGTGATGCTGACGAGGTGGCGCGGCCTTCGTTGGCGCAATACGAACTCTCGGGGCTGTTTACGATTGATACCACCGCTGACGGCTCGACCTACGTCACGTCCGGGTTGTTTACGATTGATACCACCGATCCTGATACGCTCACACGTCCATTCACTCTCCTGACGGCTGAGGGGGGCTTGTTCACGATTGATACCACCGACCCGACTCCATTGGACACGGACGACGACGGCCTGCCTAATGCGTGGGAGCTGGAATACTTTGGGGACATCCATGCAGGGATTGGGTCTGAAGATACCGACGGCGACGGACTCTCTAATCGGCTCGAATTCCTTTACGGGCGTGATCCGCTGGTGCCTGACAACTTCGGCCTGACCGAAACTTCTTTCACTGAGGATGGAGATGAGCATTTTATCATCGGTATCCGACTAAATCCCGAGGCGCTTGGACAGTTTAATGTGACTCCGCAATACACCGAGGAGCTGAGCACTTGGCAGGAGGGCTTGTTCTACATCGAACCGCACGGCTTACCGAAGAACCACCCCGACGGCACCGAGACGCATTACTTCCGCGCCAAAGGCCCGCTGTCTGAGAAAGCGTTCATGCGCATCGTGATTACGGACGAGTAGAGTCGGGCGTCTCACCGTGGATGTTCGGAAGTCTTTCTGCTCCCACGCATTGGGCAGGCCGTCATGCGTGCCTTCGGTCAGGAGCTTAACCCCGAATCCTGTCGCCCCGACCAAAATTGAAGCCCTTCTCAGCAATGAAGAGGGCTTTTTGTGCCATCTAGGCCGCTCCAGTAATAGGATTAGGCCAATTAAGCCAAGGAAGTGTAAAAACTGTGAATAGTTGTCTTTGGATGACTTCGAGGACGGATAGGGTGACGATAAGCCTACCCCCCAGCAGCATCCCATCATCGGCACCGCCTTAGGTGGGATACCGAATCAACGCCCACCTTTTTTCAATATACCACTTCGGCACCACCTGAGGCCAGGCAGGAGAGCAGCGCTGGTATTGCCGCTATAAGGAAACGAACCTGAAAGCAGAGGGCTCAAGCCTCCTTGTGAGCTCCAATCATTCTATCCCACCCATTAATCGCTCTGAATTCTCACATACTTGATCAATTACTTAACTTATTGCGTGACGCCGTGCCGTGCTTTGCCTTACTTTTCTAGCTTCTACCTCGTTACTTACGCAGCCATGTGCCTTCGGGCGAGTCGCTTACCCTTTAATCGCTGCCTAACGCCCGCACCCACAATTTTCGTTATTATCACCACCTATGTTCGAACAAGCCTTTAAAAATATTGATGACATCCTCCACAAGGATGCCGGTTGCACCAGCGAGCTGGATTACACCGAGCAGAGCTCCTGGCTGCTGTTCCTGAAATACCTCGACGCCCTCGAAGCCGACAAGTCCACTGAGGCCGAGCTGGACGGCAAGACCTACACCTACATCCTAGAGCCCGACTACCGTTGGTCCAGCTGGGCAGCTCCCAAGACAGCCAGCGGCGAGATTGACCACAACACCGTGCGCATCGGCGACGACCTGCGCGACTTCGTCAACCAGCAGCTCTTTCCCTACCTCGAAGGCTTCAAGCAGCGCGCCAGTGGTCCCGACACCATAGAATACAAGATCGGCCAGATCTTCGGCGAGATCCGCAACAAGATCCAGAGCGGCTACAACCTGCGCGAGATCATCGACCGCGTGGACGAGTTGCAGTTCGGCTCGCAACAGGAGAAGCACGAGCTCTCCCATCTCTACGAGGCCAAGATCAAGAACATGGGCAACGCTGGTCGCAACGGCGGCGAATACTATACCCCCCGCGCGCTCATTCGTGCGGTGATCGCTACCGTCAACCCGCAGCTGGGTGAGACTATCTACGACGGTGCCGTCGGCTCCGCGGGCTTCCTCTGCGAGTCCTTCGACTACCTGAAAAGTCAGAACACCAAGCGCACCACCGCGCAGGACCGCACCCTCCAGACGGAGACCTTTTACGGTAAGGAAAAGAAGTCCCTCGCCTATGTGATCGGCATCATGAACATGATCCTGCACGGTATCGAGGCGCCGAACATCGTCCACACCAACACGCTCTCCGAAAATATTGACCAGATTGAGGAGAAGCACCGCTACGACGTGGTGCTGGCCAATCCGCCCTTCGGCGGCAAAGAGCGCAAAGAGGTGCAGCAAAACTTTCCGATCCGCACCGGTGAGACCGCCTTCCTCTTTCTCCAGCACTTTATCAAAATCTTAAAGGCGGGCGGGCGCGGCGGCATCGTCATCAAGAACACTTTTCTTTCCAATACCGACAACGCCTCTGTCAGTCTCCGCAAGCTCCTGCTGGAAAGCTGCAACCTTCACACTGTCCTCGACTGCCCCGGCGGCACCTTCATCGGTGCGGGCGTGAAGACCGTTGTCCTCTTCTTCGAAAAGGGCGCACCGACCCGCAAGGTCTGGTTCTACCATCTTGATCCCGGACGCAATATGGGCAAAACCAACCCGCTCAATGATAACGACCTGACCGAGTTTATTGAGCTGCAAAAGACCTTCGCCGATTCGCCCAAGAGTTGGAGCGTGGACGTGGCCGACATCGATTCGACCACTTTCGAGCTTTCCGTGAAAAACCCTGACGGCGGCGAGGAAGTCGTCCACCGCAGCCCCGCAGAGATCATGCAGAAAATCACGGAGCTCGATGCTGAGAGCGCTGAGGTTCTGAAATCAATCAAGGCTCTGCTATGAAGAGGGGATGGAAAACGAGCACATTGGGCGACGTTCTAGCTGTCATCAGGAATGGGGTGAACTGCAAGCAAGACAAGAGTAGGAACGGGGATAGAATTTCACGTATAGAAAGTATTTCTGATGCAACTTTCGATTTAAAAAGAGTTGGTTATGCAAAGTTGAGTGATCGCGATAAGGAGAAGTATCGCCTCAAGAAAGGTGACATTCTATTTAGCCACATAAATAGCCCAATTCATGTAGGTAAAACGGCGGTATTTAACTGCTCAGAGCCTGTCTATCATGGTGTGAATTTGCTGCTGATGCGTCCAAGAGATATAGTCAGTTCAGCCTATTTTGAACATGCACTAAAGTATCTGTTCCAGAGTGGCTACTGGCGCCGTGAGTGCAAGCAGTCAGTTAATCAGGCGAGCGTTAACCAGAAGGATATTTCGCGTGTCGAGATTCATTACCCAGAATCCCTAGCCGAGCAGCAGCGGATCGTGGGCATTCTCGACGAAGCGTTTGCGGGCCTCGCCACCGCCAAAGCCAAGGCCGAACAGAACCTGAAAAACGCCCGCGCCCTCTTCGAAAGCCACCTCCAATCCGTCTTCTCCCAGCGCGGTGAGGGCTGGGTGGAGACGACGCTTGGCGGAGCTTATGACGTTCGAGACGGGACACACGATTCTCCTAAATATCATGCGACTGGTTATCCGTTAATAACTTCAAAGAACCTTAAGCGTGAAGGGCTGAACTTCAATAATGTGAAGTTTATAAGTGAGCAGGACTATACCAAGATCAACGCGCGAAGTGCGGTTCACAAGGGTGATGTCTTATTCGCGATGATAGGGACTATCGGTAATCCTACTCTTGTTGAGGTCGAACCAAACTTTGCAATCAAGAATGTCGCGCTTTTCAAGAATCCGAATGGTCAGAGCGGTGCATTTCTAAAGCATTACTTGGATTCGGGCATGGTGATTTCTAAAATGATGAAGGAGGCCAAAGGCACGACACAAAGATTTGTCGGCCTTGGATATCTTCGTGGGTTTCCGATCAATTTGCCTTCGTTTTCTGCCCAACTTCAAATTGTCAAAGAACTTGACGCTCTCGCTAAAGAAGCCCAACGCCTCGCCGCCATCTACGAGCGCAAGCTCGCCGCGCTGGAGGATTTGAAGAAGTCGCTTCTGCACCAAGCCTTTAACGGAGAACTTTAGACCTGAGATGAATGATCAGAATAAATCTTTCTCCAAACGTAATGGGCTTGTTGAGGCTGACGCGCCGATAACGATCCGTCATGAGGCTCCAGATTGGCTTCGTGATTTCGTCATTGCAGAGACAGGTGCGGTGGACCTAAGCATCAACGAGCAACGGAAAATCATTTGCCGGATGCTTTACGAATCTCCAGATCCTAATAACTGGAGTGCAGGCAACGTTGAGTCTGAGGTTCGTAGCCTCTTGGAGCAGGCTGAATGGTTCTACACCTACGAATACATCGAGAATATTTGCGCTAACCTCGAACAATATGGCGATGGTCGCTATGATCGATTTTCAGAAAGGATTAATGAGGCGTTCCGTCGGAAGGGTATCGGCTGGAAACTGACAGGCGGCCAAGTTGAGGTTCGAGGCGATGAATCTTTTGAGGCATCGGTTAAGAACGCATCCGAATTTGCCGAAAGCACCGGAAGGGTAACAGCGAGTCAGGAATTACATCAAGCCTTGGCTAATCTGTCCAAGCGGCCCGAAGCAGACGTGACAGGCGCAATCCAACATGCAGGGGCAGCCTTAGAATGCGTCGCTCGCGATGTGACAGGTAACTCTAGGGCAACACTGGGAGAGATCATCAAAAAGTCGCCAAATTCATTTCCACCACCACTAGATGAGGTTGTTGGAAAAATCTGGGGTTATTGCTCCGAGAATGGTCGTCACCTTCGGGAGGGATCCTCGCCACATTTCGACGAAGCTGAATTGATTGTTGGTCTTTCAGGCACAATTTCCACTTACCTGATGAGGAAATCTCCATGATTTTATATTATACGAATCAACACTGGACCAAATCCTTTGATGGAGAACTTGAATTATGAATGACCCAACTACAGCGTTATCGCTTGAATCCGTAACCATTCGTTTGGAACAAGAACAGAAGACGGCGTTCTTCGATGCCTTCTGGAAAGTATGGTCAACTAATGGCTTTGGCACTCTAACCAAGAAGGATACAGATCTTTTAATCTTTGCCTGCTTGAAGCATGCGTTTGGCGAGTCGGGGCCTGAGAACAATTACCAATGGGCTAAGTTGCTTCGACTGACTCCGACCAAGGTGAAATCGATTCGGTTGGAATCGCATTTGCGCTTCGGCCACCTGTTTGGCGAGAGTTCTCAAAAGGATGGGATTACATTCCTTAAGGAATTTAACAATTTTCAATCCATTGATCTGGCGGGTTTGAAAAAGTCAGACGATATCCACGATGTCATGGTCAGTTTTGTGATCGAAGATCCAGTCGTGCAGATGGAGATTGAAGGCCGTCTGAAATTCTCTGGGAGTTATTTGGATTTCCATCGGAATCGTGAGGTCGTGAAGATGCGTCTTACCAGTTTTTTCCTGCTACTTGCAGATGATAAGGAGGAAGAAGCGGCCCTAGATAAATGGGTGAAAGCAAAGGCTAAAGATAAGGCAAAAGCAGATGGACTGATCCAGCGGGTTACGGCGACTGAATACGCAAATAAAACAGAGTTTGAAAAGGTTAAAGGTTTTATCGATGACCTAGCTAAATTCGGTAAAGTGAATGTTCTCACAAATCACCTCAAAACGATTTTCAAGAGTCAGAAGGAGCGGACAAAATGAGTGCCACTTTCCGCAATAGCGCAGCCTTCGGGAAACGGATCGAGTATTACATCGTCGGCCTAATGCTGAAGCAGGGTCTTGATGTCTATATGCCATTAGTGGATGACAATGCCATCGACGCAGTCGTGAAAAAGCCGGACGGCAGTTTTGTGGAGATTCAAATTAAAGCTCGTTCGAAGACTGTGGTATTTGGGGACGCAGCTCTATTTGCAGCTCTGACACATGAGCAGCGCGATAACTACTGGTTTGTCTTCTATTCGGAGCGAATAGATAAAATATGGATTATGTCATCTAAGGAGTTCATCCAAGAGGCGGTTCAGAATAAGACCGGCAAAAATGTAGGGAAGCGATCTGTTTGGTTTAATGGTAAAAATACCAAAGCACAGACGGAGCATGTGAAGCCTCAGTTTGAGAAGTATGTGGCCACCGATTTTACCCGTATTCTAAACGAAAACCCTGATGCTTAATTTCTAAGATACCATGAACGTAGCCGAAACTAGAGCCGAGCACATTGACCCCGCCCTCAAAGCAGCAGGCTGGGGCGTCGTTGATGGCAGCCGTATCAAGCGTGAATACCACATCACCCCCGGTCGCATCGAAGGCAAGGGGCGACGGGGGAAAGCGGAGATCGCCGACTATGTGCTGATCTACCGTAATATCAAGCTGGCGGTCGTCGAAGCCAAGGCTTGGGACAAGCCGTTGACTGAGGGAGTGGGGCAGGCCAAGTGCTACGCAGAGAAGCTGGAGATCCGCTACACCTACGCCACCAATGGCCAAGGCATCTACGAGATCGACATGGAAACGGCCACAGAGGGCGAAACAACTGAGTATCCCACGCCTGAAGAACTCTGGCAGCTCACTTTCGCCAAGCAGGATGCATGGCGCGACCGTTTCGCAGATGTGCCGTTTGAGGATCGCGGCGGCTATTTTCAAGGTCGCTACTATCAGGACATCGCCATCGAGCGAGTGCTGGAGGCAATGGCTGAGGGCAATTCACGCATTCTGCTCACTCTGGCTACGGGCACGGGCAAGACCTTCATCGCTTTCCAACTCGCATGGAAGCTGTTCCAAAGTCGCTGGAACCTCTCAGGCGAGCCGACCCGTCGTCCGCGAATACTCTTTCTAGCAGACCGCAACATTTTGGCCAATCAAGCCTTCAACGCGTTCTCCGCTTTCCCCGAGGATGCTCTGGTGCGTATCGCACCTGATGAGATCCGCAAAAATGGCAAGGTGCCGAAGAATGGCAGCATCTTTTTCACCATCTTCCAGACCTTCATGAGCGGCCCTGGGGACTCCACCTATTTCGGCGAGTATCCCGCAGACTTCTTTGACTTCATTGTGATCGACGAGTGCCACCGTGGCGGTGCCAACGACGAGAGCAACTGGCGCGGCATTCTCGACTACTTCGCCCCCGCCGTGCAACTCGGCCTGACGGCCACACCAAGGCGCAAAGACAATATCGATACCTACGCCTACTTCGGTGAGCCGGTCTACACCTACTCGCTGAAGAACGGCATCAACGACGGCTTTCTCACGCCCTTCAAGGTGAAGCAGATCCAGACCACGATGGATTACTATACCTTTACTTCAGATGATACGATCATCGAGGGCGAAGTGGAAGTCGGCAAGGTGTATGAAGAAGTGGATTTCAATACCAAGATTGAGATTCAGGAACGGGAAAAGAAGCGTGTTGAAATTTTCATGAACATGATCGACCAGCGTGAGAAGACGCTGGTTTTCTGCGCCACGCAGGCCCACGCCCTCGCGGTGCGCGATTTTGTCAATCAGCTCGCCACCAGCCACGACTCGAACTACTGCCACCGCGTCACCGCAGACGATGGAGCACGCGGCGAGCAGCACCTACGGGATTTTCAGGACAACGAAAAGTCCATCCCCACGATCCTGACCACCTCACAGAAACTTTCGACAGGTGTGGATGCGCGTAACATCCGCAACATCGTGCTGATGCGCCCCGTCAACTCGATGATCGAGTTTAAACAGATCATCGGTCGCGGCACTCGGCTCTACGACGGCAAAGACTACTTTACGGTCTACGACTTCGTAAAGGCCCACCACCATTTCAGCGATCCTGAATGGGACGGTGAACCGCTCGAACCGGAGATCTGCAAAAAATGCGGCTGTGATCCCTGTGAGTGCGAAGTGCTGCCACCCAAGCCCTGCGCCGTGTGCGGTATGAGTCCCTGCCAATGCCCCAAGGAGAAGTGTCCCGTGTGTGGCAAAGATCCCTGCGAGTGTCAGCCGAAGAAGAAGCTGAAGGTGAAGCTTGCCGACGGTAAGGCACGTACGATCCAACATATGACGTGCACCAGCTTTTGGCATCCCGACGGCACACCCATGTCCGCCCAGCAGTTTATGGAAATGCTCTTTGGTCAATTGCCTGACTTCTTCAAGGACGAGGAAGAACTCCGCACACTGTGGAGCGCACCCAACACGCGCGCCAAGCTCTTGGAGGGGCTCTCAGAGGCCGGTTTCGGCCACGAGCAGATGGCAGAGATGCAAAAGATCATCGACGCCGAGAAGAGCGACCTCTTCGACGTGTTGGCCTATGTCGCCTACGCCATGGCACCACTCACCCGCGAAGAGCGAGCCACCAAAGCAAAGGTCGAGATCAGCAGCCAGTTCAACCTCAAGCAGCAAGCGTTCCTCGACTTCGTCCTGTCCCACTACGTCAACGTAGGGGTAGAGGAGTTGGACCAAGGCAAGCTGACCCCACTCCTACGACTCAAATATCACGACTCCCTCCCCGACGCCGTAGCCGACCTCGGCCCCGCCAAAGCAATCAACGAAGTCTTCAACGGCTTCCAAAAGTTCCTCTACGCGGAGGACGTTGCGTAGCATTTCAATGTGAGTAGAACGATTGAGAACTGGGCTTCCCTGAAACTGGATAACGATCCTGTCGTGCTCCTGGGTAACGGAGCATCTCGGGCAATCGATAATGATTCTTTTGACTACCCCTCTCTACTCAGTCGGGCTAAACTCCGTGAATCGATCCAGAACGTCTTTGCGAGTATAGGTGAAAGTGATTTTGAGAAAGCACTTCGCTTGCTAGAAATTACAAAAAATACCAACAGCCTAATTGGAGTAGAGGAAACGGTCACCGCAGAGCATGTTGAAGAAATTAGAAGCGGCCTCATCAATGCAGTTAGATCGATACATCCCACTCAGGGGGTGGCCATGTCTCCTCGGCAGGCGAATAAAGCCATAAAGTTCCTCTCAAATTTTAAATCAATATTCACTCTTAACTACGATTTCTTCCTTTATTGGCTCATCCAGAAATCCAGAGCTACTGATGAGCCAACTCGCTATTTTCGAGACTGGTTCACGGGAGGTTTTTTTAAACACGATTGGCCGGAAGGGATCTACCTAGACCGCAATGGTTTGCAATGTGCAGCCTGCTATTTTCTACACGGAGCCCTTCATTTGATAGACGATCCGGAGCAGAAGATAATCTTAGATGTTTTGGACGAGGCTAGCAATCAGACCCTTATTAAGAAGGTTAGTGAAGTCTGGAAAGGTGGTCGAAGGCCTCTATTCGTTTCTGAAGGAACTTGGGAGTTGAAAGAGAAGAGAATCGAGGAGAGCAAATATTTGCGACACGCGTTCGGGCAGTTCAAGCAGCAGTTGAATGGGGTTGATCTAGTAATCTATGGAGCCAGCTTGTCTAAACAAGATCAGCATTTGGTGGACGCAATCAACTCAGCCAAGCCAAAGCGCGTCTTCGTCGGCATACACAACCCTTCTGGCTCGTCTGATCCACGTTTAGCCGAGTGGAAGAAAAAGATTTCGGCGAGCCCCGTTACCTTTTTTAATGCCACAAGCAAGGGAAGCTGGATCTATTAGTTTAACACTCACTCATTATGACGAACCAAATCAAAACACTCTGGGGCATCCACGGCGGCAAGACTGGTGATGCGATTCTATCTTTTTGAAAATCAAGTGCATAGCGCTTGGCTCGTCCAGCATACAACAACGACGTGGAATACGATCTAAATGAGTCTAAAATTGTCGGCTACAAGGGTGCCAGAGTAGAAATTATCGAGGCCACAAACCAAGAAATTACATACAAGGTAATGAGCAATTTCTTACCCACAAATTAAGCTTTATATTCCTGCCATATTCCAGTCACCCTGAAAGCTTGCTTATGCCTTTTAGTGCCTCATTTTGCCACTCGAGTGAGTTTCTTTATTTTACGTAAGTAGCTTATTTCCAGTGTT
>Ga0115007_10002394_pt1 | contig 11580 bp, 7 predicted proteins | sample ArcOceMetagenome_2_FD_87166 | JGI IMG/M metagenome (GOLD analysis project Ga0115007, IMG submission 87166) | Marine eukaryotic phytoplankton communities from Arctic Ocean - Arctic Ocean ARC135M Metagenome | ecosystem: Environmental > Aquatic > Marine > Oceanic | place: Arctic Ocean | collected... | reverse complement strand
TAACTAACTCATAATAATAAGAATTTCTCCTGAAATAGTAAGAAATAACTCATTTCTTATCCCAAGGACCGCACAACACGTGTCAAACAATATCCTCCCATCAACTACCGTAACTAACTTATAATAAGAAGAATTTCTCCTGAAATAGTAAGAAATAACTCATTTCTTATCCCAAGGACCGCACAACACGTGCCAAACAATATCCTCCCATCAACTACCGTAACTTATAGTAAGAGGAATTTCTCCCGGTGCAAACACACAGATCATTGCCATGAAGGAATGTTCTATTTACAAGCTTTTCCCCGCAATTATTGGTGTTACTATCTTCATTTTATCTGCACGCAATAAAACTTTTGGAATAACCACCACAATAATCACGGATGGTTTCTTAGAAGAATATGTTACTACTGATAACGATGTATATGGCAATGAGACTTTTGCAGGTCCTTGTGTTGCATCCGCTGCTGTAATGTTAGCTTTCGCTGGTCTTTTGTACTGTGCCTCTGTATGGCAGAAGCAACCACCGGTTTCCTTCGAGCCAAAGGAATCAAAGGCGGCATGTATATTTATTAAAGGACACAAATTCTCTTATGATGTTGATTTATATGCTACTGTAGCGAATCTCAAAAAGAAGATCGGCGATAGGATTGGCAGTGATGTGATAGACGATCAGTTCATTATATTTGCTGGCAAACGACTGTCAGATAATAAGAGGCTGATTGATTATAACATACAAATGCATTCAACTTTGTATCTGACGGGAAGAATTTTAGGTGGTAGTGGAACTGCACGCGGACGAGCACCGCTTCGTGGGGGAGGACGAAGAAGCAATAGAGGAGGTAGATCAGGTAGAACACAAAGAGATAATGGAGGCAGAGGATACTTGAATCAAAGTTTCAGTGGTGGCGGACGAGGTCGTGGGGGGGGAGTTCCATCACATGATAGAAATGGAATCAAAACAAGTAATCTTTCTGAAGAAAATATACTATTTTATGGTCTAATGTTCGCAGGCTTTAATGAATTGCGACAAAAGAGTGTCAACAAAGACAAGAACATCGAGCGATTTAGATGTTGCTATGGTGTAGGACACAAAGCGGTTGTAGCTCTTATAAAAGATCTACCCGACAAAGATTTTCAGCTTAAAAATTTATTTCTCGCGTTGAACTTCTTGAAGACTTACAACACACAAACAGCGCTTTCGGGATGGTGGGACATGAGTGAAGAAACAGTGGGAAAATGGACCAAGCATTTCCAAGTGGAGATACAAAAACTAAAGGAGAAAAAAGTGAGTTGCATGCTTTTGTTTGGTTTGTTGTTTGTTTTTATTTTAATTAATTGCTCACTTACTTTTAATTCGTTCAGATAAGGGGAGTAGAGGATCTTATGTACGATACAGTATTCATTTTGACGGTTGATGGTGTTCATTTTAAGACTTATGAATCACGCAAGAAACCTACAGCAAAGGTTTATAGTCATAAATCTAATGGACCAGCTATGTCATATGAAATCGCAATTGCTATCCACGAGTCTCGTGTGCTTTCGATCAATGGGCCTTTTGATGCATCAAAGGCCGATATAACAATATTTCGAGATCAGCTGAAGGATGCGATGCCCGAAGGAAAGAGGGGAATTGGAGATAGCGGTTATCAAGGCGAACCAGGGAAGTTGTCTTTTCATCGTGCAGCTCACTCGAAAGACATGACAAACTTCATCAACCGTGTCCGAGCTAGACACGAGAACTTTAATGCAAGGATTAAGAACTTTAATATCTTACCTAATTGCTTTCGATCCAATGACAAAGCTAAACACAAGATGGCATTTGAAGCCGTTTGCATTCTATGCCAATATGATATGGAGAATGGACATCCTTTAATGGATGTTGCATAAACAAACAACAAGAGACTAACAAAGAGGTCGGCAAGAGCTACAGTAGGTACGTTGGTGTAACACAGTTGCGAAAATGACAGACAAGAGTTTATAAATTATCCTCATAATTATTATTTCAAAAATGTATATAAATAATTGAATTAAATCAATTTAGATCTATAATTTATATGATATACACACAAACAGCACAAGCAGTGCATTTTTCTATTCATATGCATTCTTTTTGTTCTTTGCGTATTTACTTATTTGAATGACAAACGCAAGCGTTGATTCTATTACACTGTTTATTCTTTGTTTTGTTCTATTAATCATGAATGAGATGATGCATACACATCATTCTTCTAATACATTGAAGTTGTTGTTGTTGATTATTTCGTCGAAAGTTTCCCTGAGTTCTTATAACATTGATGCCATGATAGAATAGAAGCAATCGATTCGTCAAAAGAGTTGACGAAGGCTGTTGATTATTGGTTATCTATCGTACGATGACAGCTGTTCGTATCATCCAAAACGCTGGAGTTCTTGTTTCAATTCCTTGATTCCTTCGTCGAGTGTCTTTATTGGGCTGATCCGAGTAGAAAGAATCGAATCATCAAAAGAAGCAAACGACGAGTCATCGTCCACCAGTCAGTTGGGGCTGCTACGACGACCAGAACGAAGTCGAGTATTAATATTGCTTACACCAGTATTGTTCATATTAATCTCCAGGTTATCACGTCGCTGTCTTTTCTTCTTTCTTGTAGAAGGTTCAACGGGAGCTGGTGCCAAATCCACTTTGTGCTTTTGAGTTGTTGTAGAATTAGCATTGATGAGTGCTGGCATCTCAGCTTCGTCGATGAGTGCTGTCATCTCAGCTTGGTCCTCCTCACTACGAAGCGAAAGAACATCCGCTTTTTTTTCAAAACGTACCTGCATGATAAAAGCTACTCGTGCAGTTTGATCAGGTTGTACTTCCGCCAAATGGGCCTGCAATTTTTTTCTTTGATCTGCCGAATGGGCCTGCAATTTCTTACTTTGATCTGCCGAATGGGCCTCCAAATTTTTTCTTTGTTCCGCCAAACGATACGAAACCCCGTGGATTCGCGTTAACTCCTTTAAGAATGTTCCAAGCTCCTTGAAACTTTCTAAATTCTTCTTCAAATCGTTTGCGTATTGGGTATCGCATGGAGTTGTAGTAGTATCGCGTGGAGTCGTAATAATGGTTCGATTGATCTTATTAATGGCATTGCCTCTTTTAATAACGTTCCAAGCGGCACGAGCCTTTCTGAACTCTTCTCCAAATTTTTCGCGATCTGCTTCCGACGCAGCCATATTCTTATCTGGATGAGTCTCTAATATACGTCGATTGTAAGCCCGTTTCATGTCTTCAATATGGTAGGATTGACAAGGATCTAAATCAAGGGACTCTTTCGCCCATTCAAGTGTTCTATGATGATACCCGATGGAGAACTTGGACTCATCCCCCGCCTGGTGATTAAATCCAGCAGGTAAAGCTTTTCCTTGTTCATTGCGAGGCATCCACACGATCGCTTGTTGCTGAGGTTGCTGATGCAGTAGATTTTCATGTTGCATAGTTGTAGTTACTGACATATTATCATCTCGCAATTTTTCCAAAGTAGTACAAAGCACCGACGTATCATCTTCCTTAGTATCTAGTAGAGAAGTTACTGACATATTTTCTGGCAATGTTTTCACTGCCATACTATCTTCCTTTGTATCCTGTAGAGAAATTACTGACATATCTTCTTGCAATTTTTCTAAAGTAGTAATACTACCAGTGTTAGCAACAGGAACATTATTTGCATCCTTCGTAGAACCATATGACATATTATCACAATTATCTTCTGTATTGGCAGCAGCTGCAGTATTATCACGATTATCTTCTGTTTTGGCAGCAGCTACAGTAAGAAGATTACTCGTATTTGCTCCTGACATCGAGGACATAGCGGCAGGTCGACTTGAAGTAAGAAGTTCTTGGCTGCTAGAAAGCAACACAAGATTGGAAGGGATCCCAATAATCTCTAAAACAGGGCAATCACCAAATGTAGATCCAGTGGCAATGGTTCTATCTATACTTGAGAGGGTTATTTCATCGGAGATTTCCGGCTCCTGTTCTTCAAGAGCACGATCGATGAGATGCAAAACTGCGTCATCACTCGTCGAGTAAAATGATAGTACGATATTTGCGACCAATTCTTCCTCACCAGATATGGTGACTTTGGGATTTTCATGGTCTCCCAAAAAGTGGAGTGTTGTATACCCGATTGTTACCAATCCCTTAGCTTCAAGGAGACTTTTTCTTGCATAATGACCACTTACAATATAGTTCTTTGGTTCAAAAAAATCTTCTGCACCTTGGAGAGCCAAATTCATAGGGATGAAGAAGGTAACAGGACCATTACCACCGCGATTGTTCTTGAATTTCAGATAGGCGTCATTATGTTTGTAAATAAAATCACGTTTAATCTCAATTTTATACTGAAGAGAGTTTGCATGATCCTTGCCATATCGAAGAGCGTTTGCATTATCATGACGAACTTGCTGCTGCAACGACGTTATATTTGGTGCTGCTGGTAACAAGGCCGTCGACTCGGCTTTCTCTTTGGATAGAACGGTATCATCAGATTTCTTCAAAGCCTCTTCTTGCTTACTCAATTCCTCCAACCGATTCGTCAAGCTAGCAATTTCTTCCTCAACTATAGAATCTTCGATTCTTGCTGCTGTATCATCAACAGCGCTCAAACTATCAACGTCTTCAATGGCCTTTTCGACTGCTAGTTTTTTCTCTTTAATACGAAGTTTTGTTGCTCTAGTTCTAGCTCCGTTCATTTTTTCTTCCAATTCTTGCATTAAAGTATCAGCGAGGGTTTTCTTCTCGGCAAGTATACGAGCATGATTATTTTTCTTGTCGTCAACAACCTTCTGTTTAGCCCTAAGATTGTTTATCAGGTCTTTGACGTCGTTCTTATCAGCGGCAATCGACAAGCTATCCAATCCACCTTGAATATCGGATACATCGGAATCTTCTTCTAGATGTAATGATGTCACTGGACCAGTAGTTTCTCCGTCACGTGGAACAATAGTTGACGAGGGAACGTCGATGATTCTTGTTTCGATGCCATCATTTTTTCGATTAGAGCATACTTGTAATGTCGGCTGTGGCGATCCAAAAACGAATCCTGGCGCCGTTCCCGATTCCATATTCTTGCGAGCTTGATATTTAGCTGTATCTACACGACGACGGCGGTGATCAAACAAGATACCATCGATTGTGTGTATGACGCCATTGCTTGCAAGAATATCAGATCCAGTAATCATTGTTACGTAACCATTGATCATAACATCATCACCATCAATAGAAAATTCAATTGTCACTCCCTGCACTGTAGTCAGAGTCAGACCATTAGTGATATCAGCTGCTGTGTAGGTACCAGCAACAGTATGACAGAACAAAAATGTCTTCATTATGTCAACAGGGTGTTCTGTGACTGGCTTAGAGAAAGCTTTAGTCCAAACAGCATCAGTGGGCGCAAAAACTGTGTAAGGTCCTGCAGATGAAAGAGTCTCAGCAAGACCAGCATGCACCACAGCATCAACCAAAATAGAAAGATTACCATCTGCACTTGCAACATCAACAATCGTTCCCGGTGTTTGCACTATTTGCTGGTCCGCAATAGATAAGTCGTCTAATTGTTCTTCCAAATCAGGAAAGCCGAGAGAAAATGACCCGGGGGAACTACCAGTTGTAGCGGGGTCAAAAAAGTCGATTGGTAGCAATTCTTGCTGGATTCTTGCGTATTCAGATGAAACAGGTGCATCATCACTAGACAAAGTCCTCATAGGAGTGGACAGACTCGTATCAAGTCCATTAGTTTTAATACCAAGAGGTGTAGCCAATAAATCCGAAGTAAGATCAACATCAGCAATAGGTGGCGGCACAACTCCTCTGGTCTCGCCCTCTTTTCGAGATGAATTGTGTAGCAATTCATACTGTTGTTGTTGTTGTTGTTGTTGTGTGGGTACAGGAGAAGAAATAACAGCAGATGGAGCGGCATATTGTCCAGTAGCTGCAGATAAAACGGAAGCAATTGCTGCAGACGAGACATTGGTAGGAGGAGCAGATATGTGATAGGGATGGAGTTCAATTCCTGAATGAGAACCTGAATGTGAGAGATCGTCTATGCTTTTATCTGGACTGGTAGCTATAGCGGTAATCGGTGGACGACGATTGTCCAACGGTAGCATAGCCGCCTGAGGAGAAGGTACTTGTATTGCGGGGGTATCTTCATCTTGAGGATCACCATCGTGCAAACGACTCCACATTCTTCGAAAGAAGATCTTTTGAGAACCACGTGGAAGCATAGACATTTGAACTGGGTGGCCCTGCTTCAACCGCATTAGCGCATCCTTATTTTTTTGCGGACATATTCGACACTTCAGTACATGACCTGGAATTTCAGCAAAGCTGTTAGCAAGACGGTCTACACTGCCCCAGAAAAATTTACGTGGCATGGGTAGCTCAGTACAATGGATACATTGCAAGCCTCCGTACCCGATCTTAATTTTTTCTCTCTTTCCGCCTCTCGTCTTTCTATCGTTCTCAGTAAATCGACAAGGACGCAATTGTTTCATAAGGTAAAAGTAGTAGTCTGTCAGGAGCAAATGATCCCTGTCCGACACCAACTTGGGAATTGCAGCATTGGCAGGATCACGGGCGTAGTAGTATTCCTTGTCAAATTGGCCAAGAAAATTCATCGCATTATTCATCGCATCAGTTGAATTTTCTCCGCTGAGACCAAATGGTGGCATTTTCGCACTTCCCAGCGCTGAAGCTGTCCTTCCCGAAACGTTTCTACTGCTGCCGCTGCCGCCGATGCCTTGGGGTCGTCCATCCGGATATCCACTCCCGTGATCACTTCTTCGTCGGTGCTCAGCTCGGTTTTGGCATTTGATTTCTTCACGGGCTTGGCGTTCGATTTCTTCAAGCTCACGACGGGCTTTACAAGTACGATCCTCTTCACGGGCTTTGCGTTCGATTTCTTTAAGCTCACGGGATTGACGAGTACTATCCTCTTCGCCTTCATCAGCAATCGACGAAACATCATGCCGCGAAGCAGGGGGATCTGTCGAATTAGTGTTCTTATTCTTGCGACCGTTGCCAGCAGTAGTACTTCTTGTCCGTTTTTGTAATTCCCAGTCATCAACGTCTTCATCGCCAAAACAGGCATTACCCGTAGGACCGTAATCACTAATATCAGGCGAATTCTTATTCTTGTAAGGGCTGCCAGTAGTATTATTTTTCTTCGCTGCATGTGCATGTGTAGTACTACCTCGAGCTGATGGTGATATGAAATCTTTCAATTTCAATGATGCGTCTTTGGCTAAGAATCTGTCCGACGAAGAGAGAGTTGATTTACGAGTTGATGTATGACTTGGCAGTTCAATGCCTGAGGAGGCCTGGCTTGCATGTGCATGTGTAGTACGACGTCGAGCTGATGGTGATGTGAAATCTTTCAATTTCAATGATGCGGCTTTGACTAAGAATCTGTGCGACGAAGAAAGAGTTGATTTAAGAGTTGATGCATGACTTGGCAGATCAATGCCTGAGGAGGCCTTGCTTAAGATTCCTCCTGACGAAGAAGAACTTGAATTTGAACGAGTTGATTCTTCATCTGAATTATTTGCTGTACGATGACGACTAGAGTTATCTGAAAAAAAATACGTGGCAAATTGTTTAGAATTAATTTTCATCATGCTAAATAAAATATTACATACTACATTTAAAAACCACGACACGTTTAGTAGTGGTCTCATTCCTCACCTTCATCACCACCACCGCAAAGACGGTCGCAGTCTATGTCATGTTGTGACCGTCTCGTATCCGTAGCAAGTTGCATCTGTTGTAGAGTATTATCGACTGCTACACTAAAAAATCCGCTAGCTCGATCCTGTTTGATTTTCTTCTGTTTTGTTACACCAGTAGTTTCATCAAAAACTTCTCTTCTTGCAGTTGATTTAGACACTCCTACACTGATGTTTAAATGAAGATCATCTTGTCCTTCATGTCCTTCGTTGAAGTAATCGTTGTTCACTGTCATGCCCTGAGGAAGTATCAAACGATACTTATTCATTTGCAACGCCTTGTTCTTACTGATTTGATTGGCCGCATAGCCGTGCGCCACGATTTCTGTCTCCTGTGCATCTGGGTTTATTTCCAGCAAGTACTCCGTCACGCTATCATGAAATTTACGAGGAACACATACCGTAGTATTGAAGATAATGGATGCTCCATCTGATTCGATGCAAGCGCTTATTTTCTTCTGGAAAAAAAGTTGACGATCTGGCATATCGAAGTAAAAGGTGATCTTGGTCACACTCGAAGCCCTACCGGATAAGAATGATTCAGGAATCACCACACCGCGAATTAGAACCGGGAAGACAACGAAATTCCTCGAACTATAATCTAGGTCGATGTCAATATCCTGAGCCGTAGCTAGGTCAGTAGTATCTTGATGGTCAGTAGTAGACATGGTGTGTTCTTCTCTAGATCTTACTGCGTGTCGTGGTGATGTTTCTTTTGGTTGAAAGACTTCTTTATCTTCCTTTTTTTGTTGAACGGGCACTGGGCAAGTTTTGTGAGTAGAATTGAAAATGGAAATAACAAAAAATTGGTAGAAAATAGCACGAGTGAGTTGTGATAGTGGAGTTTCTTGTAAGAAAAACGGAAACCAATAACACGGTGACGGTTGCTCGCTTTTACGTTACCCAGCCTTAAGGTAAAATGAAATCTAACGGAAAACTTACAAAGATTTGAATGTATGTCGTCTTTCTCTTGATCAGTATTTACGTGGTCTTTAGGAATAGCACAACCTTCAAATGTATCCAAACCTTCTTTGAGTAAAAGACGGAACAATGAGGCTTTGTGGGTTTTTAGGTAATTTAATCGTTGGTTAACCTTTTGTCTCACTAGTTGTTCACTCTTACTTGCTTGTTTTGATTGGCTCCCAAGAATATCAGTCTTACCTTTGGCGTAATCTTGGAATGTATAATGTTTCGGGTTGTGTGCAGCAAGATATTTTAGAATAAGTATTTCTTTACTTTCTTCTAAAGATATTTTTTTTGTGTGGATTCCTTTTGGTCTTCCTTTCGACATGTTTCTTGATTTGTGTCGAAGCTTTGCGGAGAGCAAAATAAATTATCTCCATCTTACGTTGGCGGTGTATTCTTATCGTTTTACAGAGACATGCATGCTTGCTGTTATATCGTTTTTCGCCGTTTTCAAATTTCAAACGGTTTGAAGTCCGCCAGCAAGTCGTTGTCGTTTGTTTGACCTTTACATGCATACTTACTGTAGTGTTAAACGCTTTGGCGGGCTCATCATCGTTTTTCGCCGTTTTCAAATTTCTAACGGTATGCATGCTATAAGTGTTAATGATTTTTGAATAGAATCGAACATGTTTGTGTGTGTAACATCAGTAACATCAACGAAATTTTGTGTGTGTAACATCAGTAGCATCAACGAAATTTTGTGTGCGTAAGTACCATCAGTAACATCAACGAAATTTTGTGTGTGTAACATCAGTAACATCAACGAAATTTTGTGTGCGTACTGTACAGTAAGTACCATCAGTAACATCAACGAAATTTTGTGTGTGTAACATCAGTAGTTCAAAGAAGTAACATCAACGAAATTTTCATACAGGACTGTAAAAGCAGCGCACTATGTTTTCATCACGCACACATGCAGCATGCTTTGTAAAAGTTTGTGTGGCGTGTGGCGAACAAATAGGAAGAACAGTCTACAGTAACTTGCTGCGGAAATTGCGCACGGGCGTAATTGTACGCGGAAAATTAAAGCGATACTATAATAACGGCGAACCCGTAAAATACTGCGCAAGCAATCTCAGAAGAGATGATCAACTCACAATTCGCATCTCACAATCACAAATCTCGTGTCGATCTTCTCAAAAAAGTTAATAATAGAAACGATACAAGAATGTTGGACTTGATTTTTCATGCATTTTATACTGATACCATTTGGATGTTCCTCTGTGAACAAAATCATTTGATCGGCGGATTATTTCACCACCAGTTACTGCTCGTCTGTGAACACCTTCACTTATTCATTGTTGATACTGCTTATCCACATTTGCTATTTCTCTTGGAACGTATTCAAGTGATTGTCGATAATATTTACCACCATTTGGTATTCCATTTGGCTATCTTTCGTAAAGTTCAACTCTCCATCGAGCATGTTCTTGGAGAACCTTTCATCTACTATAATGGAATCCTTGTTATCATCTTTGGAACCGTTGTGTTGTTGGTACTCTTCTCGAGAGCTCTTGTGGGGGTCGCAAAGAATATTGGTATTGCGATGTTCAAGTTCAAATGTGCGGACTCTCAGTTGTTGAATCAAGTCGAAACCAGTGAAAGAGCTGCAATCGTCCTACAAAGTGCTTGGAGAAGAAAACAAGCGCAGACAAATCTTCTACATTCTTTGGTTGCTATTACTATGGCTCAGAGTGTTGCACGGCGATACTTATCGAAGGATGAAGTGCAAGGAAGACGTAGAGCTAGATTTGACAGTCGAAATGAGGTTGAAAGTCTTCAGATTAGAGCTAGATTTGAAAATGAATTCTTACCAACGTTTGGAGATATGTGGCGGGGCATCGCTTCTGCCGAAGACGACGATGTCACAAGTACCACCGAGGAAGAGTACGATACCAATTCGAGTCCAGTGTCAAGTGTTGCTGAGTCGGATGCACCGGAGCCAAACCATAGGCTCATCAGGAAAGAACTGAAAGAACGGAGAGTGGCAGCCAGAAGAAATGCGCAGCGATTCGGGATACGTGATAAAGCTCGGGTCGATGCAGCAAAACAGGAAAAATACGCTGCTGGTGGTGGACTAATCAGCTCCAGGGAGGAGGAGAAGGCCGACTGCTTCTCTGACTTGTCTGAAGAGGAAGATTTTCTTGCCTTAATGAAGGACCTTCGTGCTACGAAGACTATTCGAATGTCCACTCTGTTTCGTGGCCTTGCCGAGGCCCTCGCCGACGCCGAATGTCATTGATTAAAAGAATTCAGAGAAACTTCTGACGAGATAATAATCAATAACAACAACAACAACATAAATATATTAGAAGAATGATGTGTATGCATCATCTCATTCATGATTAATAAAACAAAGCAGGATCCAGTATAATAGAATAAACACATTGTGTGTTTGTCATTCAAATAAGTAAACGAATAAAAAGAATGCAGTATAAAATAGAATAAACGCACTACTTGTGTTGTGTTTATGTCATATAATAAACAAATTTTAAACCTAAATCGATTGAACTACTTCTCTCTATCAAAGATAGCTAGATTCGTACAGTATAGTTATATCTTATAATAATATTCACTTAGTATTATTACGGTTATATTATGTTAAGCACCTATCTGATCCACCTTATGGGATGGCAGGCTACTAGTTCAACAAGAAACACTATTTTAACTTTCCTCCAAAACATGTCTTGCAAAACTTCCACGCCCTTCCACTTTCATGCGGGCACAATCATGCTTATGCTGCTTTTTCCAATGACTAACTTGACATTCCCGACTGCAATATGCGACGACCATACAATCGGAACATTGCTTCAGTGGTGGTTCTACACCCTGTGCAACTTTGTTGCAGTTTTCACAACTGAAATG
>Ga0115007_10002392_pt1 | contig 11582 bp, 10 predicted proteins | sample ArcOceMetagenome_2_FD_87166 | JGI IMG/M metagenome (GOLD analysis project Ga0115007, IMG submission 87166) | Marine eukaryotic phytoplankton communities from Arctic Ocean - Arctic Ocean ARC135M Metagenome | ecosystem: Environmental > Aquatic > Marine > Oceanic | place: Arctic Ocean | collected... | reverse complement strand
AGAATCGCATGAAAACCTAGAGAGGCTTCACCCACTTTTTTGTCAGTGATCCATACAATTCTTGGTACGACGGCATTTGCAGTTACTTTAAAACCAGTACCCGCAGCAACATCGTTACCATTGTTGTCTCTTACTTTATCTGCGGTGTAGTGTTGGCCGAATACCATACCGTAGACTCCTGGAGGTGGCAGGGCACAACATGTGTAGTTTTCTGCACCCGGTTGATAAATTGTGCCACCATTTTCTGTTGCCTGAACTGTGTTTGCGGACATTAGGTATGCAGCAGACACAGCAAGAGCGCATAAGTTCTTCTTAAACATAAGATCTCTCGTTTTGTTTTTGTTTTAATGCGGGTGGCAGGTGCCACCCTTAGGTTCTGCTAAAAAAATACTTATGAGTATTTAATTGGCATCAATTCAGCTTGAACTGGGATAGCAGGAGCCAGGCTGTTCTCAACAACAACCAACTCAAGGTCGTTACCTCGTTTCTGCCATTGGCCAGACACCAGAGGTGTTTTGGCAACATTTGGTACAGGTCCTTGGCGGAAATTAATTGGTCCGGCAACTGTATTCAGATTTGTGGTTGCAATGGCATCACGTATAGTGACAGGGTCTTTTGATGCAGCTCGTTTAAGAACATCAATAGCAACTTCGAATAGAGAGTGTTTTAGACCCAAAGGCATCGTCCAGCCAGTGCCAGTAAATTCTTTGTAAGCATCTGCTAATTCACGCGCACTTTGGCCTGTGAGAGTTGAATTATATGGATGTGCAGGGCTCCACATTAACTCAACCGTTAGTCCTTCTGCTCGTTCACCAAATGCTTTGATTGCAGCAGGGAATTCTGTAGCTTTGGCGCATGTTACAATCTTCGGCTGGAAACCCATTTGGCCTGCCTGATTCCAGAAGTTCGCGAAATCCGGAGGTGTGATTACGCCTGTAACGATTTCCACTTCTTTCTCTTTGAATTCAGAAATGAAAGAAGAGAAGTCATTGATTGGTGTTTGGAAACGGCCACGGTCAACTACCTGAAAACCTTTCTTCGCAAGTACAGGTGGGAAGCCACGCTCTTCATGACCCCATGCGATACCGTCTCCATCATTTGGCCAGAGTGACCCAATGTTTTTGTTAGTTTCTATCAGTCCCCAAAGATTTGAGTAGGATCCAATCACATCTTCCAAGCCCCAGAAAAAGTGATAAGTCCATTCAAAGCCAACTTTTGGATCACCATTACGTCCAAAGAAATAAGGCTGCCATGGCGCATCATTTGTAATACAGGGAACACCATTGAGTTCACACTGATCAGCTACTGGGTTAGTAGTTGTTGGTGTAGAAGAGGCTACAACCAAATCAACACCATCACGTAAAATCAGTTCTGCAGTTACTTCGGCTGCGCGGTTTGGGTTGGACTGAGTATCTTTGTAGATGATTTCTACAGAGAATTTTTTTCCACCTGCTTCTATACCATTTTTAACAACTTCACGGATCTGATGCAGAGTGAATTTGTCTGGTTCAGCAAAGGCAGCGAGAGGGCCTGTTTGCGGGCTAACATATCCGATTTTAAAAGTTTCTTGTGCTTGCACATAAGGAGCTTTCATAGCGGCTGCAGCTGCAGTAGCGGCTAGTGCACTTTTTATAAAGGCGCGACGAGATGTATTAGTCATAGTCGATCTACTCTTTTTATTATCTAATCGATATAGAAACCAGAACAGGCGCATTGCATGTCCGATTGCTTATAACTATGTTTGCTAATAATAATTGATCCGTCTAATATGGATTTTATCTGGAACTATACCTGTGGGGTATAATAGGTGGAGCTTAGGCAGTTAAAGTATTTTGAAGCGGTTGCAAGAACGCTTAATTTCAGTCGTGCAGCAGAAGAACTACATATTGCTCAGCCGCCTTTATCACGCCAGATTCAGAATCTAGAAGATGAGCTCGGTGTGTTGTTGCTTGACCGTAGTTCTAGACCTATGAAGCTAACGAATGCCGGTTCTTTTTTTTATGAGCAAGCTGTTCAGTTACTCGCAAAAGTTCATGAAGTTAAAAAAACAACGAAACGATTGAGTGAGGAAGGAAAGAGGTGGATGGGGATTGGTTTTGTGCCCTCTATTCTCTACAGTCAAATCCCCAGTTTTATCCAGAGTTGGTGTTCGAGTCATAGCTATATAGATGCTTCTTTGTTTGAACAAACATCTGTTGTACAAGCTGAGGCGCTTAAAAGTGGCAAAATTGATGTCGGAATCAGTCGACTGGCTATTGAAGATCCGGGTATTACGAATATTTTGTTGAATGAAGAGTCCATGGTTTTGGCCGTTTCTTCTGTAGATGAGTTGGCTGGGTTTGACGAGATTGATCTCGCGATTATTTCTAATCAGACGTTAATCCTCTATCCGGCAAAACCTCGCCCTAGTTTTGCTGATCATGTGATGAGGCAGTTTCAGGTTCGGGGTCTAACCGTCAAAAAAACTTATGAGGCCAACGGAGTTCAGTCTGCAATAGGCTTTGCAGCAGCGGGTATGGGTGTAGCTATTGTTCCTGAGTCTGTACAAGTATTACAACGTAAGGATATCACCTATATCCCTATTGCAGATGAGGGGGTCACAACTCCTCTGATTATGTCGATAAGAGAAAATGATGATTCTGCTCATCTTCAGGATTTTATTTCTTTTATTACTGAGAGTGTTCAGAAAGGTAATCATTTCTAGCGGTTTTAGCATTTCTTCTTCATTTGTTTCATCTCTTTAAAGCTTTTCCCATAAGTAAAAACAGCGTTTGGTTGTAGTTAAGTCGGTTTTATACCTTTTCAGTATAGTTGCTTACTCAAAAAATATTGGACGAGTGGGCTGTTTGGAACCAACATGTAAATAAATTCTAAATATAAAAAGCAATATGAGGTTTTGGATATGGCTATGACCGGAGTGCTCAGACCAGGGCATGCTCAGCTAAGAGTGTTAGATCTAGAAGAGTCAGTGAAGTTTTACACGGATACTTTTGGTTTGGTCGAGACGGGTAGGGATAATCAGGGTCGCGTTTATTTTAAATGTCATGATGAGCGAGATCATAATAGCTTTATCATCCGTGAGGCTGATTCTGCTGGTATGGATTTTTATGGCTTTAAAGTTTTGGATAACGAGACCCTGGATCAGCTGGAAAAAGATCTAAACGATTATGGGGTTCCTACTGAGCGTATGCCAGCGGGTGACCTTTTGGAGACTGGTGAGAGGATTCGTTTTACAGCGCCTACTGGTCACATTTTTGAATTGTATGCTGAGAAAACAGAAGTTGGTGACAGTTTAGGTTACCTTAATCCCGATGTAATTATTGAAGGGCGTAAAGGTATATCTCCACTGCGTCTGGATCATTGGCAGATTCATGGTAGTGACCTTGATGGCAGTCGCGATCTATTCATCAATGTACTTGGCTTTAGCCTTGTTGAAAGAATCGTATCTGAAGATGGTCAGACTGATCTGGCTGTTTGGATAACTTGCTCATGTAAAGCGCATGATATTGCATTTGTACGTGATGAGAGAGATAACACATTACATCATTCAGCGTTCTTGCTTGAGACTTGGGATCATGTATTGAAAGCGGCTGATTTGATGGCCGCTAAACGTGTTTCAATTGATATTGGACCTCTTCGCCATGGTATTACACGTGGAACCACGATCTATGCATTTGACCCATCTGGAAATCGCTTTGAAACATTCTGTGGTGGATATAACTTCTATCCGGATATGAAGCCTTATACATGGACAGAAGATGAAATGGGCGCCGCCATTTTCTATCACACTCGTGCACTAAATGAGCGTTTCCTCACTGTAGTGACTTAACCCTCCTTTTAATTTCTATTCATTTGTTTTCATGACGGCTTTTTGAGCCGTCATAGGATTCTTTTGTCTTTTTTTTGAGGTGATTATGCCGATTGCACAGATTTATATGATTGAGGGGCGTTCTGAAGAACAGAAGGCGAAGGTGATAGAAAAAGTAAGTGATGCTTTAAACGAAGCAACAGGGGCGCCAAAGGAGGCGATCAGGATCATTATTCAAGAAGTCCCAAGTGAAAACTGGGGCAAAGCTGGTGTAACAGCTAAGTCAGAAGGGCGTTAGAGCATAAAAACGATTTATTTGTTGATTGGCTGGCGTCAGTTTTTGTTTTTTATTTGTAAGACCTTATTCGGAATCTATTTAGATGAAAGTATTTAAAAATTTCATTGATGGTCATTTTGTAGGCTCTCAAGAAGGTAAAACCTTCGAAAATAGGTGCCCTGTAGATGGTTCCCTTATAGGTATGGTCTACGAGGCAGGTAAAGCTGATGTGGATTCTGCGGTTAAAGCGGCAAAAGCTGCGATGAAAGGCCCATGGGGAAAAATGACTCAGGCTCATCGCATCGAACTGCTAAACAAAGTTGCTGACTGTATTAACGAGCGCTTTGATGAGTTTCTTGAAGCAGAATGCCTCGATACCGGTAAACCACACAAAATTGCATCGCATATTGATATCCCTCGTGGCGCTGCAAACTTTAAAGCCTTTTCTGAAACACTGGCTAACCACCCGACAGAATCATTCAAGCTGGATACCCCTGACGGTCAAACCGCTCTTAATTACGGACATCGTTCACCAAAAGGGGTTATCGCCGTTATCAGCCCATGGAATTTGCCGCTGCTGTTGATGACCTGGAAGGTGGGACCAGCTCTCGCATGCGGTAACACCGTAGTGGTTAAACCCTCTGAGGAGACTCCTGCTACGGCAACGTTACTAGGCGACGTAATGAATGAATGCGGTGTTCCACCAGGTGTCTATAACGTTGTTCATGGATTTGGTCCTAATTCAGCGGGTGCATTTTTAACGGAGCATTCCGGTGTTGATGCTATTACCTTTACAGGTGAAACACGTACTGGCGAGATCATCATGCGAGCTGCCTCTGTTGGTCTTCGTAACATTTCTATGGAATGTGGAGGTAAAAACCCGGGCATTGTTTTCGCTGATTGCGATATGGATAAAGCGATTGAAGGAACCTTGCGTTCCGCCTTTGTTAACTGTGGGCAGGTTTGTCTGGGTACGGAACGGGTTTATGTTGAACGCCCGATTTTTGAAGAGTTCGTTCAGCGCTTAAAAGAAGGTGCGGAAAAGCTGAAGATGGGCCGCCCTGAAGATGAAGAAGTAGATTTTGGGCCATTGGTGAGCCAGGAGCACAAAGAGAAAGTTCTTTCTTACTACCGCCTTGCAGTTGAAGAAGGTGCCAACGTTGTTACCGGTGGTGGGGTGCCTGAAATGGGCGCAGACTTGAAGGCCGGCGCATGGGTAGAACCAACGATCTGGACAGGCCTATCCGATGATGCCGGTGTCATCAAAGAAGAAGTCTTCGGTCCTTGCTGCCACACCCGCCCATTCGACTCCGAAGAAGAAGTGATCGAACTGGCTAATGACACTAACTATGGACTCTGCGCTGCTGTCTGGACTGAGAATTCATCTCGTGCTTCCCGCGTTGCTGAGCAACTGGAAGTGGGTCTGGTTTGGATCAATAGCTGGTTTCTGCGTGACCTACGTACTGCATTTGGCGGAGCTAAAGAGTCAGGTATTGGCCGTGAAGGTGGGGTACATGGCCTTGAATTCTATACAGAGCTTAAAAACATTTGCATAAAAATCTAATTCAGAACTAAGCAATTAAATCAAATAGTTACCGAATACAACAAAATTCCAAAGGAATTTAACTATGGATAAACAACTAATCCAACAATGTGGTGATGAATTATACGAAGCGCTGACTAAGAAAGAGACCATTCGGCCTTTCACTGAGCGTTTTGAAGATATCACCATTGAAGATGCTTACCACATCTCCCTGCGCATGGTTGAACGTCGTGTACAAGCGGGTGCCAAGATCATCGGTAAGAAAATTGGTGTGACCTCAAAAGCTGTACAGAACATGCTGAATGTACACCAGCCAGATTTCGGTTATCTGACTGATGATATGGCTTTCAGTCAGGGTGAAGAGATGCCAATCAGCGAGCGTTTGATTCAGCCAAAAGCTGAAGGTGAGATTGCTTTTATTCTGAAAAAGGACCTGATCGGTCCTGGCATCACAAACGCGGATGTACTGGCAGCAACTGACTGTGTCATTCCATGTTTTGAGGTGGTTGATTCCCGTATCGAAAACTGGCAGATCAAGATTCAGGACACCGTTGCTGACAATGCATCCTGCGGTCTGTTTGTACTGGGTGACCGCGCGGTCAGCCCAAGTGAAGTCGATCTTTCTACCTGCGGCATGGTGGTAGAGAAAAATGGTCAGATCATTTCTACAGGTGCCGGTGCAGCAGCACTGGGCAGCCCGGTTAACTGTGTGACCTGGCTGGCCAACACATTGGGTGAGTTTGGTATTCCTCTTAAGGCAGGTGAAGTGATTTTGTCAGGTTCTCTCGTACCTCTGGAGCCAGTTCAGGCGGGTGATTTCATGTCTGTCAGCATCGGCGGTATTGGTGCTGCTTCTGTGCGTTTCACATAAGGCCATTTTTTCATATGAAGCTACAAGCTGAATAAAGGAAAGTTTTCTATGAGTAAGAAATTAAAAGCGGTCATTATCGGCCCGGGTAATATCGGCACCGATCTGCTGATGAAAATGATGCGTTCCGACTGGGTAGAGCCCGTTTGGATGGTAGGTATAGATCCTGAATCTGAAGGCTTGAAACGCGCAAAAGAATTTGGTCTGAAAGTTTCCAGCACCGGTGTTGATGGCATGCTGGATAAAGTGATCGAAGACGATATCCGTATCGCATTCGATGCAACTTCTGCTTACGTTCACGCGGAAAACAGCCGTAAGCTGAACGAGCTCGGTGTGATCATGGTGGACCTGACGCCAGCGGCAATCGGTCCGTTCTGTGTACCTCCAGTAAACCTGAAACAGCATGCATCTCAGTTGGAGATGAACGTGAACATGGTGACCTGTGGTGGTCAGGCAACAATTCCTATGGTCGCTGCGGTATCCCAGGTACAGGGCGTTGAGTATGGCGAGATTGTTGCCACCGTATCTTCCCGCTCTGTAGGTCCTGGTACCCGTCAGAATATCGATGAATTTACACGTACTACAGCAGGTGCTGTTGAAGCGGTCGGTGGTGCTGATAAAGGTAAAGCGATCATAATTATCAACCCGGCTGAGCCACCGTTGATGATGCGTGACACCGTTCATTGCCTGACTAAAGAAACACCTGATCAGGAAGCCATCACTGAGTCTGTTCACAACATGGTGAAAGAAGTTCAGAAATACGTACCGGGCTACAAGCTGGTTAACGGTCCTATCTTCGATGGCAACCGTGTTTCTGTATTCATGGAAGTAGAAGGTCTGGGTGACTTCCTGCCGAAATACGCAGGTAATCTGGACATCATGACGGCTGCAGGTTTACGCACAGCTGAAATGTTCGCCGAAGAAGCGGCTAACGGAACAATCACATTACCGGAGCGAGGCTAATACGATGGATTTGAAAGGTAAAAAAGTAAAACTCCACGATATGAGTCTGCGTGATGGCATGCATGCCAAACGTCATCAACTTTCTTTGGAACAGATGATTGCAGTCGCAACAGGTTTGGATGATGCGGGTATGCCACTGATCGAAGTTACTCATGGTGATGGTTTGGGTGGTGCATCAGTGAACTATGGCTTCCCTGCACACACTGATGAGGAGTACCTCAACGCGGTTGTGCCAAAAATGAAGAACGCAAAGGTCTCTGCCCTGCTGTTGCCAGGTATCGGTACCGTTGATCATCTGAAGATGGCGCGTGATTGTGGTGTACATACCATTCGAGTTGCGACTCACTGTACGGAAGCAGATGTATCTGAGCAGCACATTGGTCTTGCTGCGAAGATGGAGATGGACACTGTTGGCTTCCTGATGATGTCGCATATGGCGACACCAGAAAAGATTCTGGAGCAAGCCAAACTGATGGAAGGTTACGGCGCGAACTGCATCTATTGCACCGACTCCGCAGGTTACATGTTGCCGGATGAAGTGTCAGAAAAGATTGGTCTTCTGCGTGCAGAGCTGAACCCAAGTACAGAGATCGGTTTCCACGGCCACCATAATATGGGCATGGCAATCGCTAACTCCCTGGCCGCAGTTGAAGCCGGCGCAGTACGTATCGACGGTTCTGTTGCCGGTCTGGGTGCTGGTGCGGGTAATACACCTCTTGAAGTTCTGGTGGCAGTTCTAGAAAGAATGGAAGCAGATCACGGCATTGGTCTTTACAAGATTATGGACGTTGCCGAAGACGTTGTAGTTCCACTGATGGACCAGCCAATTCGAGTTGATCGTGATGCGCTTACGCTGGGTTATGCCGGTGTTTACAGCTCCTTCCTGCTGTTCGCACAGCGTGCAGAAGCGAAGTACGGCATTCAGGCCCGTGACATTCTGTTGGAACTGGGTCGTCGAGGCACGGTAGGTGGTCAGGAAGATATGATCGAAGACTTGGCACTGACTATGGCAAAAGAGAAAGGATTGATCTGATGGGTAATCTGACTAAAGAGCAAGTACAAGCATTAGCAGAGCATCTGGAAAATGCAGAGCTGGGTGTTTATGAAGTTACCAAAATAACTGACGATTACCCTGAGATGGATTATGAAGATGCTTTCGATATCCAGTGGGAAATTCGCCGCCGTAAAGAAGAACGTGGTAACAAAATTGTCGGTATGAAAATGGGTCTGACCTCCTGGGCAAAAATGGCTCAGATGGGGGTCGAACATCCATGTTATGGCTTTCTTGCAGATTATTTTACTGTGCCGGATGGCGGTGAGATCAAGCATGATGAACTGATTCATCCCAAGATTGAGGCGGAGCTGGCATTTGTTACTAAGGTACCGCTGAAAGGTCCGGGTGTACATATCGGTGATGTACTACGAGCAACTGACTTTGTGATGCCCGCAGTGGAAGTGATTGATTCACGCTACAAAGATTTTAAATTCGATCTGAAAAGTGTAATAGCAGACAACTCTTCTTCAACTCGCTTTATTACCGGCGGCACAATGAAGAAAGCTGAGGACCTAGACTTGAAAAATCTTGGTGTTGTTATGGAAATCAATGGGGAAGTTGTTCAGGTCGGAGCAGGTGCTGCGGTTCTGGGGCATCCAGCTTCATCGGTAGCCATGCTGGCAAACATGCTGGGTGAACGCGGGGAAGAAATTCCTGCGGGCACATTCATCATGATTGGAGCTATCACTGCTGCTGTTCAGGTAAACAAAGGAGATAGTTTCTGTGTTCGTTATCAGGATTTAGGAACTGTCAGCGGTAAGTTTGTTTAATTGTCTTCGCTCGCTCTATAGCAAGTTATTCCTCCCCGAGAGGGGAGGCTTTTTCCTAACTAAAGAGGGGAAGTAATGCCTGTTATTCAAGTCAATTTAATAAAGGGACGTAGTGAAGAGCAGAAACAAAAACTTGTAGAGGAGTTAACTGAAGCATGTGTGAAGGCTATAGCAGCTCCAAAACAAAGTATCCGTATCATCATCAATGAAGTTTCTAACGAAAACTTTGGTATCGGTGGCGAAACAGCAAAAAAATTAGGTCGTTAATGAACTCTCATCAACATACTTTTTAGCCCCTTCAGGGGCTTTTTTTAGTTGGTGCTTTGCTTAAAAACAGTCAAAAAATCATAAAAAAATAATAACGGATATTGGTGTGATGTTTGTAACAAAGAAGTTTAGTGTGTCAATAGCTACGCGCGTTGCCATTGCTTTCATTGCTATGGTGACACTATTGGTGTTTTCCGGCCTAGTGGGGAATCAGGGAATTCAAAAGCTTTCAGAGAACCTTACATTTCTAACGGAAAAGGTTTGGCGGACATCTGACGCCAGTTTACTAACCAGGCTGAATCTGTTGGAGGAAATGCTCGTTAATGAGCAGATTATCTCCAATAGCTTATCAGTAGCCGAAGGCACTGAAAAAATTCAAAAACACCAGCGAGAATCACTTAAAGCATTAGAACAAGTTAGTACTATTTCATTACTCGATAATACGGTTACTGATCAGACGCAGGTGCTTATCGAGCAATATCAGAACCATCAAGGGCAGCTAATAGGTGAGTACACACAATTCTTATTATTGCGAGATGAGTTTAGAAATTTAAATACTCTTTTCATGGGTAGTATTTCCGAAGCTATTCAATCGATTGAATATCAGTTAGTACAGTCAGCATGGAACACATCGCTTGTTGCTGATCTCGAAGAGATAATTTTTTTGTTGAATGACTTAAGAATGAAAAACTTACTGCTGAGTTTTTCAGTACAAGATTTTATGGCTTCAGATCAACCGGAGTCTGCTCTCAAGAAGGTCAGGTTGCAGCAGAACGAACTGAAAGTCATCTTTGGGCGCGTTGCTGAAAAAATACAACACCATTCCAAGCTTGAAGGCATTGCTCAAAATACCAATGGGTTCCATGAAAGAATATTTTCGAATGTTGATCAGCTTATTGAAAAATACCTTAGCTTCAAGAAGCAAAGAGCAATTTTATTAAATTCTTTAGAGCAGCTGAAAGACAGTCTCAACGGTGTACAGAATAAAAGTCAGAGTATTGCGGTTTTTGAGACTCAAAGGTCTTATGACATGGTAGAGGAATCTGCACTCTTGTTCATTTCAGTATCTGTTATAGGGATTCTAATCGCTATTTCAGCTTTTTTATTAATCTATATTACGGTCGTCAAGCCAATCCAGCATGTATCTGATAGTTTAATGGATATTAGTCAGGGTGAAGGTAGTCTTTCCGCTACATTGAACGAGTCAGGGGCAACTGAGCTAGCGTCATTAGCAACGGGTTTTAATATCTTTGTTGGCAAAATCAGAAAAACCATTGGTGGTGTTAGTTCTGCAATCGATGGGCTTAGTCAGGAGATTGAAGTTCTTAAGAATAATTCTGAGTCTACGAAAGTACAGATCCACAAACAGTTTGCGGAAACGGAACAAACAGCAGCAGCTATTCATGAATTGACGGTTTCGGCAAATGAAGTAGCTTCTTATGCCTCTGATGCTTCCTCTGCTGCGAATTCTGCTTATTCTTCATCTCACAAGGGCAAAAATGATGTAGATATCATGATTCATAGTAATACTGATTTGATTACGCAATTGGAATCTACAAAATCGGTTGTGACTCGTTTAGCCAAGGATAGTGAAAGCATTGATAGTGTTTTAACGGTCATCAATGAAATTGCAGATCAAACAAATCTTCTCGCATTAAATGCTGCTATCGAAGCTGCTAGAGCAGGTGAGGCAGGAAGGGGCTTTGCCGTTGTAGCAGATGAGGTAAGGCAGTTAGCCAACAGAACCCAGACAGCTACTACCCAGATTCAAGAGGTCGTTGAGCGTTTAAGTGGGGCAGCATCTGAATCAATAACCAAAATGGACCATTCCAGAAATGCTGCCAATCAAAGTGCAGATCAAGCCAAGTTATCAGGCAATTCTTTGGCTGAAATAACAACAGAAGCTAACACGATCAATGAAATGAATTTGCAAATTGCGACTGCGGCTAAACAACAGGCATGTGTAGCTGAGTCTATCAACAAAAACATAGTAGCAATTACGGAAGTATCTCAAGAAACATTAGCATCGGTT
>Ga0115007_10002390_pt1 | contig 11583 bp, 13 predicted proteins | sample ArcOceMetagenome_2_FD_87166 | JGI IMG/M metagenome (GOLD analysis project Ga0115007, IMG submission 87166) | Marine eukaryotic phytoplankton communities from Arctic Ocean - Arctic Ocean ARC135M Metagenome | ecosystem: Environmental > Aquatic > Marine > Oceanic | place: Arctic Ocean | collected... | reverse complement strand
CTGCTGTGCAGCTAGATTATAAACAAACTAATAAATAATAAATTAAGTGGCGCGGTCTACTATGAAAGGTCAAAAAGGTTTTACCCTTATTGAATTAATGATTGTTGTGGCAATCATCGGTATCTTGGCATCGGTTGCAGTGCCTCAGTATCAAGATTATATCATCCGTACAGAAGCGGCGAGCGCACTTAGCGATGTTCGCACGGTTCAGTTACACGTAAACGAATACGCTGCTCGTTACGCAACACTTGCACCTGCTACTGCGACTCCTACTGCGATTACAACTTACACTGGTATTCCTGCAACAGGTAATGCATCAGGTAACCTATCTGATATCTCCATTGCGGCAGGTGGTGTTTTAACACTAACATTCGATACGGTTGCCAATGGTGTAAATGTTGCACTTGCTGGTAAAAAATTCACCATGACACCTACAATGGTGAATGGTTCTGTAACATGGGCAACTTCTGTCCCTGCTGCTGATGGTATCGATCCTAAGTACCTACCAAAAATGTAATAATCTAGCATACAGCTAAGTTATTTAAAAACCCGCTTCTGCGGGTTTTTTTGTATCTCATAACAATGGCTCCTTTCATTCATCTTGAGTTAATAATATCACCCTAGAATACTGTTTAAGTTGGCTAAAAACGGTATGATTGAGCACAAATTACAACAAGAATGCTATAACACCATGGCTAATATTAGCGGCATCGCACGCCAATTCGTTGAGCGCGAACTTATCAATGAACAACAAGCCTTAGATATAACTAAAGACGCCAATAAAGAAAGGCGTTCTTTTATTATGCAAAGCTTACTTTCCGGTGCTTGTAAACCTAAAGACGTGGCCCTTCTGGTATCCGATGAATTTGGTTTACCTTACCTTGATTTAGCCGCCATGGACCCAGAACACTTTGTAATTGATCTGGTCACTCCAGACCTACTGGAAAAGCACAAGGTGCTACCCATCTTTAAGCGCGGCAACCGTTTGCACCTTGCGCAAGCGGATCCATCTGACATGTCCGCCCTTGATGATGTGAAATTCGCAACAGGCATGACGGTAGACGCTACAGTAGTTGAATTTGATAAACTAAATATCATCTTGGAGAAGCTTCAAGCGGGCAATACCGCCTTTGATGACCTAGGCGAAGATCTCGACCTAGAAGAAGACGAGCCTCAAAAGAAAGAAGCCGAAGACGATGGCACCGGCGATGAAGCCCCCATTGTACGCTTTATAAACAAAATGCTATTGGATGCCATTAAAATGGGCTCCTCCGATTTACACTTTGAGCCTTACGAAAAACGTTACCGCGTGCGTTATCGCACCGATGGGGTTCTGCATGAAGTGGCCTCTCCACCTGTCAACCTTGCAGGCAAGATAGCCGCCCGCTTAAAGGTTATGTCGCAAATGGATATTTCAGAGCGACGCGTGCCACAAGATGGCCGTATTAAAATGAAAATATCCAAGAACAAAGCAATTGACTTTCGCGTAAACACCCTGCCAACGTTATGGGGTGAAAAACTCGTATTGCGTATATTGGACCCATCAAGTGCACAGCTTGGCATTGATGCACTTGGCTACGAGCCCGACCAGAAAAAACTCTATATGGATGCCTTGGCACAACCCCAAGGTATGATTTTGGTTACCGGCCCCACAGGCTCTGGTAAAACGGTATCCTTGTATACCGGTTTGAACATACTAAACGTAGAGGGCACTAACATATCCACCGCCGAAGACCCGGTTGAAATCAACCTTGAAGGGATTAACCAGGTTAACGTGAATGCTAAAGTGGGCTTGGACTTCGCCGAAGCGCTGCGCTCCTTCTTACGTCAAGACCCGGACATCGTCATGGTAGGTGAGATTCGAGATTTAGATACCGCCGGCATTGCCATTAAGGCCGCACAAACAGGTCACCTAGTGTTGTCCACTTTACACACCAACAGCGCACCAGAAACCCTCACCCGTCTAGCCAATATGGGGGTGCCCGCCTTTAACATTGCCACTTCTGTCAGCTTAATCATTGCCCAGCGCCTCGGTCGTCGCCTTTGCAGTATTTGTAAAACCAAAGCCGACATCCCATTAGAGGCATTAAAAGAAGCCGGCTTTACCGATGAAATGCTAACAAATGCTACTTTCTTTAAGCCAGTGGGCTGTGATGCCTGCAGCGATGGATATAAAGGCCGTGTGGGTATTTATGAGGTGGTTCGCATCACTGATGCTATCTCTCGTATTATTATGGAAGGTGGAAATGCGATACAAATTGCCGATGTGGCACGTAAAGAAGGCTTTAACAACTTACGTACTTCAGCTCTCATGAAGGTTGCCCAAGGTATTACTAGCCTTGAAGAAGCCAACCGCGTCACGTCAGAACATTAAAGGTTAAGAAAATGGCTAAAACAAAAACACTGACCTTTCAATGGGAAGGCATCAACAAACGCGGTCAAAAGATTGAAGGGGAAATGCTGGGTGAAAACTCAGCTATCGTAAAAGCGCAATTAAGAAAACAAGGTATCATACCTAAAAAAATTCGCCGTAAAGCAGAAGGCTTATTTGGAATTGGCGGTGGCGGTGGCGGCTCTAAAAAAATAAAGAATATAGATATCACAATTTTTCTTCGTCAATTAGCCACTATGGCTAAATCAGGCGTTCCCTTGATGCAAGGTTTAGAAATTGTCGCAGACGGCCTTGAAAATCCATCTATGCAAAAGGTAGTACTCGGTGTAAAAGATGATGTAGCTGCTGGTAATGATTTTGCATCTTGCTTAAAGAAATACCCCAATCAATTTGATCAGCTCACTTGTGCATTAATTGAATCAGGTGAACAATCCGGTGCCCTTGAGCAAATGCTAGATCGCGTTGCTTTATATAAAGAGAAATCTGAAGCCTTAAAACAAAAAGTATCTAAGGCACTAAAATATCCAATGGTAACCCTGATTATCGCTGGTATTGTTACTGTAATTTTACTAGTTAAAGTTGTTCCTACTTTCCAAAGTATGTTTTCCAGCTTCGGCAGTGAACTACCTGCGGCAACACAGTTTGTGGTTGGAATTTCGGAGTGGTTTCAAGCAAACTACTTGGTACTTTTTGGATCCATAGTAGCTCTTGTTTTTGGACTTAAAGAGGCCGTTAAGCGAAGTCCCAAAGTAGCAGATGAAAAAGATAGGTTAATGCTTAAACTACCTATTGTTGGTGAAATTTTGAAAAAGAGTGCTGTTGCACGCTTTGGCCGCGTGCTTTCAACTACGTTTGCAGCGGGTGTACCATTAGTGGATGCTTTAGAAAGCGTAGCTGAGGCATCCGGCAATGTTGTGTATCGTGATGCCATTTTAAAAATACAAGATGAGGTTTCAAGTGGTACCCAAATGAATGCCGCTATTCGTGCAACTGGCGTATTCCCAAACATGGTGGTGCAAATGGTGGCCATCGGTGAAGAATCCGGTGCCCTTGATGCCATGTTAGAAAAAGTTGCAACTTATTATGAAGACGAAGTAGATAATCTAGTCGATGGCCTAACGGCCATGATCGAACCTTTAGTTATGGCCTTTTTAGGTGTGGTTGTTGGTGGTCTATTGATTGCTATGTACCTTCCAATCTTCTCTATGGGCGATGCTATGTAAATATCATCCCTCACATCATTTTATTATCCTGTTTTTACCTAAGACGAATTTATGTTAGATACCTTCATCCACAATCCAATGCTTTTTTACAGCTGTGTATTTGTTTTCAGCTTGTGCATTGGTAGTTTTCTCAATGTGGTGGCTTATCGCTTACCCATTATGATGCGCAAGCAAATGCAAGCGGATTACTTTGAAATCACCGAGCAAGAAGCGGAATTTGAAAAGCTAGAAAAACAGCCCACTTTTAATTTAATGGTGCCGCACTCCAGCTGTCCTAAATGCAAAGCCAGCATTAAACCTTGGCAGAATATTCCTGTGATCAGTTACCTTTGGCTAAAGGGAAAGTGCGCTAACTGTAAAACTCACATCAGTGCGCGCTACCCTATCGTTGAAGCGGCTACAGGTCTTCTGGGTTTATTTGTCGCGCTGCCATTTGGTGCCACGCTTCAGACCGCCACCTTATTACTGTTCACTTATTTTTTAGTGGCACTGACGTTAATCGATTTAGATGAATATCTGCTGCCGGACAGCCTAACGTTACCACTTATATGGATTGCATTATTTGCCAATAGCTTTGGCGTATTTACTTCGTTAGAAAGTGCCGTCTACGGCGCGTTAGCTGGGTACTTAAGTCTGTGGTCTATTTTCTGGCTATTTAAACTGGTCACCGGCAAAGAAGGCATGGGTTATGGCGACTTTAAATTATTAGCGGCCATTGGCGCTCTGTTAGGTTGGCAAGCTCTCCCCATGGTAATTTTATTATCAAGCGCTGTAGGTGCCGTGGTTGGAATTGCCATGATTATTATTTTAGGGCGCGATAAAAACATCCCTATCCCATTTGGCCCTTACTTGGCCGCCGCTGGATTCATTGCTGCACTTTGGGGTAACGAGCTTACCCAATTTTACTTTTCGTTGATAGGTATGCAGTAAGATGTTCGTACTGGGCATTACTGGCGGTATTGGCAGTGGTAAAACAGCGGTAACCCGTGAATTTGAAAAATTGGGTATCAATGTTATTGATGCGGATATTGCAGCCCGCACTGTGGTGGCAATTGGTTCTAAAGGTTTAAAGCAGATCCAGCAGCACTTTGGTGATGAAATCCTACTATCTGATGGTAATTTAAACCGCGCCAAGTTACGCGAGATTATTTTTCAAAATACGAATGAAAAGAAATGGCTCGAACAACTGACACACCCGCTCATTCGTGAAGAAATTATTCAGGGGTTACAAAACAGTAGCAGCCCATACACCATTCTAGTATCGCCGCTTCTCATTGAATCGGGGCAATTTAAACTGGTTGACCGAGTGCTTGTTGTCGACGTTCCTGTTGAGCTTCAACTCCAGCGCACCTGTGAACGAGACAATAATCCTCAAGCACAAGTAGAAGCTATTATCGCTAGCCAACTGGATCGCGATAAACGATTAAGCTATGCTGATGACATTATTACCAACAATCAAACCCTTGAGCACTTAGCACAGCAAGTGGCTCAGCTGAATCAGCAGTATTTAAGATTAAGCGAGAAAACACATGAAAGTTAATTGCCCAACGTGCTCCAAATCCGTTGAATGGAATGAAGATGCCAAATTCCGTCCATTTTGCAGCGATCGCTGCCGTTTGATCGACCTTGGTCAATGGGCCAATGAAGAACATGCCATCCCAGGAAAAAGCGTAGAGGAAGAGCTTTTAAGCGAGCAACTTAAAGATCTGAATAACGACTCGTTTCATTAATATAAATCCCCAACGCTAACACCACTCAAAAAGAAGCCTTGTGCTTCTTTTTTTGTTTTTTAATTCCGCTAGATTATAAAAATACCTACTACTAGGTAGAGCCAAGGGTTTCACCCGAGGCCTAAAATAGTCAGATAATAAAAATGCTTTCATATTCCTATGAAAAAAATAATATCAATGGCCCCTCTTACAAAACCTTGGAGAGAACATGAGATTACTGACCCTTCTATGCTTAATCAGCCTGAGCATATTTAGTCATGCGCAAAAAAACGACGATACAAGTTCCATCAAACGTGAGCATATTAAAAGTATCAGCGTGGTTGCTCCCGTTTGGAGTGGTTATACGAATACAGATGGTACTGGCGTGTATTGGGATGTCATCCGCGCTATTTATGAACCTTTGGGTATTAATGTTAAGACAAAAAATATCCCATGGAATCGAGCCATGAAGATGGTCAGTGAGTACCATACTTACAATGCGATTATTGGCGAATACATCACCACAGATGAGAACCTTATTTTTCCATCCTACCCGATCGATACTGAATACATGTCATTGCTTAGTAAAAACAACAGCGGCAGTAAATTTAATGGTTTAGCCAGTCTATCTGGTAAAAAGGTTGGCTGGATTAAAGATTATGATGTCATAGCATTAGAAAAACGAAACTTTGAGTTAGTTGAATTTCGAGGAATTGATCAAGGTATTGACTTCTTGAACTCTGGCAGAATTGATTATCTCATTGATGACTGGGATGAAATTGCATCGGCCATGAAGAAAAATAACATGAACAGCCAAGATTATACAGTTGACCCAATGCCAGAAGGGAAAGCAATTTTCGCAGCATTTGCAAATGACCAAATATCTCGTGAATTGATTAATATTTACAATGAGCGCATCCCGGTTTTATCACGTTCTGGTGAACTAAGTAAGATATACGAAAAGTGGGACAATGCCGAAATGCCTGAGATGATCGTTAATCTAGTAAATTAACACAAACCCTCAATAAAAAAACCGGCCTCGTGAGCCGGTTTTTTTTTACACAGACTTAGGGGTACTGGGTCTGTGTTTCTCGCTCATTCTTGGTATTAGAATTTCTTTATATACCTGAGGCCATATACTGTCGACGCTTCTGCTCGCCATCTATATAGGCAAGCCATTGTGTAGCTGACTTAACAACCGTCTCAAATTCTTTTGCTTGAGTAAATGATTGTTTAGCACCATCAAGATCATTTAAATTGAACTGAATCAAACCCTGTAGAATTAAACCATCATCTTCTTTTTTAAACGATTCATCCATTAAAGCCTGATTAATATTAGCGAGTGCTTTTTTCCATTCTTGTCGCTCTGTATGAATTTGCGCTAACTTGTAAAAATCCTTGCCTGCCTGGGTTTCATTGGCTGCTTGCGTCATAACCGTGATGGCTTCATCATATTCTTTAGCAATCATCAAGGCATCACCTAATAAAGAAAGGTTTTTACCGTTCTCCTCAACCAAGCCATTCTTCATTCCTTTTATTAGTGCCTGAGCAGCTTTATACGGTATTTCTTGTGAGAGCATAGCCTGTGCAAAGCTAACCACATGCATTTCTTTATCCAGTAAACCTTGCTCATATGCCGTTTCAATGACTGAGAGCTCTTTGTCTGGTTGACCCAGCTCATTATAAACCGCACCCAGTTGTATCCAGTACTGAGGTTTTGGATACAAAACGATTAGATCCTTTAAAGCACGCTCCATGGATTTAAAATCTTTATTCTGATAATAAACAGCACGCTCAACTAATAACCAGCTCTCACGGGGTTGCTTGCCCTGCTGTTGCACGATTGAAATGGCTTTTTTTACATCCGGCAATGCTTGGTTGAACTTTTCTAATTGATAATTCATCTGTGCACGCAGGATATAGGCTTCTGGCCCTGGCTTGCCCACCACCTTAAACCACTCATTTAATGCAGAAATGGCTTTGGTGTAATCCTCTTGAATCAAATGAAGTTTAGCAACACTGTATAACGTGGTTTGTTCTAAGCTTTCAGGCAAATTCTTAATAGCTAAAACACGTTGGTATGCCTTAACTGCTGCCGGGTAGTTTTCACGATTAAACTCTACATAAGCGACCATGTTCCATGTCATTGCGGTCTCATAGGAATTACGCGGAATTTTTTCAAGGGTTTTCGCATAACTCAATGCTTCATCGTATTTTTTTTCATCGGCTAATTGGCGAATACTATCTAGCTTCTTAAAAATTGCAGGACGCATGGTTTGTGCGCGCTTTACACGACGAGGTTTTTTTTCTTCTTCAGCTGCATAGCTTTTTGATACTGAAATAGGTGCAACCGACGTTACACCAAATACCAAGGTTGCTAGCAAGCAAATAGAAACGATTGAGTGCTTCATGATCTCTACCTCACTTACTGCTTTTATCAAGTTCAAAGCGAATAATATTACGAATACCCGTTACGGCCACCGCTTCGCCATTTTCAATTTTAGGTTTATATTTGAATTTTTTAGCGGCACTGATCGCCGCTCGATTAAATATATTAGGCGGATCCGCTTCTATAACTTTAGGTTCAACAACTGTGCCTAATTTGCTCACCGTAAACTCAAGCACCACATAACCCTCAATGCCTTTTTGTGCAGCTCTACGGGGGTATTGAGGTGCAACCTTAACAATTGGTAAGTACTCACCGTCTCCACCGCTACCAGCAAGTCCAGCATCAACACTTAGGTCAGCGCCTAGATCCAAACCGGCAATATCCATATCGCTTGAGGTACGATCAAACTCTGGCTTCGACATTTCAGGCTTTTCTGGCTCTTGAGGCGGCACCGGTGGCTTTTTAGGTTGACGGCTTTTGGTTTGAATATCATCATCTTGTTGAACATGGACAAACTCTACCAACTTGCCAAAGTCATTCTCTTCGATGACCGAACCACCAGATGAAATCAGCCCCTGCATCATCAGTGCGACACAAAATGTCACACCCGCTGCAACAGCCATGGCGAATCCGAATCGAGGGGCTGCATTCAACATATTAAGGAGACTCCGTTGCCAGTGATACGTCGTACACGCCTGCGGCTCTTGCCGCGTCCATCACCGCTACTAGGGTTTTGGTTTTTGCTTCTTCGTCAGCTTGCACAACCACCGTACCCTGAGGGTTCTCAGCATGTAAACGTTCAATGTTCGCACGCACTTGGCTTTCTTGAACTTGGCGTTTGTTAATCCAAATTTCACCACCTTCATTAATAGCAATAAGAATATTCGCTCGCGGCTTAGCAGTCGACGTGCTGGCATCGGGGCGATTAACCTCAATACCCGATTCTTTAACAAACGATGCTGTCACAATGAAGAAGATCAACATGATAAATACAACGTCCAACATGGGCGTAATATCAATCTCACCTTCTTCGGCTTCTGGCGTCAGATTTTGAAATCCGCGTCTCATAGTGTATTCCTCAAAATCATCACTAATGCTTAGTGATCAAATGTTAATTTATCTTCAATGTGTGATTTTTGGCGTTTGGTGTAGCGCTGAATTAACGACTGAGCAAACAAACCCGTTAACGCTCCCACCATGCCCGCCATCGTTGGAATAGTGGCTTTTGATATTCCCGAGGCCATCGCCCTAGGGCTTCCATTTCCAATAAAGGCCATTACATCGAATACTTCAATCATTCCGGTTACCGTACCTAACAAACCAAACAACGGACAAAGACCCACAAGCATCTTGATTGTTCGAGTATTGGTTTCTAATCCCATTTCCACGTTGGCCACCAAATCCAAGCGGATTTGGTGTGCATGCCAGCTGGTTCTTTCTTTACGCGATTCCCATTCTGCAATCACTTTAGAAACTAGCTCTTTATGGCTCATAGAAAAGTAGGCAACGCGCTCTAAAATAAATAACCAAAGTAAAAATATTAAACCTAAGATGGCTAAGACAACGTCACCGCCACGCTCTGTAAATAAATATACTTGCTCATACGCGTCGTAAAACATGATTTAAGCCGCCTTTTCTTGGTATTCTTCTTCTGCTTTACGAGCCAAAATACCCGTTGCACGCTCTTGCAGAATTTGAATTAACTCGCGGCTCATATTGTTCGTCATGGTATGTAAGAACACACATGGAATCGCCGCCACTAAGCCTAATACGGTTGTCACTAGGGCTTGAGAAATACCACCTGCCATCAGTTTAGGGTCGCCAGTGCCAAATAATGACATGGTTTCAAATACATCAATCATACCCGTCACGGTGCCTAACAGGCCTAGCAACGGAGCCACCACCGAAATGATTTTGATCCAGTTAATACCTTTACTTAAACGCGGTATTTCATTTGATATGGCTTCGCCCAAGTGCAACTCTAATGTCTCAGTGTCGGCACCACTGTTCGCATGATAGGCCATCATCACTCGACCCAGTGCGTTATCATTAGATGCTTGATCTGTTTCCATTTGTTTTTTAATACGATTCGATTCTGCGGTTAACCACGTCATACGAATCAAGGACAACAGCACACCAATGATCGCCAGTGCTAAAATAATGTAACCCACAACCCCACCTTGCTGAATTCGCTCGGTTAGGCCTGCTGTTTGCCCCATAATCTTAAGTAGCTGCCCACGACTTGGGTCGATCCAAAACCCTGTCATTTCAGTTGTGGCGTTTTCTAAATCAGATGCTGGGCCGTTGTAACGAGAACCAGGCTGAACATCTAGCTCAACCAATTTTTTTGCTTCGAGATCCCATACGAGGTAATCCCCTTGTGCCACCACATTAAAACCACCAATACGCGTTACGTTTTTCGTAACGGTTTCACCGTTAGGTAACACCACTGGAGCAGGGTATTGAGCAACATCGCCACTTAAGGTCATTTCACGCTGCATTTCGAACCAAAGCTGCTCAAGGTTTTGAATACTTGGAAGCTCTGATGATGAACCAGCTAACTTAATTAAGTTAGTTAAAAATGCTTCACGCCCTTCAACTTGCGAACTAATAACAGAGCCTTCAAAGACCCCTTGAGTATCGCCCGCCACTTGCTGTAGAACACCAAACATTTCTTTTAATGAGCCTAAACGATTGTTTAATCGTTCTTGGGCCACATTAATTTTTTCTTCGTTTTCAGCAAATTGTGCTTCTTTTGTTGCGCTTTCTTTCTCTAGGCGAGTACGCGCTTGTTTTTCTAGATTTAGTAGATTTTCTTGATCATATTTAGCAATGTTAAAACGCTTCATACGTGCGTTAAATTCTGCGTTATCACGCGCCTGACCTTCTTTAACTAGGTTAAGCAGGGCATCCATATCCAAACTGGATTTCGACTCATTGGCTTGAGCCGGTAGAGCGAATACCATTGCCATTGCCATTGCTGTGATAGTGAATAGATTGCGTAATTTCATTATTTCGCCTCCGCAGTAACAACAACTGGAGCCGCTACCGGCACTTTAATTAACTGAGGTGCAGCTTGCTCACGAGCAATACGAATGCCCATCATAATTTTACTTTTGTAAGAGGAATCTAGTTCTTCAAACTGATTACTCTGCGCATTCCAAACACCCAGGTTTTGCCCATCCAGTGTTTGGTAAGCTAAAGAAATTCGTCCGGTACGTAAAAAGTCCACTTCACGCTCAGTGCCATCAATCATTACATCACCACGGTAGGATTCAATGGTGCGACCGTAATCAATTTCTGTCTGGTAGGCTTCCATCACTTTTCGGTATTTTTCCGCCACGGTGACATCTGATCGTGCCATCATATCTTTTATTTTACTGACACGCTTTGAACGTTCTTCTTTTAAGAATGGAATATCCGACTCAACAAACTGATCAATTGCATCAATCATGCGCAGCATGAGCGGCGTAATTTGACGCTCGATCAATGTGACTTGGCGAATACTTTCTTCAATCTGAACAAGCTCTTTATCCTGGGCTAAAAGCTGCTTATCCAATTGATTGATATAGACCGTCAGGCCTTCTACTTCTTTTACCACCGCGCGATATTGGCGTTCTGCTTGACGGGTTTGATCATCCACATTGTCGATTTTAACTTGTGATTGCTGAGCGTTACCGATGCGATCAACGCCTTTATTAATGGCGTCATCCATATCTGCGGCATTGGCATGCATCACACCAACAGTTAGGAAAGCACTTGCTAATAAGCAGCTGGCTTTATTGTTAAACGGCATACAATATTCCTGTTATTTATTAACGCTCTTTTGTAAGAGCTAGAGTAATGATTGACAGGAGAGAAGATACGCCG
>Ga0115007_10002388_pt1 | contig 11583 bp, 7 predicted proteins | sample ArcOceMetagenome_2_FD_87166 | JGI IMG/M metagenome (GOLD analysis project Ga0115007, IMG submission 87166) | Marine eukaryotic phytoplankton communities from Arctic Ocean - Arctic Ocean ARC135M Metagenome | ecosystem: Environmental > Aquatic > Marine > Oceanic | place: Arctic Ocean | collected... | reverse complement strand
CTCACGGTGCCCGCTATTCGCCGCCCACGCGCACGTCTTCCAGTCCCACGGGCAGCCGTTTGCGTGCGCCCACTGCATCATCTCGAGGTGACCGTAATGCGCCGCACACGCGCATGTCCACTCGTCCCACGGGCAGCCTTCCGCGCGCAACACCTTCAACTCTTCGAGCTGTCCGCTCCTCCCCGCTGCCGCACAAAGGAGTTCTTTACGCGACAGGCGACCTCCCCGTTGCAGGCGCTGTACCGCGCTTAAACATCCGAGCTCCACGGCACGCATTTCATCAAGCTCTTCAAACCGACGCCCCGTTTCTGCCACCGCGTCGCGCATCGCGCGGCTCACCGCTGGCAGCCGGGCGAGATCTGCGGGGTCGTCGAAATGCTCAGATCTGAGAACGTGCGTGATGACGATGTCGTTGAGAAGGCCGGGGATAGCCTCGCCCGCGTTAGCCGTGTTGGCCGCGTTAGCATTGCGGCGCGCGCTCTTTTGCTTTCGCGCGCGAGCTTTCTTACCGGACATCGCGTTGGAAGAGTGGGTGCTTTTGTGTGCGCGTCGTGGCTTCCGAGAAAAGCGTTACTTCAACAAAAGGCCGGATTTCTTTGAAAAAGGAGAGCGAAAAGTGTAATCGACTTTATAAGTTATTCAACACGCGCCGCGCCTACGCTAACACAAGTAGGTCATCCTCTCCGGCTCTTAATTCATGGCCACGGTATATTTAGTCACGCCTCAATCATCTTCCTCCGCCATGCGCCGCAACCGCGCGACTTCTTCGCGCAGGGATAAAGTCTCAGCGTCAACCGCGTCTTGGTACGTAACGGAAGACGACGGGCCGAGCTGGTTTTGTTGCGGCGGTTGTTGCGGCTGTTGCGGCGGTGGCTGTTGCTGCTCGTTGTGCCACGCGCCATTGCTTTGCGAGTTGTTATACGCGGCGTCGAAGGCGTCGCTCGGCGCGCCGTACCGGTCATCCCAGCTCCCCTGTACCTTGCCCCCGCGCGTGGACCTCGTGGTGTTGATCGTGCGTACCTCTGTTTCCGTTTGCCACTCATCGGTCTTTTGTTGCGCGCGGTCACCCTCCTGTCTCCTTTTTAACAACGCCTCCGCGTCTGCACAACGCGTGCGCGCGGCCCGGGCCATCTCCTCCGCCGCCGCCGCCCTCACGTTCGCCGCGCTCACCTCGATTTCGCGCTGCCGCGCGGACGCCTCCGCGGCTTCCCGCGCGAGTTTCGCTTCAAGCCGCGCGGCGACGGCGGTGGGCGAAACCGCTTGGCCGTTTGCCCCGACGCCTTGCACGTCAAGCGTCGCCGCCGCTTTCACCGCGATTCCCGCCTCAACGCGCGACGCAGCGAGGTCCTTCTTTATGTCCGCCAGAAGCGCGGCGCGCGCGCGTACCCTCGACACGACGTCGGCGAACTGCACTGATTCGTTCGCTCGCGCATCCAGCGGCGGCGGCGACGCGTACCGATTCGGCATCGTCACCACGTTGTTGTTCTGGCTTCCCACGATTCTCCTGACTAGCGCGTGCACGCCCACCACTGCGACGAGGGAGGCGTCCGCGAAGCTCCCAATTCGCCCCAGGGACAGCGCGCTTGGCGACGGGACGTGCGGAACGGTCGTGGAAACGGCTTTGGTGAAACGCACGTTCGATTTCGCGCTCGCCGCGCCCGCGTTCGGTCCGCCGGTCCTTTGTAGCAGCCGTTCTTTTCCACGCAGCGTGAGCTGCGCCACCTTCACACCCCCCGCGGTAAGCAAACAGAGCATTTCCACGGTTTCCGTGAACCGCACCATGGATGCGGCGAGCTCGGGTTTTCGTGCGAAAAACGCGCGCCGGCGCTGCTCGGCGGATTCTTTTGGTTTTTTCGGTTCTTTTTTTTTCTTGTCCTCGTCATCCTCGCCGGTTGTTTTTTTCGGTCCCGGCGCTCCCGGGTCATCCCCAGCGTTGCCTCCCGAAGATCCTTTGCTCGTCCCCGGTTCGTCGTCCGTGACGTCGTCGTCGGAGCCGTCGGCGCCGTCGCTCGCGCCGCCCTCGGCATCGTCCCCAGCGCCCTTCCCACCCTCGGGCCCGTCCTTCGCCGCCTGCGCGCGCGCCACCGCACGGGTGGCGTTCCGGTTCACGCGAAAAGGAATCGCGTTGGACGCGACTTCGCTGGAAAGCCGAAAAGCCTCCAACGGGAAGCTCGCGAAGTGAAACCCGGACGCGGAGGCGTGCGCGGGGTTGGTGGAGGGTGACGCGGGGGCTTCGTCGCGCAGCGCGCGCGCGAGCGTGCGCTGGCCTCGAGCCACGTTCTTGGAGAACGTGGCCAAGTCGTCGTCGCCGGCGGGGGCCCCGGCGGAGGACGCGCCGGATAACGCGGCGGTGGGTGGGGTGCAATTTCGGCCGCGTTCCGGAAGATGGGACGTCCCGGGTGCGGGGGGCACGGGGCGGTTCCATCGTCGGCCGGACGCGGCGCGGTTTCGGTGGGGGGGGACGCGGCGACGGCCGGTGGCCGGCGCCGCGCCGAGCGCGGGAGCAGAAGCGGAGGCGCTCATCTCTGAGCGCCCGTAGGTCGGGACTCGGAATATATCCGTAACCCTCCGAGAAAGTAGCCGTTTTTGCACTCGTTTTTGCGAAACTTGGGAACGATGTCGGACGTGCCGAAGCGCCTCAACAGCTCGACGTTCCCTCTCGAGCCTTCGAGGGCGACACAAGTCGCGCGCTTCCGCTTGGCGCGCGAGAAAAGGATACGCGCGTTGAGCCTTCGACGGATGCGCGTCTGAACGGAGAGCAGGCACCACACGCACACGGAGCAGCGGAGGGTCCAACGAATCAAAGCCTTTTCGGAACCGCCGTCGTAGTTTCGTAGCAATGGCATCCGCATCGTCACCCCAGGGGTCGCGTTCCTTCGAGGGCCTGCGCGTCCGCGACAAGCAGGGCGCGGACACCACGCACACCACCGTATTGGTTTCACGCAAGGGCGTGAAACTTGTGGGCGCGAAAGGCGTGTTAGGGAACTTCCCGTTCCAAGCCATCACGAGCTGGTCGCACGCCTCGGACGACGCGCTTTCGTTGGTGGTGACCGTGGGGGACGCGCGACGAGAGGTGATCTTAGCGGGACCGAATCACGTGGTCACGCAGGTGCTCGACGCAATCGACAGCACGGTGAACGAGATTCTGGCGGAAATGCGTGAGCCGTCGGCTGGGAACGGAGACGTGATGACCCCGCAAAGACCGCAGTCGCCCGAGGAACAAACACAAAACCCAAAACTTGTGCTGATGAACAACCCAAACGAAAACGACCTCGCGGCGTCGCAATCAAAAACGGACGCCACGATCGCCGAAGCGAATCGCGCTGCTGAACGAGCCGCGGAGCGCGCTGCGGAGCGTGCGGAGCACACAACGCGCGCGCTCGCCGCACGCGAGCGCTCCATTTGCGCGAGGGAACGCGTCGTCGCGGAAGCGGAGGTGGCGAACGTGCTGCGTGACTCCCCGGGGAGCTCGCGAAACGGATCACCACCAAACGCAAACGACGAAAAGCTCGCCACCGCGACCGCTCGCGCGCGCGACGCCACGAAGGACGCCGAAGCCGCGCGAGGTGAAGCTGCCTCTGCGAAAGCGTCTGCATCCGCCGCGGAGACCCGAGCGAAAGTTGCGGAGAACAAAGCCGAGCTTGCGGAGGCACGCGCGGTCGCCGCGGAGGCGCGCGCGCGACGTGACACGTCGTCGGGTGACACCGTCGTTTCGGCTGACCTTGGAGACCAGAGCTCGGGTTATGCGACTGACCTAGAACGCAGTTTGGGAACCATCGAACATCTTCAGTTGGAGGTCGCGGCGGCACGAGGGGAAGCGGAGGAAGCGCGAGCCGCTGCTTCCGAGACGCGCGAAAACTTGAGCGCGCTTTCCGCTGAGCTGGAGTTTGCGAAAAAACAAGCCCTCGACGCGACCGCCGCGGCTTCCCACCGAATCGAAACCGTGGAACTTTCTTTTGTCACGGAAAGGCAGAGGTTCGAACAACGGCTTGCGTCTGCTAACGAAGCCGCCAGGCAGGTCGGGTTGGAAAAAGGAAACGAGATGGTAACGCTGGAAAGAGTTCGTCGCGAGTTGGAGGTTTCGGTGCAATCGGTGGCGGTTTTGGAAATGCGCGCGCGAGAACTCGGCGAGCGGGAGGACCGGCTCCGGGCCGAGTTAACAGCCGCCGTCGCCGCGGCTGCGAGCGCGAAAGATGAAGCGGATGCCGCGTTCGATGACGCCCACGACGCGCGGGCTGAGCTCGAGCAACTAAGGAACGCCGCGGACGACGTCGGCGAGCGCCTGGACCAACACGCTCGGGAAAGCGAACTCGAGGCCGCCGCGTTGACCGCGGAGCGCGATCGGTTAGTCGACGCGCTGCGCGCGTCAACAGCCCATCTGGAGAATGCGGAACGACGCGCCGCCGACGCGGACGCGCGCGCGTCAGCGGCCGATGGCGCGCGAGAAAGCGTCGCCGCGGGTGCCAAGCGGTCCGCGAAACTCGCCGAACGCGAGCTCGAAGCCGCGCGCCAAGCGCTGCGCGCGGCGAATACGAAGCGCGCAGACGCGGTTCGTTCGGCGGAACAGGCGCGCGACGTCGCCAAAGGGCTTCGCATCGAGCTGGAAGAGTCAAGGGCGGCGCGGGATGCTTTCTGCGCTGAGGCACGGGAGGCGCTTGCGCAGAGAGACGAAGCGGAGCGGAGGGCGATTGACGCGGTTTCAGGGAAGAGGCAGGTGGACGAGATGATGGCGGCGGCGGAGGAGGCGCTTGTTCGAGCAAACGCCGCGGAGCGCGACGCCGCGGCTGAAGTCGCGTCGCTGAGGAAAGAGTCTGAAGCGTTGGCGCGACGCGTGGAGCGCCAACGGGAACAGGAACACACGTCCCGGCGACGACAGGAAGTGGACGAAGTCGTTGAACGTTTAGGTCTCGCGGAACGCGAGGTCATAGCGCAAACCTCACGCAGCGCGTTGACGATGGAAGGGTTGGAACGGAGCGTCGCCGAACTGGCGCGCGGCGTGCGGAACGGCGACGCGCGGAATTCGGCGGTACCTGCGATCAGTCACACACCCAAACAGCGCATGCTTGCTGGTGCCAAAGGCGACGAAAACACCGACCCGGTGGTTGTTGTTGACGGGTTCCCAACCCTAACGCAGCCCGCGACCGGTCGGTACACGCCTTGGTTCCCGGAAGTCGACGCGGCGACGGTCTCGGCGCGACGCGAAGAAACGGTCGCGAAATCGCCCACTTCCGCCGGCGAAAACTCTCCCGGTTCCGTCACGGCCGCCAAGCGAAATTCCGTCATCGCCGACACCGCGCTGGAAGCTGGTGCTGCCCTCGCAGCAGCGCGGTCCGTGCGAGACAGTCGCGAGCGCGGGCACTCGGAAAGGTCGGTTTCGGGGTCCGGGCGCCAAATCTCCGTCGTCGCACGGCGCGACGCCGCGGTGGATACGCGCGACGAGTTTGCGTTGACAGCGAACGCGCGTTTGGAACGGTCAAGGGAAGAAGCACGCGCTTCCCTGCGTGACCTGAGGGCCTCGCAAAACACGCAGCCTGGGGATTGGCAGGTTCGTCTGGACGAAATCGAACAGGAGAACGAACGCACGCGGTTGAGGTTGGACCGCGCGCGCCAAGAAAGGGCGGCGGAACATACGCCGGAGGAGCCGCAACCGCGGGACGTCTCGCCGCCGCAACCGTGGCGATGATTAGTGCGGTTTTTTTATGTGAAGTCCCCCTTGGGATCAAAAACACTACCCCACTGTCCTAATCTCGCTCTTACAACACCCGACACACTGGTTCAGTCACCTCCGTCCTCGTCGCCGATGCCGAAGTAGCCGCGAATAGTGAACGGCTCTTGCTTGATCTCGGGCTCGAGCTTGATCTCAGGTTCAAGCTTGATCTCCGGTGAACTCTCCGGCTCTCGTTTGACCCGCTTCGCACGCGGCGGAGCCGCGCGTGCCGTTTTGCACGCCGTGCATTTGTCCTTCCGCTTGCCGTGAGGGCAGGGGTTGCACGCCGCGCAGCTGCTTTTCCGCTTGCCGTGAGGGCAGGGGTTGCACGTCGCGCAGGAGCGTTTTCGCTTGCCGTGGGGGCAGGGAGTGCACACAGTGCAGTCTTGTTTCACCTTCCCGTGCGGGCAGGGGTTGCAGTCCACGCACTTGATTTTCAGCTTCCCGTGAGGACAGGGGTTTCACGCCGCACAGCTGTCCTTCCGTTTGCCGTGAGGGCAGGGGTTGCACTTCGCGCAGTCGCTTTTCACCTTCCCGTGAGGGCAGGGGCTGCAGTCCGCGCACTTGTTTTTCAGCCTACCGTGAGGGCAGGGGTTGCAGTCCGCGCAGAAGCGTTTCACCCTGCCGTGAGGGCAGGGGTTGCACGCCGCGCAGCTGCCCTTCACCTTCCCGTGGGGGCAGGGGTTGCACGCCGCGCAGCTGCTTTTCCGCTTGCCGTGAGGGCAGGGGGTACACACTGCGCACTTGCTTTTCTCCCTCCCATGCGAGCATAGCTTCCTTCCCATGATTAGCGTGCGCTCACCACGTCGTGGCTCTCCGCGCGTCTCGTTGTGCCTCGTTGTAAAAGCCACGACTCTAGCTACCTCGCGGAGATTCGAGTTTTCTCGGAACGGCTGACACATACATTAACATTAACATTACTGCCTCCTAACAACGCGTGCAGGTGTTTAACTTCTCAGAACGACAGGGACGACTGAAACGTTTGTTTTATACAATGTGCTACAGTTTATCCATGTTCCTCTCCATTTCGCGTTCTCGTTCCTCGCGCGTCGGCGGTCGCCGCGCTTTCCTGACGGGCGAACGCATTCGCTCGGCGTCGTTTGCGCCGGACGCGAACGCGGCGTCCGCGGCGGCAGCGGCGGCGAGGGTTTCTTCGCGCGCTCGTTCCCTCGCCTCCGCGGCCATAAACATGTTTTCCCGCTCCCTCTCCGCCGCAAGCTCCGCGGCGACCCTTTCTTCCTCCCGCCGCAGCGCGTCCGCCGCTGCGGCTGCGCTTCGCCGCGCGCGTTCTCGAAACGCGTCGCGATAATCGGAAGCAGCCGACGCGCTTCCGCTTGCGTTGTGGGGCCCTCCGGACGCCGACGAAGCCTCACCCGGTCGCCACGAACGCGTCGTCCCGTTCCCCGCCGCTTGCGCCGCTTGCGACGAGCTAAATCCCGGCGACCCCTGCCTTCGCGAGGCGTTGAATTCGTCTTGCTTCGCGTACCCCGCCTGGTTTGTGGACGCAAAGGATACCCCGGCCCCGGCTTGCGGAAACACGGACCGCGCGCGCATCTCCGCCATGTTCCCTACAGGCTTGCCCATCTCCCCCCACCGCGCGTGCGCGGCTTGCAGCAGCTTGAACGTCTCTTCGCACCGCGCCGCACTTTGCACGTCGTCTCTGCGCGCGGCGGACCGGTCCGGGTGGTTTTGCGCGAGGGCTTTTTTGTACGCGTTTTCTATTTTCGAATCCGCCATCTCTGCGAGTTCGCTTTGCGTGACCGCCAGCGACCCAAGTTTCAGCAACGCGAACCCCAAACACCCCGCCGCGCAAAGGGCGTGGACCCCACTGTTCTCCAGGAACTCGGAAGCCTCGTTTCGCGCAGAGGCCATTTCCCTCGCCCGTAGCTCCGCCTGCAGAATATCTTTCCGGTGCGCCGCCACGCGCTCCGTCACCAGCCGCTCGCCCCGCGCCTGTTTCTTCGCCGCCTTCGCCGTGTTCCGCTGGCGGTCAATCTCCAATTGTCGCTGTTGTTCGTGCGCCGCGACCGCGGCGGCGCGCGTCGGGGATTCGGGCGCTGACTCGACAACAGTGTCGGGGGCTGGTGTTGTTTCCACGACGGTCTCGGGCTCCTTCTCCTTCTCGGGCTCAACCTCAAACGTCGTTTGGCCGCCCGTCGGCGTCGGCGTTGCTTCGCCCGCGAAACTCGCCGGCGCGGTCTCGAGTTCGTGTTGTTTCGTCTCGTCAACTAGGGTATATAACTGTACGTCGACACCACGCAAAGTTCCGCTCGCGACCTCGACAGGAGGATCACCAACCGAGAAGTACTCCTCGTCCACCTGGTCCTGTACCATAATAACGGGCTCGGTGGTGTCACCCGACGGCTCCGACGGCGTCGGTTCCGCGCACATAGGTTTCGACGCAGTCAAACAGTCCGATGCAGCCACAGAGTACGACGCAGGCATAGCCGTCTCCGCCGTCTCGCCGTCTTCCTGAACCGTGCAAACCTCTTCTCCCGAGTCCTCCGGCCAAAACGCATCCTCCATGGACGCGTCCACGTCCATTTCAATCGGCGCGTCGTTAATCGCGTGGTGTGGACCGCGGGCATCGTTTCCGGAGTCGTTCCCATGGGCGTCGTTTCCGCTGTCGTTCACGGACTCTACGCGGCTTGGACTCAAAACAGTCTCATCCTCCTCCTCGGAGTCGTCATCGGGGGGAAGCGGGTCCCGAGTTTGGGAAACCGGACGCGACGCGCGCGCCGCCGCCGCCGCCGCCGCGACAACCGCTTCGGCGCGTTTCATTGTTTGTTCCGCCGACGCCGCCTCAGCGCGCGCGCGCGCGCGCGCCAAATCAATCGACCGCCGCTCGTCATGTGTTCGTCGCGACGAAGCTGACGGCGTTTGCGACGGCGAGTGCGAGTGCGAGTGCGAGTGCGAGTGCGACCCCACCCGCGACGGCGTCGGCGCGGCGTGCGCCGATTGCGTCGCCGGCCCGGCTATGCCATCCTCGACTCCAATTGTCCCCGCATCCGTCGTCGTGAGTCTGGTTCTCGGTGGTGACCGCCTGTCTTTGCTGGTACCCAAACCGACCACCACCCCTGCAACCACGCCCTGCACGATTTTTGCCACCGTCTCTTCCAGGTGTTGTCGCCTCACCCGCGTCTCCATCAGCACGGAGCAGCGGCCCACCCACCCGCCGAAAAGGAAAACAACCACGAGCACACACAACGCGACGGGGCGGGACACGCCGGTACCGGCGGTGGTTTCCGCCGCGCAAAACCCAGCATCCATCATGGCGTCCGGGTCGGATGCCCGGCAGGCGCCCTGACGCGCGATGCCCGTCGCAGCCCCGGGCGGAGACGGCCGTTCGAAGTGCCGAGGACTACGCACTAACTAACAAGAACATCAATCAAGAAGTGAAGAAAGCGCTTTCTCCGGTTCTCGTTGGGCAAATTCGAAACCGATGCACCCGTCGGTGAACCGGAGGTAATATGCAATCAACCCTGATCGTGACGTTCGCTTGTTGAAGCCAATCCACCGGTCAACACGAAACCAGCCCCTGCTCTGCCAAACCTTTTTCGTTTTCGAATTTGATGGCGCTCGCCGACGCAAAGCCTCACAACTCACCGCGGTTCGGCAAGGTCGAACGCGCACCCCCCGTAAACGCGAAGTCGGCCCACGTTGCCCACACCAACCCGGACGCGATGTCGGGCATGCCCTATGGACTCCAGTCCATGCTCAAGGTTCGTGTCGGTTCCCACGATCGGTTTCCGATCTCGGCGCGCGCTTTTCTTCCACTCCCTCGATCTGCGCTTTGTTTTCGCGCCGACTGACACCGATCGCCCACCTTCAAACCCTCCCAGGATGGCCACAAACACATGTCCGGCCTTGACGAGGCGGTGATCAAAAACGTGGAGGCGTGCAAACAGCTGAGCAAGATCACGAGGACGTCTCTCGGTCCCAACGGTACGGTCCCACACGACGACGGTCGCGGCCAGATCTCCCCCGAAAAACAGACCGTCGCGAACCGAAGGTCAACGCTTTGCGAAAATTCGAAACCCTTCCAATTTTGTCACGAGCATACAGCGGGACCGCCGGTGTCTAAAGTCGGCAGACGGGTGTGTCTTCCCGACGTCGCTCGTTTCCACCCACCATCTTCCATTCACCTCGTCTCGGGTTCAATCCCTGACCCAACTCACCCCGGAAAAACCTCACCACACATCACAGGCATGAACAAGATGGTCATAAACCACCTGGACCGCCTTTTCGTCACCTCGGACGCCGCCGTGATTGTGCGCGAACTGGAAGTCGCGCACCCCGCGGCGAAGCTGTTAGTGATGGCGGCGCAGGCGCAGGAACAGGAGATCGGGGACGGGACGAACTTGGTGGTACGTGTTGCGCGTTTCCCAAATCCAGACACACTGTTTGCCGGTTGTCCAGAGTAATTACTCACTCTCATTACGAAATACTGACACTTTTCGTTCACAACGCAGGTAACCTTCGGCGGCGAGCTTCTCGGGAACGCGGAGGACTTGATTCGGGATGGGTTGCACCCTAGCGAGATAATCGAGGGGTACGAAAAAGCGTTAGGGAAGGTGTTGGAGTGGCTGGACGAGCTGGTGGTGCCCGGGTCGGAGACGCTGGACATCAAGAACAAGCTGGCGGTGGCAAAACGTTTAAAAGGCACGCTTTCGTCGAAACAGTTTGGGTACGAAGAGATGCTCGCGAAAACGTGCGCGGAGGCGTGCATCGACGTCCTACCGAAAAACCCCGTGAACTTCAACGTGGATAACGTCCGGGTTTCGAAAATCGTGGGCAGCACGATGCACGAAAACACGGTGGTGCAAGGCATGGTGATTCGGAGGGACTGCGAAGGCACTGTTAAAAACGTCCAGGACGCGAAGGTTGCTGTTTTCGGGTGCGCGGTGGACACTTCGGCAACGGAAACCAAAGGCACAGTTTTAATCACCAGCGCCAAGGACCTGGAGAAGTACTCCCTCGGCGAGGAGAAGAAGATGGAGGAGTACGTGAAGATGATCGCGGACAGCGGCGCCAAGGTTGTGGTTTCCGGCCAGAGCTTCGGCGAGATGGCCATGCACTTCATCGAGCGGTACGGCCTGATGGCGATCAAGATGCCTTCCAAGTTCGAGCTCCGGCGGTTTTGCCGGGCGACAAACGCGGTTGGCATTATCAAGCTCGGACGACCGGCGGCGGACGAGCTTGGGTACGTCTCGTCCATCGACGTCAAGGAGATCGGCGGGACCAAGTGCGTGGTCGTGCAGCAGAACGACGCCACCTCCAGGGTAGCCACCGTGGTGCTTCGCGGAAGCACGGAGAACGTGATGGACGACATCGAGCGCGCCGTGGATGACGGCGTGAACGCGTTCAAGGCGCTTACCAAGGACAGCCGGACGCTTCCCGCGGGGGGCGCCACGGAGATTGAACTGGCGCACCGCCTCGCCGCGTTTGGCCGGAAGCAAACCGGGCTTGACCAGTACGCTATTGAAAAGTTCGCGAGGGCGCTGGAGGTTGTGCCTCGAACTTCGGCAGAAAACGCCGGGCTCAACGCCACGGATGTTGTGTACAACCTGTACGCCGCGCATGCGGCTGGTAACATGAACGCGGGGGTGGACGTTTCAGGTAAGATGCCCTGGTGCGACCTCGCGACGGACGAAAACATCGCGGACGTGTTCCTCGTGAAGTGGTGGGCGCTGAAACTGGCGGTGGAAGCGGTTACGACGGTGTTACGGGTGGACCAGATCATCATGGCCAAGCAGGCGGGCGGGGGGAAGGGGGAGGAGTAATTCGGTGAGGTAAAGGACGGGACAGGCGAGGGACGGGGTAAATAGACTGGAGTGTGGGACCAGGCGGGGTATGTGAGGAGACGGAAGTGAAAT
>Ga0115007_10002386_pt1 | contig 11585 bp, 6 predicted proteins | sample ArcOceMetagenome_2_FD_87166 | JGI IMG/M metagenome (GOLD analysis project Ga0115007, IMG submission 87166) | Marine eukaryotic phytoplankton communities from Arctic Ocean - Arctic Ocean ARC135M Metagenome | ecosystem: Environmental > Aquatic > Marine > Oceanic | place: Arctic Ocean | collected... | reverse complement strand
TTCAGGCAGCTAAGGAAGCTCGTGCAGCCCTTGAGAAGTTTTACACCCTCGCGAGTTGCTGGGATAAGCGTCGTTCATTTGGACAATGGGTTGCATTTAGTAGAATGATGTTGTTGAGATCCAGTCGTATGTTAGAAGGACAGGGACGGTCTATTCCAGTTAAGGACCCCCACGATCTTAACTATGTTAATTACAACAAAATTGAATTGTCTGATTTGAGAGATGTGATCAAGGAAATGAAAGCAAGAGAGGTAGTGCAATAACTTAGATGAAGAGAGCAAATTCAGAATTTGGATCGGATTGCAATTGCAATTGCAATTGCAATAATTGTCCAATAATTTCCTCCTTTTTAGAACCACTACGTGTATGTACAAGTACCGCATTAAAAGTTCAGATAAAATCATCAGTATGAAGCGAAAATCCATTATGATGTAATAAATTGAATAAATCGTAAGTTTAATAATGTACACCATTTATTTAAACTTCTCTTTCGTAATAGCCTACTGTATCATCATTGCTAAGCTACTAGGGACTGTGACTTCAATGATTTGAAGCATAAAAAATGCTTTACGATTTAAAAAATAAAATTGTAGTCGGAAAACATTATTACTTAAGCTCGAAAGCATAGAAAATATTTGTATCAAAGAAACACGTTACCCGCTATACAAAAAAAGCGTGTAGTAGAAAAATGTTTTTGATGCGTGCACGATGCATGCCCTCATTTTTTGACAAAATTATCATGATTGATTCGATGATGTGTCTCGTGTCTCCTCACTATTATAGTATGTTGTACTGTACACTTGTTGTAGGTAGAGAATAGAATGAAGGCGTGTCCTCGCCCAAGAAAACGACATGGAACGGGATCTACCTCACATAAATATTAATCTAATGATAGTTCAACGACCACTACGATATCCGATAAAATTTGGAAGAAGAAAACACCGAGCAGATTGTACACTGTAGTCTGCATTGGTTCTCTAGGCGTCAAGAAAAATATTTCAACGTCCACTGTTATCAACTGCTGTGCGTTCCTGGTATCATCATCGTCGTCGTCGTCGTCGTCGTCGTCGTCGTTGTCAAACTTTCAGGAGCGATATTGTATACAATCTATCTATCTTCAATTTCGTTGTGTGGTTCGACTTTCATTCGCAATGGGTGACAAATATACCGATGATTCGGGATGTGAAATCCCGCAGTGGTTTGGTGTCAATTCGGACCAACAACAGCAGCAGCAGCAATTTGCACCACCGATAGGGACTGACAGACGAATATTTCCCATCAACGAGGATCAACCTACTGCAATAGCAAACACAGACCAACAGCAACAGCCTCCTCCTCTAAATCATAGACATTATCATCAACCACAACTACCAGATCCATCACAACAAACACATCAGCACGAGCAGCAGCTGGAGTATCCCCAACAACAGCAACTTTACCCTCAGCCAAAAGCAGGGATGATACATCTTACCAGTGATACCTCTGGTAGCTCGTCTGAGAGCATTTCGAATACTTCTGGGAGAGGAATACCGCTAGCACCCGGAGCGTCATCAGAACCGACGTATAATGTGTTCCTTGATGAAATTGACAGCTGCTTCCAATCATCGGTCGTCGGGGAGAACAACAATAACGCAATAACTCGAAAAAGATCCAGCAATGCTGATAGTAGAAGTGCTGTTGGCGAGGGTGATGTAGGGAGTCTAATTAGTGGTGGTAATAGAAGCAGCGACAACGCCGTAGAGGCCAATATTGGCACAACCTCCTCGTCGGCACGAGCAAAGGCACAATCGGAACGGAAACGTACCCGTGAAAAGCAACGACGAGATGGTGTTAATAGACAATTTGCAGAACTAACAAAGGTGTTGAAACGTCTTGAATTGGAAGAGCGACAGGAGATGGAACGTAAGGCTCGGATTGCGGCGAGAGAGATTGCCGGTGCTGGTGGTGCAGGAGGATCCAAGTTATCATATCAAAGTATGCGACTTCCCTTTATCGGACCAAACAATAGTGTCGATTTGGTTGCTTGTGCGATTGTACGTCTGCAGCATTTACACAATCTATCAAAGAGACAACAAGACAAAGTGAACGATCTCAAAGAAGAACTTAATGATACAAAGAAAACGGGAGAAGATACTGCATCAAAGTTAAAGAATGTATTGTTTAATTATCAGATCCCTCAGCCACCGAATTTGGCATTGACATCAACTGTTGCTAATAATACAACCTCTTCTTCTTCTTCTTCTTTTCTGAGCTATAATAATACAAGTAATACGGGGACGGTGGACACAAATAATATGAACACGAATACGAAGACAAACATGATCGGCATAAGTACTCCAACTATGAAAATGAATAATACGGTGGAAGTTTCTCAATACAGGCAGCAGCAACAACAGCAACATCAGCAAGTAGGTACAAACCATAACAGCGACTTCCAATGAAAGCTTTTAATATACAAGACTCAACTTTTCTCGGCGCATCACTCACTCATTCGCTCATATCATTCATTTACTTACTTGCAATGTAAACGTTTTCTTCTTCGGCGACTATCCACAGGTTATGATGATGGTCCCTGTTATAATGAATGCAGACGGGACTACAACCCTTTTCGGACAGGATATTGCTACCGTACCAAACATGATGATGCCCCAACTGGGATCGACCTCATCATTCATTACTCCATCCATCGCCAATCTTCCTCAGTCAGCGGATACCTGTAACGCATCATTGGGTACTCATAGCTTTACTACTAATACTAATGCTACGTCCCAGCCATTACAGCAGCAGCAAAATCAACATCAACATCAACCTCTTCGTCAAGTGAACTTACAGCAACCACCTACTTCGCAGCAGCAACAAGAACCTCCTTGTCAGGAAAGTATTGCCTCTGTTACTACCGCTACTGTTCCCCCCGGACCATTATTTATCCAGCAAATGCAACAGCAAATAGCCATGCAAATGCAGCCAAGATATTTACAACATCTTCAACAAAGTCAGGGCCAGGACCAGATGGCGATAGCTCCTGGTGCTCAGGGTGGACTACAACTGATAGCTCCTACTCTGTCACAAACATCAACATCGTCACAGCAAGCAACATTAACACAATCTATCCATACTCAACAGACACAACAGCAACCGATGGGTGGTGGGTTGCAGCAGGTGCAGCTAAGGAGTGATAACAATGCTGGTGGGAGTTTTGTTGAAAATATTGCTAGTGGTGAAGATAAATAATACAAAAATCGTAATAGCTAATAGACTCCCAAATATTATTCTATTACATATTATTACTGTTATTGTATTTCTTCTTCTTTCAGCCATAATTAGAATACTAAGATATCGTGACAAATAAGGCGATATATTATAGCTTCACACAAGAAAGTTGGTCGCACCACTCATCACTCATCACTCGACTGCATACGTATATTTTCTTGTGGGGGTGAGTCTTTTGAGAAGATTATCGTTCGTTCGTTCGTTCGCTCTCTCTCTCTCTTTTTTTTTTCCTTTCTCTCTTTCTCTCTCTCTCTCATTCTTACATTGTTCTTCCCTTTGAAACTGAATGGAAGTGGGAAGCTTTACTATTTATTCATTTATTTTTTGGCTTGTTTGGTCTTGTCTTCATCATTGGCGTCATAAGCAGACCCATCATATACTGTATCGACATCGATTTTATCCATTTGATCATTCAAGTATTCCCGAGATCTTTTGTTGGTTTCCCACGCATCGTCCAATCTGCGTGGAATATTTTCTGAAATATCTTCATCGGTACAATTCATAATAGTTTCAATTGCCGTATCCCGTGTTTCGGAAGCACGTGGGAATTCGTTATGCCACCATTGCCACTGATGTGGATCATCTCCGGAATATCCGTAGATGCTTGGAACAATGATCTCGTTATCAGTATTGAGGTGTTCGTCGTAATAGCTAGCAAGACCATCTACAAGAAGTTCATCCGCACTCATATTATCGATGACACCCTCACGAAGTGTTTGGATGTACCTAGGACTAATAAGTCGAGCACTTCCATTGACTTGGGATCTGTTAGAATTCATTTCCATTGCAACCTTCAAAAAACGAGCAATTCCTTTCAAATATTTCAACTTTGATTTTTGGATTCGTTCATTGTATCCGATGCGGTTCTTTGGTAATCCTGGAACGTATACAGCAAATCCTCTGAGGGCGTACTTAGCCAACCGTAACTCGTACGACGGCTTCTGAGGCCATGCATGGATTGCATTTAAAACGTTCACACCCGAAACTAATGCCAGCAAACACCGACGAGTTACCTTGACGTCACGTCCGTCGTAACAGCAGCAGCAACAATCGACGTCGAATCCCATCAAAATTTCTGTAATACTACTATACAGCCTCAACACAATCTGTAGCTTCGTTTCCTTGTTATGGATGTTAATCACACCACGGCTACGTAATATAACCCATATTTCGTTGTCTAACGCAAGCGCGAGGAAGATACGTCGAACGATCCGATTTGCTTCCTCCTTTGTAACACCATACAAGAACATATCAATATCAGAAGTTTTCCAATCTCCACCGGTCCGGATCTTTTTGTTTACAGACAATGCACTCAATACAGCTCCACCGGCAATGATAACATTTTCAGTACGGAGTATATCTCCGATACGATGAAGAATATTCGGATGTTCCTTGTTGAAGTTTGCTGTAAACTTTTCTAAAGTTGAGACTGTGACCGCCACTGTTTTCTCTTGGTTGTCATTCTTATTATTCTTTTTAATTTCAGACAAAAATAAGGAAGAGGAGTCTCTGCGCAATGCGTTTGTGGGATCGTATCGTAGTGGACAAGATTTTGGTGCTAACGAAACGTCACCATCATACCCGTCATCGTTTTTATTCGAAGGAGAAGGAAAGAGTGAAATCAAACCAAGGTAAGGAGGAGGAGGAGAATTATTACTGCTGGCAGTAACGGTATAATCTCCATTGACAAATTTTGCACGAAATTTACATTCCTCTTCTTGATAAGCTATGATATCATCGGAGAGATATTCGTTAACGTCTAGGGGTGGACGGTGTATCGCTCGTACCAAGCCATCAAGTCCGTAAAAGTCTGCCTCGATAGCTAGCTCCTCCTTAAAAAAAAATAGAAAGAATAGATAGAAAATTAGATTATTGGCAGTAATAAAAAAGACGTTGAAAAATATAGCAAAACGTAAGCGTAAGAATGCATCATCGGATACACAGTCACGACAATAGCAACAAAAAAGATTCTCCCGTTCACAAAAATAACTAAATAATTATTATTTACCTTATCAATATCATCAGGTGGAAGAGTTACAACCGTTCCACATCTCAAATAATTGAGAATATGACGAAAATGTTTACCATCACGATCAATAAAATAAGAATTCGTTGATGTTGATGTTGTTGAGGCGATGCTGCTGCTGCTGTTATTGTTGTTGTGACGTCCCGAAAAATTCAGCATCGATTCGAAATAGCTACTACCAGGGATTGTTCGAGTTAACGTAGTCAAACTCGTTGTGAATGTCATCCCACCCACATCTAACTTTACGATACTGTTTTTGTTGTTGCCGTCGTTGCTGTTGTTGTTTCTACTTCGCAACGGTGCTGGGGGAGGTGTGATCGGAACAGGAACAACCGCATCCCAAACAATCGAGGAGGGATTGTTGCTATTGCTATTGTCGGTCATCGTCGTTTTTATATTAAATATTGCTGTTAATCTCTTTCCTTCAAGAAATGAAATGAAGAAATGAGTGTTGTTAGATCAATGATCTTTTTTTTGTCAAGTGCAATGGTCGTGCAAAATAAAGGTCATCTTGTTGGAAAACAGGACTGGATCTTCATCTAGTCACGGCTGCGTAAACAATGTAAACAATGTAAACAATGTAAACAGAGGCAGATATCACAATTTGGTTTCCTAACAATCAATCTACTCTTTTATATCTTTAGACTAGTGTATGTAGATCCCTAGCTAGGACACATAATGATTCTAAAAAATTGATTATTCAGCTTATTGATTCACGACAATGATGAAAGAAATGTGCCGAAAGTTATTTTTAGCAGAAAAATGGAATTTATACTCAGACGAGGTTGTGTTGTTGATACTTTGCTTGAGGGAGGCAAACACTGAAAGAATATGGAGTATCCTATCAGTACAGTATTCAAGATTTTCAATTTGTATTTGAACTTGGGATTCGTTGCTTTCCGAAGAAGAAAGGTATACATCTTCTATTTAAGAAAGACGACGAAGATTACGAGTGGACACCATTCCAATTTGCTTGTGATACATTTGGAATGTGATGAGGGTGATAGAACAAACTCTTAATAATTCGGACATACCAGTCAATACTGCTGATGCCTTAATAACGGCCGCTACTGACGAAACCATTGATTTAGACTGTGTTAATTTCTTATTACGGAGAGAACCGGATGTGCTACAAAAATTATTAGTATCATCGCCACCACCAAACTACAAGTCGAAATTACGAAGATGAAAGAGAGGTTTATAAAAAGATTAGAGGTTTTTTATTATTATCTTAAGTTCAATTCACGGAAAGAATTTTCCCCGCACTAAGTGTAATTCGTCGAACAATTTCTTCTTTCAGTTGTGTTTGTTTTTGCTGCATCTCATTATCGTCGTCGTCATCGTGTACTTTTTGCACGATGCTTGTGTCGCTTGTGCTGCTTGACGAATATAGATTTGGTTTATGTGTAACAGAAATAACAATCCCATTTAATTTTGAAACAATCCTGTGCAGTGATGGTTGAACTTTTTGTATAACTGTACTTGTTTCTACGTCCATATATTCATCTAATAATATAATCGGTCCCGGTATTTTATAATGTATTTGTTGCTGCTGCTGCTGCTGATTTGTACTACTAGTACTACTATCATCGATTTCATCTTTGTTATTGTTCATTTCCACTCGACTTATGCTACTTTCTATACAAGCTTGACCTAAACAAAAACGATATTTTTCTGATGGTGTCATATCTATAATCAATTTATTAACATTTAAATCAAATACATTAACTGCCATTTCTTTTACTAATAATTTTGCAAATGATAAGTTGTATTGTTGCTGTTGCTGTTGCTGTTGCTGTTGCGTAGATTTTTTCTTCGTTGTTGTTTTAGTTTTTGATGGATTTTGTTCCTCCAATTTTTCCAATTCATGAATTACACATACCGTCCATTCGTCTTGAAGAGTTTTAGTTTTATCGTTATTATTATTATTATAATTAACATCATTTCGATCATCAAGAAGGATAGGTTTTGATGATCCCATTGTCATCATCACCATCCTCGCAGTATTACTTTCATCTTTTTGTTGGAGTGGTAGTATACGTATCGATCCATTATTATCATTCCCATTATTTTGTTGCGTTTCATCATCCGTTTCTAATATTGATTTCAATATTGTACTTTTTCCAGAAGAAGATGCACCTATCAATAGATTAATTGTATTATCTTCAACGTAACTTTTGTTGTCTGAGTTTCTGTTTCCTCGTCCTCCTCCAAAGGTTATTGTAACATTTTCTAATGCAAATTCTCGATATGGTACAGATGAAGTCATTTTTCTCCATAATGATGGTGGACCGTATGATTTGTATACATTATCAAATTTGATTATCATTGGTACCCATTCAATATTCGTTGTAGTCGGATTGAATGGCTGCCCGAGCACGAGCTCTTCTACTGATGGATGATTATTATTATTATTATTATTATTATTATTTGTCGTCGTCGTCGTCATCGCTGATTTTGATGACAACAGAAGTACTTGTACCATTGATGTTCTCGTCATGGTCGTTGGCAACGACACAAAAGCGGTGACAGTGTAACAATTAAAGTCACCGTTGTCTATCGTCATCGTCATAACTGTTGTCATCATTAGAATTGAGCACCACCACACTATTCCCACAAATAATGAAGGTATCATCATCACGGCTTATTTTATTCGTCAGGTTCTAATATGTGTAACTGCTGTAGAGAATCGTTCTGATGTTGCAGTTGCAGCTAGGATGGATTTGGGTTGCACAATTCAGGCAATTAGATATCTCATCTTTTTTATTTACCCATGGTCTAGATATCGACAGTGATGAGATATGAGATTTTTTGTTGGTTTGTTTTTGTGTTTTTGTGATTATTTTTTGTTGGAAACAATTATTTGAGTGCTACGGTAAAACCGACTATTATTGCACGATTTAGAATTGAAACATTTCCAATGAGGGCAGTGGCTCTAGCTAGCTAGGCTGTGTGCTCCACTGCTGATATGGCTTGTGTGGTAGGCATCATGTTAATATTATTATTACAGATATCTATCTTGCATACTGTCAATGACTGACTGCATCCTTTATATACAGGAATCCCAAATATCATGTGATATTTTCTTCAAGTTTTATTAATTCGATGGGATGGGAAGCTTGGAAGCCCTCCTTGCGTTGCGCTATCCATACCAGTACATTCATTGGAATCAACAATGCTGCTGCCAGAAACTTATTTGCATCCCATCCTACACTTCTGGGTAGAATAAATGACAGCAGGAAAATTCTTGGAATGTTCACGGTGGATTATGGTGGCAGAAAGTATGTGTTCTGTCAGGTGCATTTTGCATTTTCATTAGTAAATTTATTGTTGATTCATTCAAGATGGACATTTTTGGGTTTTTCAAACTACAGAATTTTCAGCAATAATAGCATTAATTGTTGAGAATAGTGTGTTTTGATGCTATTGACTTTTTTCGATCAGATAACCCAAAGTCAATAATATTATGTTTTGGCAATCATAAAAAAAGTGAAAGCAAGATGGATTTTTTTTGCAACTGGTAGCAGCTGAGCTTCAATACAATGTGTCTGGGGGTGGGGGGGGAAGGCTAAAGGTAAACCAAAAGTATATCTGGACAAGAATAGTAGTGTATATAGAGTGTTGAATGCAAGTAAAATCATATAAAACAAGAAGACAGCACAACAAACTTCTACTTACTGACTACTAGATAGTCATAAGGTTGACATTTTAGCACAGTAGGTAAACACACACATAGTTCTACTCTATCCTCTAGTGATACAAATGAAGTTTGCTGGTGATATAGAAAAGTAAGATTTAGTAAAAGGAGATATATAATTGGTTTGAGCAGAAACACTACTTAATATCTACTGGTACTACAGCTTGAATGCTCATCAAAGAGAGGATGCATCATAGGAACATGTTATGCAATGTTAGTCCTGGGTCCATAATGAGTGAGTGACACCATGAAAACTGAAAGGCAGACTATGCTATGTGACACAATGTCTTAAATACAACAACATGCTAATGCGTACTACAAGTAAGTAGAATAGGAGGACATGCCATTGCAGACCTGTAATAATCCAGTTTGATGATATACATGTATGTCTTTCTGACAAAGCCAATTACATACCTCCTAAAAGCATTCTAATAATATCTTCAACATTTAATCTGTTTGTTCTATTATTTTCTATAAAATGAAGCAAAAAGTCATAATAAAATGACCACAAATAAATCTGTCTAGTGGTTGTTTTACGGCGATCGATCATAACCGGTGTTTGTGCGTTGCTTTTACTCTCTCGTCGAGACCATTACAAAAAAACAAAAAACATTATTTAAGTCAAGTGGACCTGTAAAATTCTGAATGAAAAAGTGAATAGTTGCATCTGCTTGCTTTTAAAACAAATATATCATACGTTGTAGTACTGTAAACAAGATGCCAGTTTGTTCCGATTGCAATCTAACTCTATCCAAAGGAGATTTTTCTAAATCACAATTTAAGAAGAAAAAAGCTACCGAAAACAACCGCCGATGTATATCATGTGCTAAAGTCGTTGACAGTATCGCCAGTAATAATAACGCCGTATCAAAAGCCGTACCGAAAGCATCATCGTCGAAGGAAGGCAAGAATGATAATAATAATATGAAAAGCAACGATGATAAAACTACTACCACCAACGATAAGGATGACGAAAATGAAACTGGTAGTAGTAGTAGTAGTAGTAGTAACAAACAGCAAGAAAAACGGCCGATTTTAGACGCAAGTACGATAAAGAAAATGTATAATGAAAGAAGTGTTCTTCGTACGATTTGTGCATATCCTCCCTGTGGTATTACAGAGACTAGGACGAAGCCGCATAAACAATGTGCAAAATGTAAATGTGCAAAATATTGCAGCAACGAATGTTATAAAGCTCATTATCCTGTTCATAAGTTAATATGCAAACCGCCGACTAGATCACTTTTTACGGAAACGACAAAGGGTTCTCCTGACCAACGCCTCGCTCAATTTTTAAAGCAATACTCCCCCCTACTTGCAACTTTAGCATCATATTCTTTATGGAGGGGAACTGACGCAAAAAAGCATGGATTGTATTCTACACACGTACTATATATATTAGTCGACGATTTACCATCATCTGTAAAATCTCCCAGGCTTTACATCAAATATGCGGCGTTAATGAAGGTAGAAGATATTGACGAAGATAAGCAAGGATATTTCTATACCAGTCAGAAGGATGCACCTATCCAATCTTGTTTGTATGATAGTTTTGATTTTTGTGCCTGTGTTTTGATGGAATATGAAGGCCCTGATACAATCGAAGGCCTGGTACCTGTAGCGTCAACGATGCAAGCGTTCAATTTAGGTGGTGACCTCGGCAAGAATCTTAAGAAGACCCTTGGATTCTGTACGGAAGACGGATACTTTGATTTAGATAATAAAATAGATAATGATATTTACGATTGGATTCTGAAATTATATCTTCAAGAAGAGATTGATACAATAACAAACACCATCAATGAAATGGCAAATGGCAATGCTAAGGATCTCAAAGCTGCATCAAAGCTGGAAAAATAAAATGGAATTTGAATCTTGTATTGATGGATAATGGATTACTTACGACCGATCACGGACAAGCAAAGAGAGAAATAAATAGATAAAGATTACGGTCCGTTCTTGGAAAATAATAAAGGTAGTAGTAATAATAACAATAAATAATAATAAGCAGTTATGAGAAATATTAGTCTATACATGCATGATATGAGACCTGCTGCATCTCGCTTAGCGTGATGTCGGTCGAGGGCAAGCTAGTTTGAATTCCGTAGCAAGTACTTAATCAATGTAGTTGATTAAACAAAAAAATCTATTATAATTTGTTATTTGTGCTACCTAAGCTATTGTATAATACACGTATAGATAGTACCGTATATGGCGCCGCCTCGGTTATAAAATAAATTGCGTTCCTGCTCGTTGTTGTAACTATATTAATTTTCTCCTTTCGATATTTCCCATAAAAATCGACCGTGTCCCCACCAACGCATCAAGAATTAGTTATAGGCGTAGTAGCTGTCAATATTTATATTTTTGTTTTGTTAGTTTCTCGATGTTGTTGTAATTGATAAACGTTGGAATTTATTTACAAAGTTCTTCTTACCGCACTGAACCGCTGAGGTCCAGAAGAGTAAGTCTCTGATTATAGCAGTGGCGGCGATCATTCATCTCCTGTACTATAATCGTCGTCGTCGTCGCCGTCGTCAATACGACTATCATTGTGTAAGAGCCTGCGTTGTTGTTGTCCTTCTTCTTCTG
>Ga0115007_10002384_pt1 | contig 11591 bp, 12 predicted proteins | sample ArcOceMetagenome_2_FD_87166 | JGI IMG/M metagenome (GOLD analysis project Ga0115007, IMG submission 87166) | Marine eukaryotic phytoplankton communities from Arctic Ocean - Arctic Ocean ARC135M Metagenome | ecosystem: Environmental > Aquatic > Marine > Oceanic | place: Arctic Ocean | collected... | reverse complement strand
ATGGTCAGAATCCGGAAGTGATATTTATTATAATTCTGGAAACGTGGGCATTGGTACGACTACGCCCGGAGCTAAATTACAAGTTAATGGAAATATAAAAATAAAACATACAACAATTCAAAATGATGCTTCAAATTATGATAACGGAATTACGTTTGAACATTCCGGGGGTGCCCATAATTATTATATGGGGTATCAGAGCGGTGGGTGGTTTACGATAGGCCAGTATCATCCTACTGCGCCAACAATTTATAATGAATTTTTTAGAGGAAGTGGTAGTACTATATTGTTAAACCCTGATAACGACAACACGTTGGTGGGCATTGGTACGACTACGCCCGGAGCTCAATTAGAAGTATCTAATGGTTCAGCGAGTTCCACTGAAGATACTTTTCTTTTAATAAGAAACATGAATGCAGGTATTAAAAAATGTGGAATTAAATTAAGAGAAGGCGCTAATGATAAGTATGGTTTCACTATATTATATGATGATGGTGGTACTTTTGGAAATGCGAATAATTTTGAAATCATAAGAAACAACAATAGTTCCACAGGAGTTTCATGTTTGTCGATTGAAAGAGATACCGGTAACGTGGGCATTGGTACGACTTCGCCCGACGCTAAATTGGATATCAGACAAGACATCGACACCACCACTGAAAAGGTAGCAGGTGGTATTAATTTTTCTACCCTTCACAGCAATAATGTCTCGCAGTCTTTAGGATATATCGGTGGATATCACGGCGCATCGACCAACAATAGTGCCGCTGGCTATCCCGGGGGATTAATTTTTAGAACCCACCCATGTGATGGTGTGGCCGGCACCGCTTTGGAAAATAGAATGGTAATAGATGCGAGCGGCAACGTGGGCATTGGTACGACTTCGCCCGGAACTAAATTAGACGTTAGCGGCGGCGATGCCTTAATCTACGGGTTGACCGTGGGAAGGGGTGGTGGTTCCAACAGCAGTAATGTAGCAAATGGTTATCAAGCACTTTACAATAACACCACCGGGTATAACAATACTGCAAATGGTAATCAAGCACTTTACAATAACACCATCGGTACTAACAATGCGACAAATGGTCATCAAGCACTTTACAGTAACACCACAGGCATTAACAATACAGCAAATGGGTCTTTAGCACTTTACAATAACACCACGGGTTACTACAATACAGCGTTTGGTATGCAAGCACTTTACTCTAACACCACCGGCAATTACAATACAGCAAATGGTTATTTGGCACTTTACTCTAACACCACCGGTGCCAACAATACAGCAAATGGTCGTGAAGCACTTAAATCAAACACCACCGGCAGTGACAATACAGCAAATGGTACAAAAGCACTTTACACAAACACCACCGGTAATTACAACACAGCAAATGGTTTTTTGACACTTCACAACAACACCACCGGGTCAAGAAATACATCAAATGGTTATCAAGCACTTTACTCTAACACCACCGCCTCTTACAACACAGCAACTGGCATGTGGGCACTTAGACAAAACACAACCGGTGCTAGCAATACAGCAAATGGTTATGAAGCACTTTACTCTAACACCACCGGTAATAACAATACAGCAAATGGTCGTCAAGCACTTTACTATAACACCACCGGTAATTACAATACAGCAAATGGTTATCAAGCACTTTACATTAACACCACCGCGAATAACAATACAGCAAATGGTTATCAAGCACTTCGCTCTAACTCAACCGGTAATTACAATACAGCAAATGGCCAGCAAACACTTTACTCTAACACCACCGCGAATAACAATACAGCAAATGGTTATCAAGCACTTTTCTCTAACACCACCGGGCATAGCAATACAGCAACTGGTTCTCAGGCACTTGAATTAAACACCACCGGGAATAGCAATACAGCAAATGGTTATGAAGCACTTTACTCTAACACCACCGCCTCTTACAACACAGCAAATGGTTTTTGGGCACTTAAAGCAAACACCACCGGTAGTAGCAATACAGCAAATGGTTATGAAGCACTTCGCAATAACACCACCGGTTCTGACAATACAGCAAATGGTTGTGAAGCACTTAAAGCAAACACCACTGGTTCATTCAATACCGCAACCGGGCGTGAAGCACTTAAAGCAAACACCACTGGTACTAACAATACAGCAAATGGCTATCAAGCACTTTGGTATAACACCACCGGTCAACAAAATACAGCAAATGGGTCTTACACACTTTACGCAAACCGAACTGGATCTAACAATACAGCAAATGGTTATCAAGCACTTAACCAAAACACCACTGGTACTAACAATACAGCAAATGGAAATCAAGCACTTTGGTATAACACCACCGGTACTAACAATACAGCAAATGGTATGCAAGCACTTTACACTAACACCACCGGTGAACGCAATACAGCAAATGGGTCTTACACACTTTACATGAACACCACCGGTTCACGCAATACAGCAAATGGTTATCAAGCACTCCACAGAAACACCACCGGTGTTAACAACGTGGCAAATGGCTATTTCGCACTTTTCTCTAACACCACTGGTCAGATGAATACAGCAAATGGTATGCAAGCACTTTACTCTAGCACCACAGGTAGTTACAATACCGCAAATGGTTATAGCGCACTTTACTATAACACCACTGGTTCTAACAATACAGCAAATGGTCATGAATCACTTAACAGAAACACCACTGGTGGGCAAAATACAGCAAATGGTTATCAAGCACTTTACTTGAACACATCCGGGTATGCCAATACAGCAAATGGTTGGCGAGCACTTTACTTGAACACCACTGGTACTTTCAATATAGCAAATGGTTATCAAGCACTTCGCTCAAACACAACCGGTGCTAACAATACAGCAAATGGTTCTCATGCACTTTACTCTAACACAACCGGTGCTAACAATACAGCAAATGGTTATCAAGCACTTTACTCTAACACCACTGGTACTCACAATACAGCAAATGGTCGTGAAGCACTTAGACAAAACACCACCGGTGCTTACAACACAGCAAATGGGTCTCAAGCACTTCGCTCAAACACAACCGGTGCTAACAATACAGCAAATGGTTCTCATACACTTTACTCTAACACCACCGGTGTAAGGAATACAGCAAATGGTTATCATACACTTTACTATAACACCACCGGATCTTACAATACAGCAAATGGTTATGAAGCACTTAAAGCAAACACCACCGGGCATGACAATACAGCAAATGGGTCTTACGCACTTTACTTGAACACCACTGGTAGTAACAATACAGCAAATGGCTATTTCGCACTCCACAGAAACACCACCGGGTATAGCAATACAGCAAATGGCTATTTCGCACTTTACTCTAACACCACCGCCACTGGCAATACAGCAAATGGTTATGAAGCACTTAAAGCAAACACAACTGGGGCATCCAATGCAGCAAATGGGTCTTACGCACTTAACACCAACACCACCGGCAATCTCAATGCAGCAAATGGTTATGCAGCACTTATGAAAAACACCACCGGCTCTTACAATACAGCAAATGGGTCTTACGCACTTTACATTAACACCACCGGCCAACGCAATACAGCAAATGGTCATAACGCACTTAACTCTAACACCACCGGCTCTTACAATACAGCAAATGGTTATAACGCACTTTACTCTAACACCACCGCCACTGGCCATACAGCAAATGGTTATGAAGCACTTTTCTCTAACACCACTGGTTCTGACAATACAGCAAATGGTAATTTGGCACTTTACTCTAACACCACTGGGTCATACAATACAGCAAATGGAAATCAAGCACTTCGAGCAAACACCACCGGTTTCAAGAATGCAGCAAATGGTTATCAAGCACTTTACTATAACACCACAGGCTCTTACAACACAGCAAATGGGTCTCAAGCACTTTACAATAACACCAGTAATTACAATACAGCAAATGGTTATGCAGCACTTTTCTCTAACACCACCGGCCAACGCAATACAGCAAATGGTTATGCAACACTTTACTCAAACAACGGTAATTACAATACAGCAAATGGTTATAACGCACTTTACTCTAACACCACCGGAGTATTCAATACGGCAATAGGATATCAAGCTGGGTACTATAATAACTATGACAATACAATTTGCATTGGTAATGGTTCTTCGGTCAATGGGTCCAACAAGGTTTGTATAGGCAACACTTCCATTACGGAAACTCTTTTAAGGGGAAAAGTGGCCATCGGTATAACAACTTCACCAGAAGGGACGTTACATGTTGGGGGTGGTCCAAATTCACAGCATGGTACAAACTACAGTAGTTATTTACACCCCAGTGGAAATGCACAAGTATCAGGTCCTTCGAGTTCGTGGAGTGCCGCCAGGGAGGGCGCCAGTATAATAGCCGAAGAGACTATTTTTTCAAAGATTGGATTTATTGCAGTAAGTGACCAAAGAATAAAAGAAAATATAGTTGAAGTTAATGATAATACATCATTGCAAAAAGTCCGAGACATTAGTTGTGTTTGGTATAATTATAAAGACAAACAAAAAAGGGGTAATATAAGACTTGTTGGATTCATAGCCCAACAAGTAAAAGAACATTTGCCTGAGGCAGTTTCCTTGACGAATGGTGTTATACCCAATGAAATGAGAAAGTTAGAAGATGTTTCGTGGAATAGTTTTGATATAAGCGGTGAAAATTCAATTACTGATGTGTTTAATATGAGCAGCGATTTGCAAGACGTCAGTGGCGTGAAGTATAGATTTTATGTGAGTAATGATATAAGTACAAATGAAATTATGAAAGAAGTGGTTGGAAACAGCGACAACACTTTTACATTTGATCAGTCTTGGAACAATGTCTTTTGTTATGGTAAGGAGGTTGATGATTTTCATACAGTAGACAAAAATAAGATATTTGCGGTTGCTTTTAGTGCAACGCAGGAAATCGACCGGATACAGCAGGTGGAGAAAACAAAACTCGAAGAGCAGGTTTCAAAGCTTGAAACAGCTGAAGCTAAAATAGAGTCTTTAGAAACTGAAAATATTTCTCTTAAAGCCAGATTAGATGCTATTGAAGAAAGATTATCTAATGTCCAAGTCTTTAGAATGTAAATTATATGACAATTGTTTAGCATATTTTAATAAAATATATATATATATAATGCCTGCATTAACACACGGAAGAGCTGCTGATAATTATAATTTTGCTGGTCCAAGCAATCCTAATAAAAACTTTAAAGTATATAAACAAATTCTCTCATTTAAAACTGATGCCTCAAGAAAAAAAGCTATACCCGGTGGAATAGGTGTTTCTAATTTAGCAAAAAGGGCTTTTGCTCTACGTTCAAAAGTAGGTTGTTGTGATAAAAAATAATTTTCTTAATATATAATATAATATGCCTCATGGTCGTGCTAGATTTGCTTCTAAATTAATTAATTCTCATACTGGTACTGGTAAAGTAGTATCTTTTATAAATATGGCTGGAAGAAGTATTGCGTTAAGAAAAGCCATTAACAGGAGAGCCGGTAATGGAAAGGAATGTGGTGCTAAAAACTGTTACGATAGTAAGCAAATGATGGGAGAAATTTTTAAAAAATAAATGAAATAAATATAAAGAAAAAAATTTATATTTATTTGTAGAATGTCTTTGAAAAGCTTTTCCTATGAAAATACATTAGAAGTTGGTGTCGACGAAGCTGGTAGAGGTCCAATGTTTGGTAGAGTATACGTTGGTGCGGTTATTATACCCCCAGATGAAACGTTCCAACAGTCTTTTATTAAAGATAGTAAAAAATTAAGTGAAAGGAAAAGATTAATTGCATATGATTTTATTAAGGAAAATGCTATTGATTATTCATCATTTTATTATGATGAAACAAAAATAGATGAAGTAAATATATTTAATGCAACATATGAAGGAATGCATAAGGCGTTAGATAGTTTATTAGTAACTCCAGAACATATTTTAGTTGATGGTAACTACTTTCCTATATTTATGAAGGAACAAATAGTAATTCCTCATACTTTGGTTAATAAAGGTGATAATAAATTTCTATCAATTGCGGCGGCTTCCATTATTGCTAAGGTCGAAAGGGATAAATATATTTATAAACTTTGTGATGAAAATCCATATTTAAAGGAAATATATCACTTAGATACAAACAAGGGATATGGAACTAAACAACATATGGATGCAATACGAACCTATGGTATAACAAAGTGGCATAGAAAAACATTTGGTTTATGTAAAGAAGCAGAATTGTTTAATCCATCAAATTAACACATAATTAAGTGTGTCTTATCTCGGTTTAGGCTATTTTCCAAGTTATCAAAACTGCTCTTTTCATTAATAAATACTTTGTTAAAAAATAATAATAAAGATTAAAATATTAAAAAATATATAAATGGAAAGAGCAGTTTTGACAACTTGGAAAACCTTTGAAGGTAGATTTGCAGATCCTATAAAAATGATTTTAAAGTACAGAGGTGTTGAATATTTTTGTGAATATATGGATGAAGAAAGAGTGGAAGAGTCTAAAGTGGATGGTCAATGGAATACTTATCCAAAATTAACATTTGAGTATAAAGGTGGGGAAGAATCGGCATTTTATGGTGTAAATTCAATATTAAGATATGTAGGTCAGACATATGGTTTTTATTATACTCCAATGAAATGGACACAAAGACAACAAGTTGATAGTTGGGTGGACCATTGTAATATTTTACTTAATGGTTTATTATTAAATGATGCAACAATAAATATAGATATTCAGAAACAGGAGATTTTGAATGAAGATTTTTTACATTCTCAATTGGAGAAGATGGATTCTTTGATTACAAATCCTGATGATTTTTTAGTTGATGGAGAAATTAGTATAGCCGACTTTAAACTTTTTTCTTTAATAGCGTTATTAAGTTCGGGTGTTATTGAAGGGTATGAAAAACAAAGTTTCAAAAAATATACATCTTTGTTTGCATGGTGTGAAATGTTTGTAAAACAATATGAAAGTATTTTAAAAATAGCAAAGGAAAATAAGAAAAAACAAGAAGATAGTTACCCATATATGGTTCACAAAGGTAGATACTATATTAACAGATGTGATGTAACAACCGAAATAAAAGGAATGAATGATGTATATAAACAAAATATCGAAAAAGATTTAACGGAAGAAGAAAACGTAATAATTAAAAATTGAAAAAAAAACATTAATATTAATAAGTAAAAAAAAACATTATTATTTATAAGTAAAAAAAAAATGGAATATAAAAACCACAAAGGTATCAGATATGTATTTATGTTTTACTCACACCAAGAAAATAAGTGGGTGAGGTGTAACAGACTATTTCATTTATCAAATTATTCAAGTGGTACGTTAATTGGACAGTTTATTACAGATATGGAATTTAACGTAGTTATAGAAGATGAAAAACCTAAACATTTTATAATTGCCGGAGTTAAAGACAAAGAAAGTTATATGGGTTTGGAACAATCTATAAATGATGAAATAAATATCCCGAGTATATCTAATTTAAAAAATTTAAATCTATGCTTCAAAGAATATTTTATGATAAGGGATTGGACAAAATATAAAAATAATATTCTAAACAAAGAAAAATCAAGTAATTATAAAATGTTCGGCGAATTTAATAGTGAAAACGTATTGGAATTGAAATTTAATTATCATGATAATTATGGAATAATGTGTTGTTTACCAAGTTTTGAATTGATTGTATAAAATTGAAACCTTATTTTATATTTTTTTATGAATTATAAAAATATAAAAACAATGAAAGTACTAGTATTTGATGTTGAAACAACCGGATTACCTACAAAGTGGGATCCACCTGTAAATGAACAAGAATGGTGGCCTTATATTGTACAAATTAGTTGGATTATCTATAATATCGATGAAAATAAAGTAGTATTAACGAAAGATAAATTTATTAAATTAGAAAATGGTATGGAAATTCCCGAAGAAAGTACAAAGATTCACGGAATTACAAATGAAATGATGAAAGAAAAAGGGGTATCTATTAAGGATGTTTTGAATGATTTTATAAATGATTTTAAAAACTCAGATGTAGCCATTGCACATAATTTGAAATTTGATAAATCAATGGTTCTAGTTGAATGTAGTAGAAACAATCTTGATATTAATTTCGAAAAACGCGAGTTTTGTACTATGCTTTACGGAGAAAAATTATGTGGGTTGAAAAGAGTTACTAAATACGGAAGAACTGTTTCAAAATACCCAAAACTAATTGAACTACACAATAAATTATTTGGTTATGAACCAACAAATCTACACAATTCATTATACGATGTTGCAGTGTGTTTGAGATGTTATGTAAAATTGCGATTTAACAAAGATTTATTGGAAACAAATGAAAAAATGAAATCATTTACATGTTTTTAGATTATAAATCTTCAGATTTCCTATATATATATTTTTTATAAGAATTCGTCATTTGATTATTATCTAATATTTTAAACATGATTCATTATTCAGTCATTTGTCATCCACCACCCATCATTTGTCATCCACCACCTTTCACCATTTTCTTTTTGGATTTCTTTTTGGATTTCTTTTTGGATTTCTTTTTGGATTTCTTTTTGGATTTTCCTTTGGATTTTCCTTTGGATTTTCTTTTTTTTTTTATACCTTCCCCAGTAGCTAAATAATCTCTAACAGTTTTATCAGCAATTTGCTGATAGTCTTCGTCTGTGAGCTCATCTTTATAAAAATTCAAATCTTTAGGAGAACTCCATTGTGGTCTTATTGTAATGTCTTTTTCCTTTGGTGCACTATACAACACAGGTACTGAATATTCCCATGGGGGACCAGATGGAATTTCCGAAGGTTGTATAGTTTGTATATTACCACGTTTATAATCTGAATCCATACTTCTTAATACATCGAAATTCCAATTTGTAGTCCAATTTTTTTTACTTTTTTCTTTATTTTGTTTCATCATCATTTTTTCCAATACAGTTTTACCTTTAGACCTACTTTTAGACCTACTTTTAGACCTACTTTTAGACCTACTTTTAGACCGACTTTTTATTTTTTTATAAGTTCTATTTGGTTTTCTTTTTTTTTGTTTTTTTTGAGAGCATTGTAAAAACCAGGCATATATATATATTATAAATATATAATATATAATGGAATATTGTAGAATATCAGTAATTTTAGCTTACGCAATGTCAATATATACTTTGTCTTCAATTTATTATTTTGTACGAACGCGTTCTGTAGGAACGCCATTTAAAGATTCATTAACAAAAGAACAAATACAAATAAAAAAAGAAAGTGCTAAAATAAGAAAAAATATTTTCTACCAAGGAGTAGGATTATCATTTATATTATTAATGTATTATAAACCATTCTCTAAATGTAATTAATAATATTATTAATTAAAGAAATTTAGTTAAGTATATAACCATATGTATCATCACAAATATTTTATGAATGAATATGAAAGAATCTTAAATCAAAATTTCAAAAATAATAGAAGATTAAAAAAGGAAGCGTTGGTTTATTATGAAAATCAAAATAATGTACCTATTTCGTACCCCAAAGTACCACCTTTTGAAAAAGCATATATAACAAACGCAATAAATATAAATAAAAAGACAAGTAAATTTGATTTCCTTTTAGAAATAAAAAGAAACAAATTTTTAGAAGTAGAAATAAAAATACCTAGTGAATATCCATTTAAATGTCCATGCGAAATAATAATAAATGGATATGATTATAAATGTTTATTAAATTTCGATTCAAAATATTTAAAATTACTAGGATATGATGAAAAAAAATGTTTTTGTTGTTCATCAATATCTTGTAAAAATAATTGGTCTGTTCGTAATAATTTAACGGATGTATTAAAAGAAATTTATAAAAATCTAATAAATAAATTAAGAATTAGAGATATAAAAATGTGCGAATATGTGGTGGAAAAAAAATTTGGACATTATTTACCAATACAAGAATTTTTGTGAAAACTTAATATATTTTATTTAAAGACTTTCTAATAAAATATATATTATGATTTCAATAATATTTTTTTTAATACATTTTATATGTTATTGGTGTATGGTATTTATATATGACAAAAATATAAAAAAGACAGTTTTTTATAATTCAATTTTATTAAGTTTAAAAAATCAATTATTATACACATTTCCATCAATGTATATATTATTTAATTATTATCCAATAAGCTATGATAATTTTTTATTTTCATTTTTATATATACCATTATTGGTAATAACTGGAGATATTTATTTTTATATTTCCCATTTTCCATTACATTCCAGATTATTGTTTAAATATCATAAGACACATCATACAGGAACAACTCATGTTGCAAAATCTTTGGATGCAGATTTAATTGAACACATTTTTGGTAACTTGGGGTCATTTTTATGTGGAATATTAATTTTAAAGTATTTCAACCATATTATTAATATTTATGTATTGGGTTTATGGATTGGTATAATAACTATTAACGTATGTACAAGTCATATAAATGGAGAAAGTTCTTTGAATAATGGTTTGCATAAAATTCATCATAAAAAATTAAATTGTAATTATGGAAATGGATTTTATATAATGGATAAAATATTTGGAACATATAAAAAATGATTATATTTTACAATGAAATTATATTGTAAAAAATGATTAATTGGGTAACAAGAAATAATAAGGTACACAAAGTTAATATTTCTAAGAAACTTATTAATTGTATGCAAGAAAAAGGAGCACGTTTTTGTAAATTTAAAGATAATGTAGGTATTAATGAACGAAACCGCGATTTTTATGAAGATGATAAAGCACAAGATGATAAAGCACAAGATAACAAACACAGAGTATTCAAAGAAAACATTACAGTAGTATGCGAAGATGGTGAAAATATTACAGGATATATTATTCATATTGTTAATGGTGGTTGTCATGGTACAGATGAATCAAACTGGTTATTATTCAACCGGGGAATTATCCTATCAAACCACATCATTAATAATGAATACCGTTATAAATTGATTCGTTTTTTTTTGTATTTAATAATACAATAAAAAATGAATAAACTTCCAGATGAAGTAATAAAAATTATATTAAGCTATAATTATACATGTTTGTTTGATTATGGTTTGTGTGTTTCAAATACTTATTATTTCCAGTTATTGAAATGTAAGTTGTTAGATTACAAAGAAAATTATGTTATTGGTAATTATAAAAATATTAATATATTTAAACAAACTTGTCATGTGTTAAATTCAATAAAAAAATGTCCATTTTGCATGGGTTATACTCAAAATATGATTTATAAAATATCAGAAATCATATTTAATATTTATAGTTATGAAAATTCTTATGTTAAAACATATCCAACGAAATATTGGGAATATTTAAAATTTGATACAAAAAAAGAATTACACGATTGTCTCAGACTATTAAATAAATGCAAAAAAATAAAAATTAAAAAAATAAATTATCAAAAAAATGTGGATTATTATTATGATTTAAAAGCAATTAAAATAAGACCCATTTTAGACTATGATTTGAAGAAATTATGCTCCACACATTAAACAGTCTTCTTCAT
>Ga0115007_10002383_pt1 | contig 11592 bp, 7 predicted proteins | sample ArcOceMetagenome_2_FD_87166 | JGI IMG/M metagenome (GOLD analysis project Ga0115007, IMG submission 87166) | Marine eukaryotic phytoplankton communities from Arctic Ocean - Arctic Ocean ARC135M Metagenome | ecosystem: Environmental > Aquatic > Marine > Oceanic | place: Arctic Ocean | collected... | reverse complement strand
GAATAATGGTAATAATATTAGTGGTAATAATAATAATAATAATAATAATAATAATAAAGATGGGATCGATGATGTGGTGAATGTAAATGTGAATGTGCATGATACCATCATGAATCGAATGGAATCAAGTTCTGCATCCGCTATTTCGTCGTCGTCATCAACAACGAATGATGAACTTCAAAATAAATTTGTACAGGCCGTACAATCTTGGATTGATCATGTCAAGTATCTTGCTCAACGAGAGCATCGGGAACCATCCCAGAATCAAACACTGGAAGAAACGACAACATCATCGTCGAATAATAATGGACTACTGCAGGCGGAGGAGCAGCAGAAAAAGAAAGAAAAGAAACCTATCCCATATTCAATGTTTTTATATCTTTGGGAAATGCAACAACAACACAATCGAGTTGCTGTTCGTCGTTCTGCTTTACTTTTATCGGCTTTGTTATTACAAAAATCAAAAGATTGTCGTTTTTATATAGATCAAGACACATGTTTGGCGGATTGGGTAACCAACATTTTTGCCGCTAATAACTTGACGGTGGTATGGAAAAATCCTGATCGTGCTGTTAGAGAACTCCCATTGCTACATCGAGAGGCACTTTCTTTACTTGACCATCTCATCCACAAAGGATATGGACGAATATATGCAAAACTTGGTGTTGCTGCAAAAAATTTAAAACGTCAATGTACCAGTTTAAATGTATCAGAAGAATCAGATTCTACTACCCCTAATAGTATGGCCATATGGAGAAAATTAAGAGATATTGCTTTACTTAATGGTGAAAAAGAAATCCAGAAGGTAGAAAAACTATTGATTCGAGCCGATACATGTCTAGAAATTCTTGTTCCCAGGATTGGAGGAATTGATGATCAACTTCCTGATGAAAGTCGACGTAGAACTAATGAAGATCAACATAAAGAAAACAAAAGCGAGGATCATAATAATGTAATCGATGACAGTGATGATGATAGTGATGATGATAGTGGAATTGATTGGGAGGATGGTGATGATGTTGAGAAAGGTAAATTAAGTTCAGCAAAAGACGAGCAATACTCACATTTATCAGCTGTTGAAATGACAATATCAGCCATGGAAGCTTCGGGGACTCACGAAGAGCTTGAGATTAATTTTGACCGGCGAGTAAATGAAGAAGAGTGTGAAGATAATACCGCCGACAACATTCGCAAAAAGCTTGAAATGACCATCCAAAAGCTGGCTAGTCGGCATTTGATCCGTCTATCAGCTTGGTTGGATGGCTTACGGAATTCGGATAGTCTAGTTTTGATGGATTCTGCTTCTCTCGTCTCACTGTCATCCAAAAGTATCGAATTGCGACTCAAACTGATCAAACGTCTTTCTGTTTTGAAGGAAGACGTTACTAGGGTCCTATCTTCGGCATCACGGTTGAATATTCAAGTCGATAAGAGGAAGGAACAGGATCAAGCTCACATTGGCGCTGTTGCCACCCAAAATCCGAGCGTTAGTGGATTACTCCCGCCACAAGGGATTGGAGATGCTGGTGGGAGAATTAGATTCGAAACATCCCGTAAAAGGAAACAGAAAAGTAGGCAATGTCGCCCTAGAATTATTCAAATTAATCGCAAAAAGTAAAAAAGTGGCACACACATTATAAAAAATGATGAAAAACCATTATTTCTAGTCCGATTTTCCTTAAGCCAGTTTAGACTCTATTACTCTGCTCCTGCAACATGTGGTAAATTCAAAAATGAGACAAGTTTGTTGATTAGAGTGGGGGTCTCCATAAATCACCACATTGCAAGTAGCTATTTTAATCATCATCATAGTCCTTCTTCTCTTGTTGTGTTATATTGTCAGATGGTGATGTGGATTGATCTGTAAGTGGATTGATTACTGGAACTTAGCTTAGTTGTAGAAGAGTTCACTTTTAACTACACTAACTTACATATTGTACAAGTTGTAACTACTATTTTTTCATTTTTTCACTTATACTTCATTCTTGCTCTAATTGAGGTGAGGGGATGCGATTTTTCAAAATATATGGATCCATTGTTTTCTTCTGGGCGAAATGCGAAAGCTACTAGTACTGTAGGTAGGACAGACGATAATTAGCTTGCATAAATTTTTTTTGACGCTAGTATATATATCTTGTGTCCATTTTCTATATTGCGACGTATAATATTTACGACATTATTATGTTCGAAGTCTCGAAGTCTCCCCATTTGAAAAAAGCCACAAGTAGCTAGAAATGGCAAAAAGAGCATCGAATAGGGGAAACGCACATGCATTATTGGACGTAACTGGTCTAAATGATAATAGTTTGAAATGGTCAACAATTCACAACGCTCACCATCACTGCGAAATAATAGTTCCTCGAAAAATAGTGGTGGTTTGTCGTGTCCTTTTGGGGCTCCGCCTATTGCAATTTTTGCAATTGGTTTGTTAATATCACAACTTGTTATCTTCAATATCGGGGTTGTCTATTTTCAAAATGACAACTATAATGACTCGGCAAATACAAAACAACTTCCGCAACGTATAGAAGACATAAAACCCGCAGATGGATCATTCAATGGTTATCCTATTTGGTTTAGAAAGGATCAAAAGGATGATATTGAAACTTTTTCACATTGCGTGGGTGAAAATTATCAAGAAGAAACCTCATGGCAGAAAAAATCATGTGAATTTAGTAATTTGTTTTGCTTTGATACTGCGAAGAAAGATTACGTTGTTTTTGATCTTGACAAAAACGAGGATATGTACGATCATGCAGAAAAACAACCCTTCATAGATATTTCGCAATCATTTCTAAAGAAATCTCAATCGAAGGTGAACAGTGTATCACTTGGAGGAATTAATTTGAAATGGTCCGAGGGGATCAATCGTCTTAAGTGGTTTCCAGAGATCCGTATAATAAAACCTAACGAGTCACTATCATATTACGAACTCCCATCAAATGTGGTAATGGTCCCCTTCCATTCCATGAATGGTGCCAATCCCGGTCATTTGGTATGGGATGATTTCCTTCCAATATATACTCTTCTAAGTATGTATCAGTTAAAGAATAAATCTATGGATTTGATGATGATGCGGTATGTTCTTAAAGATGAAGACCGTGGATTATGGGCTTCATGCGATTGGACTGATAAGAAAAAGAAAGCTTGTGAACAGATGTTCAAAAAGTTTCTACCTTTGATGCTTGGTTCGAACCGAGCTCATGATAAGTTAGTTACAACCGAAGAATTTGACTTTCAACTTGTTGGTGACAATAATATTAATCAGTCAACATTAGTTTGTGCAGAGCACGGTCTAGCAGGAATCGGAGCATTAACTGATCACGGAACTTCGAAACTGCATGGTTGGGAAGGTAAAGATTACCAAACAACGCAAAATCATGGCCGAGGTGGTATGATCTATGAGTTTCGAAACTTTATGTTGAAGAATATGGGAATTCCTATCGAATATAATCACAAACCACCCTTTCGGATTATCTTTTCGGAAAATAGCTCTAATATTGGTCATCGTAATTTTGATTTTACGAAACAAAAGGAATTGGTGCAACAAAGTTTCGACCCATCATATGTTTCTGTGGAGTCTTACGTATTTAGTGAGATGTCTGTTGCGAAACAGCTAGAGATAGCGAGTCAAGCATCTATCTTTATTACCTCTTGCGGGGGTGGAGCAGTCTCTTCTATGTTCATGCCAAAAGGTTCCAGTGTAATTTTTTATTATCTTGAAGATGGTGGTATTATTTATGGCAAATCATCAGGGAAACCAGCGAGACTGGATTGGGATCTCTTTAACAACATGGCATATCTCAAAGTTCACTGGCTTCCTGTCGGAACAATGCAAACAGATGCTGATACCAAAGCTCTCTTGTTCCTAATTCAACATGAACTGGATAGTCTAATAAGAGAAAGAAGCTACGACCACTTCTTTAATTAAATTAAATTCTTTCTGTTTTTATATACATTTTCAATTTTCATAAAATGAGTCTTTATCAAGCTATTTCTTTGGTGTTTGTGTCACTACGTTCAACGTGTAATAACAACAGTAAATATCATACATGACTTTATTCTTTCGTAGATGACTGATTTATGTATTTTTAAGTTGAAATTGTACCATAGACTTGACTAAGTATTGAGACTTATTGAGATAATGATGCTAATTAGGAATATTTAATATTTTGCTTCAGAGCGCAAATTTAGCGTGAGGTTTTAGCGAGATAGAAATTTAACGCGAGAAAGCACGACAAATTAATGTACACTTGAAAACTATTTTTCATTTATTTTATTTCCTCATCAACGAATTTGACAATGGTGGCTCAAATTTGAACCACTTACACTAAACCAATACAAACGAAACATATTCATTCGAACAAGCATATAAAACACTAGTATTGCTCGCCTTTCCCGATTCCATGTCCTCGTTTTGAAACCGAATTATCAGTTTTTGACTCAACTGAGTCTGTTGGCGGCAAATCCATCAATTTTTATCTTCAAATCAACAATACACTCTAATCTCAAGCGACACTCGTGTATTCTCTTCTCTATCACATGCATCAGATACGGCATCAACCCGGGAGCTCTAATTCAAATCGCTTACTTTTTTGTTCCATCACGCTCAAAACTCAAAACCCCGAGGAGACGATGTCGTCGTCTACATCACCCTACAATCTTATCGATGGTTTCGAAGTTTTAAAGCAGGGACGACAAAATTCCGTCGATATATTAGGTATTGTCAGTAATATCTCCTGTTCTGACGATGCCCAACGTTGTCAAATTTGGTTGTTAGATGAATCGCTTCATGATCATTCCATATTATCATCACCTCAACCTCAATCTCAATCGCCATTCTCTAACAACAATGCTAGTGCACGTATCGTTCTTTATGGATCATCCGAAGTGGCACGAGTAGTAGAGCAAGAAAACCTCCGACCGGGAGATATACTCAGATTGAATCGAGTTGTATTGAAAGGGAGTACAAATATTATAAATAATAATATCAATAATAATAACAATAATAATCGCGATGGCGATAGTTGGAGTAGTGATGGTACTACCGGCAAAGGTAAAGGATGTAAAACCTGGGAAGGATCTTTACAATTTCAATTTTCTTCACATGATCCAGAACCTGGATTAAGCTGGTATTGTTTGGGTTGTATTGATAGTCACGGGAAATTTATTGAAAAGAATAGAATACCAGAAAATATGATAACATCTAAGGAGATAATCAAACGGCTTGTGGATTGGTATAATAATCATTCGAATCATCGTAGCCCTTCTGGTTATCCTTCAATTGATTCAAACATCGAAAGCTCTACAAGTACCATCTATAGGGGAAGAAATTCCCACCTTACTACATTACCATGTCGGAAACGAACGTTGGATGAAATTTATAATACTGTCGGTTGTACAAGCAATATCCAGATCCGCGTCAAGCAATACTATTCTCAACCAGCCACAGTAGTAGTGAACACTGGTCGTACTTACGGCAAAAATAAGAAGAGACATCATAAAATATTTCCTCCTGTGGTATTTGCGGTTGTTACCGATTATTCTGGAACAATTATGTCTTTTATTGATACAACTGGTCGATTTTTATCTAAACTCAAATCAGCTAAGAATGACAATAGTAATAAAAAGTTTTTGTTGTTGACCAATGTATCGACTGTGTATCAAAACAGTCTTCAAGGATTGAAATCGTCTTCCAAAGAAATCGTTTTGGTACCAACCAAGACGACTAGTGGGCTTTTAATATCTGAACATGATAAACATAATAAAGAAGGCAGCAGCAGTACCATCTCTGTTTCCAATTCGGGACAAGAAACACAAGAAGAAATAATTCCTGACATGGAAATGAATGTTATCTCTAGCCTGGTCGATATACATATTGGTGGAATTTCTTTGAAAGATATATGCATCAATAATTCTGATCAATCTATATTTTCTTCATCGACACAATATTTGAAAACAATCTTAGAAAATAATGGTAGACATGCTTATAAGAGTGCTATAATTTATTTTGACAATGATGATGATATTGGGCAAGCTATTGCTAATCCTGATGTTATGAAAAGCCTTTGCGGTAGTTTGGATGTTGCTGAATTGTTGGACAATAATGATACACTTTGTATTCATTCCATGCGATTTCTTCGAGCTCTTCTCCTAGAACATGTGATTGTAAAATGGACAATATATGTCGACGATGATAATGAATTGAAAATTGCAAAGGCTGTTTTGCATCAATTATCTGAATAATAAACGCTACCGCATACTGCTACATTGTACAATAACTTAGTATAAATACGTTACACTTATCATCATGTCACAACAACAACCGCAATATTTTTCTATTCTTCTTCGTTTAGGGGGTAATTCAATATTATATTATATTGTAAGAGAGATAGAGGAAAAGGAACAAAACTGCTATTCATCTTCAAAATCCTTTTCAGAATACGACTACAATTGTATTGAATATTCAATCCAAAATGTTTTTTAAAATGTAAACAAAAATTATTAATTGAGAAAAATAAATTTTGTCCCATCGTAATTTAGCCGACAAAGTAATATAATTACAACCTGTGCATACAACGCTTCTTTAACCCTCTGCGACAATTGAATTGTCTTGCCGTCTTATAAATCATGATCGCTACCATCGCTATCATCATTAATAACCTTCCTAGCTGGTCGACCACTTCCACTGCCATTGATTTTCTCTTCGATGTCAAGATCAACTTCAGCTACTTTGTCGTCGACCTCTATCCTATCTTCGTCGTTCATTGGTCTCCTTGCTACGTTCATTTTATAGTTTTTCTTCCTTTGAGGTCTTCCGTTGGATAGTTGAACTCGCGAAGAAATAGGTGTGTATGTCGCATCCTGAGTCTCCGCGTTGATCCATATGCAGAAGTTAACATGCGGTGCATCCCCTTCCTTGAGAGGAACTACATCCAACTCGTACTGTTGAATGGCTTGGTATGGTTCTGAATCATTCTCAGACGGTACAAACAGTTGACATGTCATACGCGCCTGGGCATCCTTCTTTTGAACATTTGCTACAAATGCCTTGTCTAAGAATTTAGTATCGTCGTCACCAGGAGATTTGTCCACGACCACATGCGTATATGAATTTCCCCATTGTTTGACATTGGGCAAGAATGCCATTTCTGCAACTGGTTTGAGTCCTTTCTTACTGGGGTGTTTATGAACATGTACTTTACAATCCTCAAAGGTCTTCGTTACAGCAGACCCAGTTCGACGCTGATTAATCTTTTGCTGTCGTACCTCCAAATCTTGTGCAAGGTCTTGTTTTGTCTTCGCCAGTGACTTGAAGTCGTGTACTCTTCGACTATGGTCATTTGTAATGTAAGTTGTCTTCTTCATCCAGCTCTGCATGGCCTCATCCAATACACGAGAGAAAGGTTTCTTTGTAGATGCAGCATTCGCTGTTGGAGAGTTTGTCTTTTCCAAAAGAAGTCTCGCAGGTGATTTCCCCATCAAGGCCAATCTCGCAACAGCACGGGCATTGTCGCGACTCTTTTTCAGTTCTTCGGCAGCCGTATCTTTCATCGACCCATTCCAGTCAAGTAGTTTTAAATCATCAGGATGCAATTGAACTTCTTCAGGTGAAGTATGAATGTACGATGATGGATCCATTGCAGAAGGAGCCAAAGGAACACCCAAGTCTGGTTCACTGTGTAACTTCCAACGATAATTGACCTCAACAGCATTCAGGGGTTTGTACTGGCTTATCTCACGCAATTTTTCGTCAAGATCTGTGCCGATAAAACTAGGACCAACTGGTGGACGGGGTGGAGCATTTCTAAATTTAAATGCAATTTCAAACCCCTGTGCTCTTTGTTTGAAAAGCGCCTGGAAGGCAGATGATGTTGCCTCCGGTCCCGTCTTTTGTTTCTTTCGTTCCCCACCTCCGCCATGTTTTTGGAGAATCTTTTGAGCATGCTCTTTCCTTTTTCTTTCTTTTTCTAATTGAGAATCCGATTTATGAGATTTTGCTTTCTATTGTACGAAAATGGCGAGAAACAGTGTGAGGGAAAATACATTGTATACCATCATTATGGTCACGAGCAATCGCTGAGTTTAATATCAACACTCGATTTATGAACTCACCTTTCGTCTCTCTCGACGGGCTTCTTCTTCTTTCTTGTGGCGCTCATCATCGTAATCCGGCATCGTTCTTTCTTTCTGGGTTTCCTGGGATATAACGTTTGAACGTGGTCTACAGTATATGAACGAACCCTCTACTCTACTTTACCTTTACTTGATACTTATAGATTGATAATTACAATAGTTGAATATGTCATGTGAAACAACATGACAACAATAATAACAACAACAATCGACAAACAGCACAAAACAACAAATTGTCTATTTGCGCGCACTAGTGAATAAAAAAGCTCGCGCGACTATTTCCTACTGTAGTTGAAAACTATACAAAAAATAAGTCTCATCTAATAAAAATACAAATAATATACAAATTATTTCTTAGGACTGTACAATCAATTAAAAAGTGCAGGCGATTTCTATAACTTGTATCACCAGAGCAGGTTTTTTAAAAAGTAGGCTCACCTCAACTGCAGCAACGACGACTTCAAACATTCAAAGCAAGCAGAAGAAAAACAATTCTCCTGCCCATTGAATTAAATTGATAATTAACCTTACCGTCGGATAAGAGATGAAGCAATCACAACTCCAAATGCTGCCCCGGTAACGAATGTTAGTGCAAGATTGGACCATGGTGGGTTGCGTTTCCCTATATATCGTTTATTTGTATACTGTTTTTTACCAGCATCATTATCATTGACTTCTTTCCCATCATGTTCTTCAACAAATCTTATCGCTTCTTCTGCTGATGAAGCAAAATGTACAATTTCATGTGGTGGGAGTCTGATTAGCTCGTCATAATATGCTCGATCCATCATATCTCGAAATGGCTCATAATAGTCATCAATATTCACACAAACAATTGGTAATTGATTAAGGTTCAACTGTCGAGCGCATGCCATTTCCCACAACTTTTGGGTGAAAAAAAAAATAATAATAATAATAATAATAATAATATACGATGTCATCCATAAAGCATAAATAGCAAAATAGGGAGTATTAGCTCGTTTAGTATCCGAAAATCATAAAATGAATAGTATGGCAAAACATAATTTAATTGCAACGAAACTTACCTCGTCCCAGGTTCCAGGACCTCCAGGTAGTACAATTACAGCATCTGTGTTGTTAACCAAAAACTTTTTCCTTTCTTGAAGATCATCACCCCCTTAACATTAAAATGAAGAATAAAAAGATAATAATAGAATACACATTGAAAAATGTTAGAATTTATATGCCTTCAGAGAGGAAAATCGTATTTTTGTTTTTGTTTATTACGGCGACGAGCTAGTAGCTCACAAGATACGTACCTGCTACATGGATTTCTCTGATTGGACTTTTCTCAGCAGAACCAGCTGTTGTATTATTATCTACACATTCATCGCCATTAGTTGTATGATTATTATTCTGTTGTTGATTGTTGAAAATTATTGCATTTTCGAAAACTCGATGTGAACTTCCACGACGCAATAATTTTTTTCCATTTATCCCAACATAACCGTTGTCTACCAAGAACATCTCATGGATGACTCCACGTACATGCCCATCTCCAGCTAAAACACCATCATTCATAGCAGCCATACATCCATATGAACCCGCTCCTATGAAAAAGAAGAAGAAGAAAACGAACCGGTTATGGCGCCGTTAGATACAACTATCGTTGTCATCGTCGGAGAAAAAGAAGAGATAAAGTCAACGAGAAAAAAAGGCACGGACATAAAACGTATATTGTACATACCGTTTATACAAACATGCCCACGCTGTGCTAGCATATATCCCAATGATCTCGCTTCTTCAAGGTATCGTATCGGTGTCTTCGATGATGAAGATCCATAACAAGTAACATTCAGCGACTTTGTTGCCTTTTGTAGACAAAACTTGTTATTGACGGTCCCTGGATCAATTTTAATACTACTTGTATTATCCTGATCTTCGATACTACTACTCGAGGATGTCATCGTCGTCGTCATGTTGGTTTCGAAGGAGAAACGATCGAAGATCCGTGTCTGTTCTGGAATGGATGTAGATAGATAGATGTGTGTTGAAAGTTGAAACACAAAACACAACCAATTATTATAAAGTAGGCAAAAGCAAAAACTCATTTTTGACCATCAGTCCCGTTTAATCAATCCCGAGTCAGTCATCCACGTTTGAAGAGGTGAAGCACAAAATCTCTTTTTGAAAATAAAGGTCAGAGCAATAATTAATCTTATATAACAGAAGAATTTATGAAAAACATGAAAAAGCGCCGAGAAGCTTCTCTGTCGTCATTTTGACATTAAAGACATAAATAAATAGAGAGAGAGAGAACTAATAGCGAGAGAAAGAAGAGACAGAGAGAAAAAAAGAGGAAGAAAGAGAGAGAATGAATATGAAGAAAAACGATATCTTCGTCGGCATCATAGCCGGCGGTTTAATTTCTCTTGTCGCATGCACAGAGATTAAATTTGAAGGCGACTTAGACCGATCACATATTGTGAGTCCTCTTCCTTACATATATTTGGAAGAAAGTTCTTTGCCAAAAGCCTTCAATTGGGGCTCTGTCGATGGTGGTAAATCTATGCTAACTCGTATGCTCAACCAACACATACCTCAGTATTGTGGTTCGTGTTGGGCGCATAGTAGTATGTCGGCTCTTGCTGATCGTATCAAAATTGCAAGGAATGGTATCGGTACTGATATTAATCTATCCATCCAATTCTTACTGAACTGTGGTTCCATTGCGGGGAGTTGTCATGGTGGATCTGGTAAGTACATGTAGTACAAATAAATACTGAATAATGAATTTATTTATTTATTCATTCATTCATTTTATTTCCAAACACACCATGATTGTTTTCTTCTAAAAAACTAACTACTGTTTTAATTCCTCTTATATATTTCTTCTTTTAATAAATCAAATATCTGGAAAATAGCTATTCGAGCCTACGAATTTATTAAGAATAATTCATTCATTCCCTTTGATACCTGTCAGCCTTACGTGGCTTGTTCTTCAGATAGCACCAATGGATTCTGTGAGCATGTTGATACCACTTGCACCGCTGAAAATACCTGTAGAACTTGTACAAGCACCAACCCTAAAAGTGGAGGACAAGATTTTTGTAGTCCAATTGAATACTTTCCGAATGCAACGGTAAGAAGTATATCGACTTATTCATTTATTATTTGAAGTCTCGTGTATGAACTAATTATTCTAATATGTACTTTTTTTCACCATCATGATATTCGTTTTATCCCCAAAAGGTGGCTGAATTCGGCAATTATAATCTAGATGACGGATTATTTGCTATTCAAGCTGAATTGTTTCTACGTGGACCGGTGAAGGCGAGCGTCAATGCTGGACCATTACTGGATTATAATGGTGGAATATTGGTAGATTCTGAAGTCAACCGCAATGCAACTCATAACCACGGAGTGAGCATAGTTGGATGGGGATACGATGACTTTGCAGATGTTCAATATTGGATAGTTCGCAATAGTGTACGT
>Ga0115007_10002382_pt1 | contig 11592 bp, 10 predicted proteins | sample ArcOceMetagenome_2_FD_87166 | JGI IMG/M metagenome (GOLD analysis project Ga0115007, IMG submission 87166) | Marine eukaryotic phytoplankton communities from Arctic Ocean - Arctic Ocean ARC135M Metagenome | ecosystem: Environmental > Aquatic > Marine > Oceanic | place: Arctic Ocean | collected... | reverse complement strand
TGGCAGGCATCAAATCCGATTAATGATGGGGGCTTTGATTAAATTAGGCCGCGGGGAAATAGACATGGATTATATAAAAAACAGCTTAAAACCCGAAAGTGAATACGTCATGGATTATATCGCGCCAGCATCTGGATTGATTTTACATAAAATTGAATTTAATAAATAAAACATGATCTCTAAAGACATCTTTAGTTTCCTAAAGGCCTTAAAGGGCCATAATAACCGTGAGTGGTTCAAGGAGCATATAACCACTTTTAGAACCGCTGAAAGTGACGTAAAGCTTTTTTACAGTCAGTTGTATGACCAACTTAATCAAGTAGATTCTATAGATAATTTTAAAGTGTTTAGAATTTATAGAGATGTGCGGTTTTCTAAAAACAAAACCCCATACAAAACGCATTTTAGCGGCAGCTTCCATCGGACCAAACCGGAATTAAGAGGAGGGTATTATTTACATCTAGCCCCTAACAACGAAAGTTTTATTGCAACAGGATTTTGGAACCCTAACAAGGAAGACCTTATGCGACTTCGAAAAGAATTTGAAACCGATGCCGAGGATCTCAGAGCTATCATTACGGAGCCCCGCTTTAAAGCCGTTTGGGGACCTCTTGAAGGAGATGAACTACAATCTGCCCCACGAGGCTTTGATAAGCTAGACCCTAATATTGATTTGATTCGTAAAAAGCAGTTTATATTTAGTAAAAAATATACGGACAAAGAGGTTTTTTCGGACCAATTCACTCAAGACGTGATTGATAGCTTTAAGGCTATACGACCTTATTTTGACTATATGAGTTCTGTATTGACTACCAATCTAAATGGGGAGTCTATTTTATAGGGGCGCTTTGAGACAGTAACTGCACATGACTGATCAATCGTTCTTTAACAATACCTGTCATGCGCTTATTTAAAGCAGAAGCATTTACAAGGTATTCCGAATACTCCTCAACTGAAAATAAGCCAATAATCATGTCCCTAAAACTAGTTCTAAGTTTACTGTCTTTAGTGATAGCAGATTCAATATAAAGTATTTTTTTTTCTGTAGATAAGTCAAAAAATACATTTTTATACTTCCTACAAAATTGTAGAAATACGGCAATTAAGAGGTCATTTTGAAACTTAATAATAGGACGTAATACCGTATTTTGAAAGTATTCTTCAGATGACATCTCAGACTTAATCGTCTTTGTTAAAACATCTGGACGCAGGGACTTTAGGGACGACTCTCTAGAACTCATTGATTATTTATTTGTAGGTCTTAGGATGGAAGGTTCTGAAATTACCAAATCAAAATTAGCTACTGAAGCAATCATGTGATCAAAAATATCAGCAATAATATATTCGTAATTTTGCCAGCGTTTATCACTACTAAAAGCATAAATTTCAATGGGCAGTCCATAAGCCGTTGGCTGTAGTTGTCTCACCATGACCATTAAGTCTTTATTAATAGCTGAGTGGGCTTCAATATAGGTTTCCATATATTTTCTAAACAAGCCAATATTCGTAAGATTTCTGCCGTTGATTAAAAGTGTCTTATCAATAGAATTGGTTTGATTGTAGGAATTTATGGCCTCAGAGCGCTGAATTACATATTCAGAAATCAATTGTATTTTAGACAGCTTAATAATTTCATCTTGATTCAAGTTTTTAACGCTTTCCATTCGAATGTTTAAAGCACGCTTGATTCGTCGGCCTTTAGACTCGTCCATGCCTCTCCAGTTTTTAAAGGAATCGGAGATCAGGGCGTAGGTAGGAATGGTTGTGATTGTATTGTCGAAGTTTTGAACTTTTACAGTCGCTAGATTTATTTCTATCACATCGCCATCGGCACCAAATTTATCAAAAGAAATCCAATCTCCAATACGAACCATGTCGTTAATAGACACTTGAATACTCGCTACAAATCCTAAAATTGTATCTCTAAAAACCAATATAATAATGGCAGAAACCGTTCCTAAACCAGCTATAAACTCCCAAAATGAAATCCCTGAAATAATGGCAACAATTGCAAAAATACCAGTAAGCCATACAAAAATCATAAAGACCTGAATGTAACTGTCAACAGGTTTGTCTTTAAGATACGTAAGGGTTTTGAAGTAGGATTTAATCGAATTCAAAACACTTCTAAGGCCAATAATTGTGAGTATAATACCGATTACTAAAATGGATTTCTTGCTAAAGTCCTGTAAAGGATTGTTATCAAAAAACAAGCTAGGAATAAATTTATAGGCAATAATAAAAGGAATTAAATGGGCAACATTCCGTGGTACTTTATTGACCACCATAATATCATCAAAGTTTGTTTTTGATTTAGCCGCGATCTTTGAAAAAGTGGCTAAAAGTGTTTTTCGAATGACATAATCAACCAAAATAATGATTAGTATCAAACCAATAAACAAAATAGAATGACCAATTATGTCTGCATAATAGGGAGGAACTTTCAAGGAAAGTAACAGTTCATTCAAATGATTATATAAATATTCCATATGGAGGTTAGTTTAGTTTTCTTAATTTATATTCAACAATAAAAGTTCCAAAGGGAATGATGGACGCTAATGAAATGAGAATAAAATGCTTTTTAAACCATGTATGATCAAAACGCAATACAATCACAAATGCGATATAGGTCATAAACAAAAATCCGTGAGGCATTCCAAGCATTTTCACAAGAGTGACATCATCATTTAAGTATTTTAAAGGCACGCCAACAAATAGTAATAGGATATACGACAAGCCTTCAAAAAAGGCAATGAGACGGAATACAGTAAGCATTTTCATAACTAGTTCATATTTATTGCAAAATTACTAAAGTATTTGCAATAGAGCACATAGGATATCGTAATATTCTATTTTACATAATATAAATTATAGGACATTTTATACTATTGGATTGTCCTGTGGATGAAGCAATATTTAAGAATGATGGCGCGTTGACAAGTAACCTAGGCCTTCTATCTAAGGTATGGATAATCAGGTGCCTACAAATCGCTATTTTAATTACGGGAGAAATCGGATATTCTCAGATTATAGAATACAAAAAAAGTGTAGAATTAAATAAGCTTGAACTATTATCTGAATTCAAAAACAATGAAGTGAACAAATGAATTATTTTTTAATTTCACTAACTTCTTCAATGGTAACTATTTTTCCATAGCTATTTCCCCAGCTATGGTTCGAAAAATTCATCACATCTGCAATCTCGTCTGCGCTCAGTCCCATTGGTGGCATGTATTTGTTGTATTGAACCCCATTGACCGTTATTTCCCCCTTTAAACCATACTTTAGTCCTTTGATACTGGCGTGTCTGTTTGCTTTTAAATAGTCTGAATTGGCCAATGGCGGATATATATTTTGGACGCCTTCACCATTGGGTAAATGACAGCTTATACAAAAGTCTGAATAGACTGCATTCCCTCGTTTTATACTCTCCTTTAACGCTATACTTTGAATTGTTTTGTAAGCGGTATCCTTTGTTTCATATGAAGACTTAAAAAACAGCATCAAAAAGACACCCATTAATAGAACTACAAAACTGAATACTTTCATCTATTTATAATTTGTTTGGAACAATTTTAATAATACCTATGCCTTCTATTGATGCATAAATAAAGCCATCAGGTCCTTGTCGTACGTGTCTAAAACGCCCCATTCCTTCTAGCAACTTTTCGCGTTTGACCACCGTATTGTTTTTTAATACCAGGCGTTCTAAATATTCAAATTTTAAAGACCCAACCAAAAGATTGTTTTTCAATTCGGGGTAGATATCAGACGTTACAAATGCCATTCCGCTAGGCGCTATTGAGGGGACCCAATAAAACAAGGGTTGTTCCATGCCTGGCAAGTCCGTATTTTCTGTAAAGCTTGTGCCCGAATAATTAATCCCATAACTAATGAGTGGCCATCCAAAATTTCCTCCTTTTTTAATGCGATTGATTTCATCTCCTCCTCTTGGTCCATGCTCATGCACCCAAATTTTGCCTGTATCAGGGTGCCTAACCATTCCTTGTGGGTTTCGATGGCCGTAACTATATATAGCGGTTTTAGCGTCTGGAGTCTCTACAAAGGGGTTGTCCTTTGGAATGCTCCCATCGGCATTAAGTCTGTATATTTTTCCACAATCACGCGTTATATTTTGCGGGTTAAGATCTCTATTTCCACGGTCGCCAATAGAGAAATACAAATACCCATCCATATCAAATTCAATACGAGACCCAAAATGCTGTCCACGTTTGGAGTTCGGTTCTGCTTTATATAAGCGTTCTACAGACGTCAATTTAGTACCACTAAGCTGTGCTCTAATTAGTGCGGTATTTCCGCCCTCCCCTAGCCCATCCGCAGATGAATGTGTGATGTAAAGCCATCCGTTCTCACTATAATTTGGGTGTAGTTCAATGTCCATCAAACCACCCTGTCCACGTAAATATACTTCTGGAAGTCCTTCAATACTTGTTTTTATTCCGTCTTTAAAATGAATTAACTCTCCTGTTTTTTCAGTGATTAACAAGGCGCCGTCTGGAAGAAAAACAAACCCCCAAGGGATATCGAGTTCAGGGACGACTACTTCGGACGTGTAGTCAATGCTTTTAGGGGCATCAGCAATGACAACCGATTTATGTTTTTGAGCACAGGCAACTATCGAAATAAAACTAATTATAAATAATAACTTTGAGTTTTTCATAGGGCTGAATTTAAGGGTTAAAGTTAATCATACTAATTTATAATATACAGTTTATAGCAATTCCGGTGTAAAAGTTCACAGGAGCTCCAGGATAATAGTAACGAGGTGCGTTTCCGCCAAAACTACGAGCATTAATTAAAATTTGTGAGGCATACGACTCTCCAAAAACATTATCGACTCCTACAAAAAGGTTTATTTTTAATTGCTTTAATATCTTTGTTGAATACCCAATTTTGAAATTGGTGAGATCATACGAATCAGTATACAAAAGATTGTTGTCAGACATTGGTTGGCTTCCTACTTGTTGATAGTTAATGGCCCCATAAATTCCAAATTTTGTAGTAAAATCGATTCCAGCGTTCACTACTTCAGAAGGAATACCTGTTAAATCATTTCCTGAAAAATCATGGTTTCCATCTATAAATTCTTTAAACCTAAAGTGATTAAAGGTCCCGTTAATGAATGTACTTAGAGTGAATTGTGTATTGTTTACCAGTGAATAGTGTAAACCAAATTCAAAGCCATCATGTCTTGTTTGGCCAGCATTAATTCCAATATACTGATCGTTTGCCACCCGTCTTGAGACCACAAGGTTTCTGATGTCTAGACGATACAAAGCAAGGTTAAATTGTAGTTTATTTTGAAAAAGAACGCCTCTGGCTCCTCCCTCATAATTCCAACCTGTTTCTGGCTTGAGGTTCGTATTTATTTGCCCGTTTGGCAATAAGGTTTCTGCTAAGGAAATAGGAGAAAAACCATGACTGACCGTTGAATACAAGCTAATGTCATTGGAGGCTAAAAATGAAACCCCCATTTTTGGAGACCAAATACCTCGAAAGCGATAAGCACCCGATTGATCTGGATTATGTTCTGTAGCAATAAAGTTATCTTTTAAATCGTAAATCGTTTGGTTATAGTTCAATCCGAATACAAGTGAAGTCTTTTTGGAGAGTTCGTAGTTGGTTTCTAAAAACACGTTATAATAAGACCTGTCTTCATTAAAATGAGATAAGGAGACGCCTTTCACACTTCCTGTCCCAACCGGATACTCTTCATATAGATTTTGATATGTTTTTGAGATGTAGTTATCTTTAAAAAATTCCCCTCCAAGGGTAAAATTAAGTGGGTGTTCAAATAATTGTGTTGTTCCTAGAAAACGGCTTCGTAACCCAAAGGCCAGCGTATTTTCTTCTAAAACATTAAACGGTCTTGGTTCATAACCTTCTCTGAAGGATCCAAAGATACTTGTTATTTGTTTTAATCTCTGATGATAGTCATGATTCCAAGTAACCCCTAGTAATCCACGTTTCGATTTTTCAAATCCTTTGGATTTTTTCCATGTAAAAGCTGCATCTGTAGGCGAATTTAAAAATGTAGATTCATTTACAGAACTAGGAATGAATGCTTTTAGCTCTACATAACTTGATACTATCGAGAGTTCATTTTTAGCATCGATATAATGATTGGTAGCTAGTGTAAAGGTGTGTCTGTTATACTGGTTGTTATCTCTATAACCCTCTGAATGTGTGTTGCTGTACACCCCTCTATAGCTGTTTTCTGCAGTCCCATGATTAAAATTCAAGATGCGTTTTACCAGGCCAAAAGAACCTAATGTCAATTGGCTATGAACAGACGTTTCATTTAAAGAGGCGTTTTTTGGTGTGAGGTGAATTGCCCCTCCTAATCCAGCGCCATAAACACTAGACGGGGCTCCCTTAACCACTTCAATCCTTGAAATGGTAGCCAGTTCAAAATCTTCAATTGCTGTTTCTCCACTGCCGTTGGTTAATGGAATGTCCTTAAAATAAGCTCTTATTTTGGAAGTTCCATACGGCGTTCGTGATCCCATGCCTCTGATGGTTAGCCTATTGGTATTCAAGGCCCCACTTTGCATAAAAATTCCTGGAGCTCTGTTTAAGACTTGAGCGATGTTGATATCATTCCCCCGATTGATTTCTTTTTGAGAGAGAACTTCAATGGTTGTGACAGCTTTTTTTAGGGATGTAGGAATATGATTGGCATTGACAATCACTTCATTTAATTTCAATGGACTTGGATTTAACTGCACCGTAAAAACCCCTGTTGATTTTATCATTAGAGTCGTGGACTCATAGCCTTTTTTCTGGAAGCGGTACTCCCCTTTGGAAGGAAGTGTGAAACGTCCTGTATTATCTGTAATTTGGACTTGATTCGTATTCAAGTTATAAATACGAATCGCTGAAAGTGGGGATTTTGTATCGATATTTATAGCTCTCCCTTGTATCTGAGCTTCTAAAACACTAAGATTTAACAAAAGAAGGCAGCACGTTAGAAATAGCTTCATGAATGGTGTTGTTATACTTTGCAAAATAACAGTATTAGCTATATGAGTATCCCAAATTATTTATAATATTTTTAAAAAAACAGTAAAGTAAGATACATTTTATGAAGAATGTTTTTAAATCATGATCTTAAATTAGCGTTATCTTAGTGGTAAAGTCCAGATACAACCTACTCAGTTTCTTTATTCTATTTTTTGATTTTCGAATGTTTAAGGTCTCTTTAATAGACTCTAATAAACTATTCATAAAATCATCATCATCTTTACTTATATAATCATTTGCTCCTTTTTGCACTATCTCTATGGCTTTCGCCATATCGCGTTGTCCGGATAAAACAATAACAGGAATGTTAGAGTCTTTTCTTAATTCAACTATTACTTCTAAACCATTATGGAAATTTAATTTTGAATCATTGAAACTATAATCAATAACAATTAAATCAGGCAAGTATTTGCTGATGTTAAAAAAAATATTATCGGCATTTTTAAAAATAATCACATTACAATTGAAATTTCGTTTAAACTGTAGTGCAATTATTTCTGATAAGATTTGACTATCCTCTACAACAAATATGGTTATATTTTCTTTCATGATTATTCTTTTTGGTAATAAAATTTAGGAGAACTTAAATGCGCTAACCCCTTTTTTTGTAAGTAATCTCTATTTAATGAAGTTATATTGGCTTTTATATTTTGTTTCTTATAGTCATAATCAAAAGTGTAAAACAAGTTTTTATATTTATTAGCTATGATACTCCATCGATACCTTTGAATAGCAATTTGTCCCATTTTAGCAGCATTATCAATTAAGCTATCATATTTCAGGTTATTAATTAACTGAATCAAGTCTTCTGTGTTTTTAAAGTACCAAGCTTCATTTTCTGTAGTCACCCTGTTGTAGCTAACATCAAATGAAACAACTGCTAAGTTTAAGCTCATTGCCTCAACCAGTGATGGATTAGTGCCTCCTGCACTGTGACCATGGATATAAACCAGGCAGTTCCTTCTAATCTCATCTAATTCTTCTTGATTATAAATGGGGTCGTGTAAAATAATATTGTTAAATTTTTGATATTTCAATTTTAACTGTATTCCATACTCGGTTTTTTGCCAATTTCCCACTACCACAAGGGGCTTTTTGGTTTTAGAAAAAGCTTCTAATACCATATGAATATTGTTCTCAGGCTCTATTCTGGCCACTTTAAAAGCATAGGACTTTTCTAAAAATGGACTGTTTTTTTCATATCGTTTTCTTAACCCCAATACATTTGTGTGATCACCACCATACTCTATTAAGTGACTTAATGTTTTGTAATTAATAGAAGTATACCTTTTTATCGCTTCGTTATCTGTAATGTCTGCATGTGAAAACTTAACAGCTACTATTTCTGAAAATTTCAAAAATCGTTTTTCTAATCTATTCCACTTATTTCTTCTCCATTCTAATCCATCAATATTTACAATCACCTTTTTATTAGTAAAGAGTCGAACAAAAGGAATTGCTATACCACCAGAAACCCCTAAAATTAATAAGGTGTCACAAAAGAATAACGCATGTAAGATTGAGACTATATCATAAATGACGCTTTGAGCACCATTCGCATCAAACGGTAAATAAACAAGTTTAGCTTTATTAAAATGGGCTGGTCGTTCGTTCTTATTATATGCTTTTTTACTACAATAAACGGTAAACTCAAATTCGTCTTTCAACTCATCTGTTAACTGATGTGCTAAAGTTTCAAACCCTCCATACCTTGAAGGAATCCCCACTGTTCCTATAATAGCTATTTTTTTCATTGTTAGGTTCTTTGATAAATATATTGTAAAAGTTAGGCCAAGAGTATTAATCCAATTTATTACATTGCGTTAAGTGTGTTTTTGTTTTATTGATTCACAAATAAAGTCTAGGGATTCCCTATTTAAGACTTTAAATGAGCTGATGAGCAACATTAAATTTCATCCATTTGTTATTGAAATGCTTCCTTGTAAATAATTTTTGATAACGCACTTTAGCTTTAGCTCCTAATTGAGGAATTTCTTTTTTTCGGTCTATTAAATTTATTATAGAGTTAGCCAATTCGACCGTATTATTTGGATTTATTAGGAACCCTGTTTCTTGATCTAAAACGGCTTCTTTTGCGCCTCCATGATTAGTAGTTATGACTGGTTTTGCTGCAGACATAGCCTCTAAAACAGTCGTTGGAAAAGGATCTTTCATTAATGATGGAATTAAACAGACATCTGCATCACTCATTGCTTCGGCAATGTTTGGAACAAAGTCTCTTATTTCTACATTATTTTCTAATCCATACGTTCTAATTTTCCCTTCTAATTCAGCTAAAACATTTTCTTGTCCATCCACTATGCCTCCCATTAAAATGAACTTGGTATTCTTTAATTTTTCTTTTGCTATTGTTGACAATGCTTCAATTAAAAACCATTGCCCTTTTTCTGGTTTAATTCTACCAAACAAGTAGAAGTTGAATGTCTCTGACTTCTTTTTTTGAATACCCTCGATAGGACTTATTCCGTTGTGTATGACTACACCTTTTATATCAATGTGTTTTACATATTTTTTTAAGCCTAACAATACTGCGTTTGATACACACACTATTTTATTAGAAAACAATTGAGCTATCCATGCTGTTAAAGCCCCTATTAACTTTGGGTTGTCAATGATTTCATGAACATGCACAAAACGTTTAATTCTAAGCACTGCCAATAAAGGCAATACCAATGCACAGGAAAATGTATTTACATAAGCTGATTTAAAATGATGTTTTTTATTCTCTTTTCTTAAAAAAAATAAGAATTGAATCCATTGACTTACAAGTTTTATGATCCCAAATGGTGTAAATATTTTACGATATATAACAGGCATATCTGTCTTGATAATAATCTCAACATTTTCTACTTCAGATTTAATTAAACTCGTTAATGGCCCCCCTCTAAATAAGTACACTTTTTTATTTATGTTTTTAGGGATTGCTTTTAAGGCGTTAACTAAAACTCTATCTGCCCCATACAATTCGGCGCTAGGATGAAAAACAGCAATACTCGTTTTTTCTATTAATAAGTCTGCTATGATTGCTTTTACTTTGTGCCCTTTGGTAGTCCAAGTATAATTAGATTTAAAGGTCGCTATAGCCTTTTTTGATAATTCGACTCTTTTTGCTGTATTAGTATAAATATCAAACAGTTCTAAATAAAATTGATTTATACTCTTATTGTAATTCGTGTAAGGAATTTTCACTCCTGCATCTTTCAACAATTCTCCAGGTCCAACATTGTCAAAACAGATGATAGGGAGACCATAACTCATTGCTTCTGGAACAACCATTCCTGCTCCTTCATGTGAAGGGAACAAAAACACATCAGCATCATTGTAAATGGCATCCATTTCTTTTTTATCTACCCAAGAAATAATGTTTACATAGCCACCAATTTGGTGTTTTTCAATTAATCCATTTAAATAAGATGTACACTCTCCAGAGCCTACTAGCGTTAATTTAACGTTCTCTCTTTTATTTTCAGGTACAGCTTTGATAAATTTTGAAAAAGCCAAAATGGTAATATCAAAACCTTTCATAGGGGTAAATCTCCCAACTGATAGCACGTTAAATACATTGTTTTGTTTCAATTTTAAATTTGGAATTTCAGCTGCTACTGCGGCAATTACTTCAACTTTTGAATCTTTTAACCTAAGGGTGCTTTTGATGGATGAGTTAATGGCTATAATCCTATCTGTTTTCCATTTTGATAAATAAAAGAAAGGATCTAAGCTTCTCATTATCCATTTTACTAAAGCATATTTTCTATCAATAATTACTATTTTATTTCCATAATGCTTAATATAATCAAATGGCATTTTAGGATGATGCCCAATTGGCCCCCAAATAGTTGGCTTACCAAAAACCCACAAAAAATGTGGCGTACTATCACTATGGAAGTTTAAATTATGACACAGATCAAACTCCAATTTATTTCTTAGAATAAATAATGGCATTAATAACTGCCATAAATAAAAATAAAGCACGTAACCTCTTGGTCCAATTTTCTTTTTCCAAAACATTGCCCAACTGGGTAAATCATGGTACTTAAATTCCATATTTTGATGAATTAAGTTTTGATGTTTTTCCATGTATCTTTCAATTTCTGGACGATTATTTTTTCTGGTAATTATAATCGTTTTATAGGTTTTGGCAATTTCTCTTGAAATATTCCATCCTGTCCCATCTTCAGAACCTTTGTATGGATTAACGGCATACGCTGTTATTAAGATGGTCTGTTTCATGATTTCATAATTTAGGGTTATGCTAATTTTGCATAAGTGTTCATAATTGTATGAAGGGTAAGCTCTAAGTTTTTGTTTTCAATAATAGTGTAATGACTCGTTTTATATTGTTTACTCATTTGTCCAAACAAATTTTTATAAAGATCCGTTAGCTGATCAATTTCTGGAGCTATCATTTCTTTTTTTCGCGCTAAAATAGTTTCGGCATCAGCATACAAAAAAAAGTTTAATTTGGGTTTAAACACCAATCTATATAAAGCTTTTAAGAAGCCCCTATTCAATTGAATGTTAGAGCGT
>Ga0115007_10002381_pt1 | contig 11595 bp, 6 predicted proteins | sample ArcOceMetagenome_2_FD_87166 | JGI IMG/M metagenome (GOLD analysis project Ga0115007, IMG submission 87166) | Marine eukaryotic phytoplankton communities from Arctic Ocean - Arctic Ocean ARC135M Metagenome | ecosystem: Environmental > Aquatic > Marine > Oceanic | place: Arctic Ocean | collected... | reverse complement strand
TGTTCCCAATTACAAAATTAAGAAGGCAGAGGAAGGAAAGGCAGCCGTTGATTTGGTTTTGAACCATTTTAAAATTTTCGGTAAGGGTAAAAAGGCAAAATTAACATTTGGTGGTAATCTATGCTGTGCATCAGGAATTGGTGCTAGTGCCGCTCAAGTCGTTGCGTTGGCACGTGCTGTCAAGCAGACCTTGCCTCAATTCGCTACGCTAACAGAGGACGAGATCAACGCTGCTGGGTACGAGGGTGAAAAGGGTTACCATGGAACACCATCCGGAATTGAGAATACAGCTGCAACATTTGGTGGATTACTTAAGTTCCAACGCACGGACGGTGAACCGATCTTTGAAAAGAAACAATTAAAGGAACCAATCCGAATCGTGTACGCATCTACCGGTATTACCTCGTCAACAATTGAGGTCGTTGACGATGTTCGTGCTAAAAAGGAAGCTGATCCAGCATGGTTCGATGCTTTGTTGAAGAAATATTGCGACATAGTGTCCAATGGAGAGAAGGTATTGGAGGACGGCAATATGAATGAGTTGGGTAAGTTGATGGATGAGAACCACAAAATACTCCAAGATCTGACAGTAAGTTGCGATGAACTCGATACGCTCGTAATCGCAGCTAGAGAGGCTGGAGCCATCGGTGCCAAAATGAGTGGAACTGGTCGAGGTGGCCTTATGCTCGCCTTGACACCCACCGTGGAAATCCAAAACGCTGTTGCGGAGGCGTTGGAAAAAATTGCACCCCAAGTCTGGAAGACATCCTTCCAGTAAGTTAGGGATCAATCCATTTTAAGCACATCATTTGTTAGGAAACAAATCTTCCTGCAAGCTAGCGGGAAATCCACAAAATTTAATGATAAAAAACGAACGGACGATGGTGTGTACATAATAGATAAAGTCCACAAAAAAGGAAAAGTCATAACCATTATTCTAATAGCTAGTACTTATCACGGCCTAACATCACGAAATTTTATTCTTAATGTTATTAGATTTCTGTTTGTGTACCATATTATAAAAAACCATCCTGAAAATGTCCTGACAAAACTATGTTGAATCATCAATGCTCATACTACTACTACTGTAGTACAGTAGTACAGTACTGTACAACACTTGTAGATACATTGCGCCACCCCCGAATTAACCAATTATATCCCCTTTTCAAAATAGCGCAAATTAGATACATTGACGTTGAAAATTAATGTTTCGATTTTCGATTTGTGCTTGTACAGTAGTCTTGTATAATAGAGGAAGGACAAAACATTGTTTAGATAGGAGATTCTTGTTCTTGGAGGATAAGAAGGATCCTTGAGAACCTATACAAGCTAACATCTCTACTATTACAAGGCCATCCAAGCTTTAAGCTCTTCGTTGCCACCTCGATTTTTTTTTTGGCAGCTGAAATCCTTCAATCCGTCGTTGCAATTCTTTCTCCGCACCTCTTCTCCTTAGCCCGGCGCGTAAACTATACAAGTTGTACTCGAAACGTTTACGTGATTCGTTGAGGCATTGTCAATTGCATCATTTTACCGGTACTGTGAGATTCAACTGACTGTTCCTGAAATACTTGACTGTACTTGTAGCTGTATCTGGATAACAATATACATTTTCTGGTGATGGAGGAAGAAAGAGAACGTGACATTGGCACCGATTCAGCACGAGACTTGTTGAACGATCTAATGGGAGACCAAATCGAACATAATACTACAGATGACGGTGGTACTGGAGGTAATTGTGATAACGAAAAAGAAGGAGCACCACAGCAAATAAGTAATCCGCAAGTAACCGAAGGTAACACATCAACTATGATTATGAAAACTCCCTCTCCGGTTGTCGGTCGAAAAGCTAATAATAGCTCAGTAACACCTCGTGATACGAACGCAGACCCTTCAACTTCCGCAAAGAAATACACACCTAGGAATCGAGGTGGGTTAACCATGTACGAAAGATCCATGTTGCAAAAAGAAGAAAGAGAACGAAAAATGAAAGAGCTGGAAAAAACCTTAATGGTAGATTTAACATTCACTCCCTCTCGCATCAGCTCTGGGAATAGGAAGTATGATTGTGGAAATTCGACGGTCAGTAGCATAGGATCCAGCCCATCGATGATGGAAGGAAAAAACGGTGGTGAGTCTGTATTTTCACGGCTGTACACTGCAGACACCGCCGCATCTCGAGCGCAAAGACACCGGACACCGACTCGTAGCGGACTTAGTAAAGGCAGATTGTTTGGTACAAGCACCCCCAAGTCAGCGTCGGGTGCAGCAACAACAGGGGGTCGGAGCTTGTATTCGTCGGCGGGCCGATCTATTTGCACCGTCCAAACGGCAAGTCCAAGAGTGGAGGCATTATTCAAATCTGGAGAGGAAAAACTTCGAGCACGGAGTTTATCGGACGAAGACGAATCGGAAAAAATAAATCGACGAATCGAAGACAAAGCTCTAGATTCACCCGGTGTATGTACGTTTAAACCGCAAACGAAATGGAACTTGATAGCCCAGCGTCGAAAGATGGCCCATGAAGAGATTGAACGACAGGCGGACGAAGCTCGCCGATCCACACCAAAGATCATCAAAGCGGTGAGTACTGTTTTTTGTTTTGTGACTAACTTCTGATGTTTGCAACAATTATATAATATCTGTTCGCGTCTGGTTTTTGTTAAATTGAATTTCTCACATCTTATTCATTATGTTTTCAATTATTCTTACAATTGCGATTTCAGGAACGAGAACAGATACTACGTTTGAATGAAGAATCATCGATGGAGGAATGCACTTTTCGGCCTAAAGTTAAGTGGGATCTTATCAAAGAACGACGTGATATAAGTTCTAAATCTCCTCCTGCAGAAAAAATAAATTATAACGAAAAGCAATTATCGCGTTCCGAACGAGATAAATTAGAGCGGAATAGAAGATACGAAGAATTGCAATTGAAACAGTGTAAGTAACACCTGAAATTAATGAAAAATACGACTACGGCAACATCAGAATCTATGGGTTATCCCCTCATTTGCACAAACTAATCACTTTTTCCTTTGATCATTCATCTCTCCTCGATAACTCAATCATAACCACTAGGTACCTTCAAACCCAAGGTTAATTGGAGTAAAGAGAGAGAAAATGACGTCAATGACAACAAAATTCGTACTGATGAGACTGACAAAAAGATTGCTAGCACTATTGTCTCTCCTCAGCTAGTCGATGCCGTCAACGAGAAGAAAATTATAGCATCGGAAACTACCAGCTCAGATGATGTTCCGGGCGCGAAGAAAAAAACTTCACCCAAAACAAAAAAATGGTTTGATCGTCTCGCCAAAAAAGGAAATAAGAAAAATATAAAAGACGTGAAAGGAGACGAGGATGAAAAAGCTGATACTGAGAAGATAGAGATCATGCGCGTAGAAGCTGATGCTCTAGCGCAGGAAGAAAAACGGATAGAAGCGATTTCAGACGAAGAAGAACGTTTACGTGAGAAAGAAAGTAAGGCTGAAGAAGATGAAAGAGGTAAACTAATTGAAGCCCAAACCAGAGCCAAGGCCGATGAGGAACGTAAACGACTTGAATCAGAAGCAAAAGCTAAAGCTACTGACGAGGAACGGAAACGAATCGAGGCACAGGCAAAAGCTAAGGCCGATGCTTTGGAAAAAGCTAAAGCTGACAAAGAAAGAAAACATCTTGAGGCTTTAGCGAAAGATATGGCCGACGAAGAACGTAAACGACTTGATTCAGAAGCAAAAGCCAAGGCCGATGAGGAACGTATTGAACTGGAGCGACAACAACAACAAGAAAATGAGAGACTCGAGAACGAAAGAATTAAACGGGAACGAGCCGAGCTTGAACGGATTGAAGACGAAAGACTAGAACAGGAAAGACTTGAGCTTGAATGTATTGAAAAGGAGAAAGTTGAACTAATCGAACGTGAACGTTTAGAGAAGGCAAGACTCGAGAGAGAGGAACTTGAACGCGTTGAGCAATTACGCATCGAGATGGAAGAAAAGCGAATTCGCGAAGAGGAGGAAGAAAGGCAACGTGAACTGATCGAACGTGAACGTTTAGAAAAGGAAAGACTCGAGCTTGAACGTATTGAAAAGGAGAAACTTGAACTAATTGAACTTGAACGTATTGAAAAGGAGGAACTTGAACTAATTGAACTTGAACGTATTGAAAAGGAGGAACTTGAACTAATTGAACTTGAACGTATTGAAAAGGAGAATCTTGAACTAATTGAACGTGAACGTTTAGAGAAGGCAAGACTTGAGAGAGAGGAACTTGAACGTATTGAAAAGGAGGAACATGAACTAATTGAACTTGAACGTATTGAAAAGGAGAATCTTGAACTAATTGAACGTGAACGTTTAAAGAAGGCAAGACTTGAGAGAGAGGAACTTGAACGCGTTGAAAAGGAGGAACTTGAACGTATTGAAAAGGAGAATCTTGAACGCGTTGAGCAATTGCGCAACGAGATGGAAGAAAAACGAATTCGCGAAGAGAAGGAAGAAATGCAACGTGCTCAAGAAAAACAAAGAGAACTGGCAGAAGAGAAGGCTCGCATTTTGGCTTTGGAGAAAGAGAAAGAAGAAGAACAACGCATTAAGGAATTGGAAGAAGAAGAGTTTAGATTGATCGAAGAGGCACGTGAACGTGAGGAGGAACTTGAGGCTGTTGCAAAAGCTAAATCTGACGAGGAACAGATACGGCTTGAGGCTGTTGCAAAAGCAGAGAAAGTAAGAATAACTGAAGAGGAACGACTTGAGGCTGTTGTAAAAGCTAAAGCTGACGAGGAACGGGTACGGCTTGAGGCTGTTGCAAAATCAGAGAAAGTAAGAATAGCTGAAGAGGAGGAACTTGAGGCTGTTGTAAAAGCCAAAGCTGACGAGGAGCAGGAACAGGCTCGGCTTGAGGCTGTTGCAAAAATAGAGAAAGAAAGAATAGCTGAAGAAGAACGCAATTGGCTTGAAGCTGTTGCAAAAGTCAAGGCAGAGGAAGAATGGAAGCGGATCCAACTAAAAGAAAAGGAACAAAAAGCCGCAGAGGCAGAAGCTAAATTGAAACGTGAACATGAATTGGAAGCTGCATGGGCGTTGGAAGCTGCATGGGCTTCTGAGGAAGAAAAAGAAAAAATTGTAATAGAAGAAAAACGACTTGTAGAAGAGGCTCGTTTGCTTTCACAAGAACTTCAAATTGCCGAAGAAAAACGACTCGAAGAAGAGGCTCTTATGCTAGAAGAGGCTCTTATACTTTCACGAGAACTTCAAATTGCCGAGAAAAAAAGATCCGAGTACGAAATTCAAATTAGCGAAGAAAAACGACTCGAAGAAGAGGCTTCTATGCTTTCGCGAGAACTTCAAATTGCCGAGAAAAAAAGACTAAAAGAAGAAGAAGAAACTCAACCACCTAATAATAACAGGGTCGGAAAATGGATGTCGCGTCTAAACTTTAAGACAAATAAAAATAATTCTAATTCTGATATTTCAAGTGAAGCTGCGACTGTTGGTGAGAACAACAGTAATGCGTTTCCAAAGGTTCTCTTTGACGATGGAGGTGAGGCAGATTCCCTGAAGGAGCCTGAAATTGGATCGATATAAAATATTTCAAATTTTGATATTTATAATACCGGTATAGTTTTTATATTATTATCTACTTTCAACACGTTGTTTATTCCTTCTACTATATAGTAGTACTACTAATAGTTGTATTGTTAATGCTGTCTTTCCGTGTCTAAGTTATTCTAAAGTGTCAAGTAGACAAATGAAATAAACTAGAATATAAATTGTTTCATACTTTTTACTTTTTATAAATGTTTTTTTTGTTCTTTTTAATAAATCCCGCGGGACTAAGCGGTCCGGCTGATGTCGTTTTTTTGCGGTATAGCGCGCGAGGTGAACATGCCTCATATAAAAAGTATGTAGGACTATTGTTTAAAATTCCATTTCTACTTTACATTGTTTCATTGTTTCTGCTTTTGCCGGGAACGACAATCGAACAATAAAGTATGGGTCAACGCATCGAATTTAGCTCATGGAAAGTGCTTTGCAAAAAGAAGAATATTGCAAACTGATAACTATCAACACGCGCAGCATGGAATATAATCGACATCGAACAGAGCTTCCCACATTGACACCATCTGGTATCATCGTGGGGGGACAACATCCCTGTGATATAGATATTGCAAAATCACATTCTCGTCAAGCAATACAGATTCTTGATGGTGAGTAGTTATTCGCAGTACATTTAATATTTTAATAAAGAGCGAGATTTGTTCGTGTATTTTATTTCTACTCTTTAAATCTAAAATATGCTTATTGTTTTTCCAACTCCAACTGACTCGACTCTCGAAATGTAATGTAATTTTTCAGATCTTAATCAATCTATAACACCTTCCGAGCGATGGCAAACCCTGCAGAGAGCACTGTATCTTTTTTCCCATAATATCGTCGAACTTCATAACAATGAGATATCTATGGGAATTGATAAGGCACTTTGTCTCAAACTTGGATATGCAGCCGTTACCACACAGAAGGACGCAATCTACGTACCTAAGGAAATAGTTTTGATCTGTCAGTGTTTACTTCAAGTTTTCAAGTGTTCCTCGGAACATCGATTGTGCTCATTTCGACACGTAGGCGTCACTGAACTTATTCCGTTGTTAGTACAGATTTGGACAAATATTATACAGAACAAAGTCAAAATAGAACGACAGTCTTCGGAAAATGACGACGGACTTCTGTTGATTATTCGAATCGTAAGAGTATTTTCAAAATTAATTCCTGCGAAGTCTAGCTTAATTAACTATCTCAATGGTGCTTTCCTTGGACATTTACTTCGAGACATGATCGTATGGATGAGAGAACCTACGTTATCAGTATTATATTCGTCGAATGAAGTTTTATGGGAAGCTCTTGGCCTCGTAAAGGATCTAACTTTTCGATCACAAACAACCGACAAAGAAGTATTGTTACGTTTAGAAGAGGGGATACTTTTGAAAACCATATCCATCTGCTGTGGAAATATCAAGTCACTTCACCCCAGAATCCAAGAATGGTGGAGTTCCATAGTTTGGAATCTGGCATTAGACCGTTCCATTTGTCAAATTTTGATGTCCAATAATAATTTCGGAAATGTAAATAAAGATGAAAATACAATCTTAGATGGGCTTCTTCAAGTATTGAAGGATGATGATGACGATATCAATGTAAGAATTTCCGGTGTTCCCATTAGAATTAAAAAGAATGCAATCAGTGCCATTGGGAATATTGTGGCAGATCCTCGAAATCATAAGATTCTCTTTCAAAATGCAGTTACAGCCAGTTCGTCCACCTTGCTACCGCGGTTGATACATTTAGTGGAAACTGACTCAGATCCGGTAGTACGTAGACGAGCTATGCGGACTATTCGCTGCTTAGCATTTTCAACGGACTCTACAACAAAGTCTGTCGTTGAAAATGAAAATCTCTCCTCCTTTTTGGTGAACGTGATCTCACGAAGTTCATTACACGACGATGAAAATGATCATGATATGCTAGTTCAGGCTTGTCAGACAGTAATAGCTTTGGGAGGATCAATCACGGTAGAGGCTTGGTCCCATTTGGAAAAAGCACTGGTACAACAGATAGAAACAACAACATTCACTAAGATCATATCAGCAGCCATTCAATGTTTGATAGAATGTATGAGAAACAATCCATCGGCACGAAGCCCGTCGTCAGAAATGTTTTGGAAGCGTCTTGAGATGTCGGTATCAAACAGCCCAGAAGCGCATATACATATTTCTAGTTTAGTTGTCATGCTAGCAAAAATTGAGAAAAGATCGGAAGGTTTCGCGGCTGAGAACATAGAAAACCCAAGCATTCTGACAACAACACCAGTCGTCAACACCGTGACGATAATGCTTTTAGAGTCAGGATTAAGCAAAGAAGATTCAAGGAACCAGGCTCTAGAGGCTGTTCTCATCCTGGCTGAAAATGAACCTAATAGGAGGCCATTGGCCGAAAACGACAGGCTATTATCAGGTTTAGTATCTCTCTGTCTTATGCAGCCAGATCAAAAAAACAAAGATTCGATCAAACAAGTTATTCTGCAACTAGTTCCAGAAATATAAAGCAATTATTGTGAAAGTATCCATTTGAATACTTAGTGCATTACGCATATCATTATATAATATACAACCCAAATGAGAAATGAGAATAATACATTTTATTCGATAATCGATAATAATAATTATTTGATTAATTCAACACACTTTTAATTTTTTGTAACTTCTGTGAACTAGTTAGTGGAATATAATTGAATAGCAAAAAGAACCAGATTAAGGTGAAGACGGTGGTATTCAATAACTATAACAATATGAAAGAAACTCGTTTTGGAGAAGAACCGAGAAAATAAAAAAATCTACGAAGAACGATTAATACATAGAAGGGGTTGCTATCAATATAAATTTTGTTTTTACTATTATTTCCATTGGCCTTCAGTCTATAGACCTCACAATTATGATCCCAATTAGGTAACTAGAGAACAATAATTTCGAGTTGATCCATCGACCCGTTCACCAATGTTGGGTGCATTTTTTTGGTATTGTTTTCATATGTAATTATTGTTTTCGAACAGCATTATAATATAAGGCTTCGATTGTAATCCTCCTCCCTCCTCCCTCCAACCACCAACTTATGCATTCCTCTTTATTGTAGCAACAAGGTGCTTGGCATTTCCAGCTGCCATTGCATTTACAGTATTTTTGTACTGCTCATAAATGCTACGAACGTCATCGCCTTTCCAATCTAAAAAATCAGGGCCATACGAAAATGGTGTATAGACCGATACATTCTGTTCTGCAGTATCAACGAGTGTAAGACCGACATTTACAACAAATAATTCTGGGTCGCCGTGTTTTCTGTGACGTCTAATGGGCCCATTTATAGATTTTCGATAGGTTTCTCCTAGCATTGCAATTGGAATAGTTACCGCAGTTTGTATGGACAATCTTGGATATTTAGCGGATGACGGTAAATCTTCAAGGATAAGTATGGGAACGTGCGTTTTATTGTATAGTGTTTGATTTGGATTCGTACCATTTGGTCCGATCAAGAGGACATTTAATGCAGCAATTTGAAGTAAACGGCCATATTTTTCTTTGAAGTACTCAATACGCTCCAAGATGTCGTCATTGATGCCATCTTCCACCTTTACCATTTCACCACCTGTGTCTGTCATCTTATTTACTCTGCACTGCAATTTGTGTCTACCTTTCCAGTCCTTTGCCTGACACTCCTTAGAACAATATTTTCTACCCCAGCAGCGGGAACATTTCTTGAATTTGTTTTGTTTCGATTGTTCTTTTCCACAACCAGGACCATCACATTCATGGAACGGAACTTCCTGAGAATCGCCAATGCCATACAGACTTCTAATTTGTTCAACGGATAGAATGTCTAGGTTATTGCTCATTGTTAAAGTTCTAAACTCGTTGGTTGGCGGAGATCAGATATTGGATTAGTTCAAGTAGTTATTATTTTTTCCTGTTAATGTATGTCCTTACTAACTTATTGCAATGAACAAGGAAGTTTTAATAAAAAAAATTTAAAGCGGTCGCGGTAGATTTTGTACGACCCCACTCGTGTGAGTTACTACATAATAGAGTGTACAAAAGGCTACAGGTAGCAGCGGCGCGGAAAATCAAGAGGAGAAATCAAGAATGACTGAATAATCTGAAAATCATGCAAATAATAAATAATGTCTAACATCAACAACAACACTACAACAACAACTACAACTACAACTACAACTACAACTCCAACTACAACTACAACTACAACTACAACAAGGAAAGCAAAGAACATTGAATGAAGGCTCATGACGGCTGTGCATATGAACACCATGAAGATAACATATTTCCATAGACAAATCAAGCTCCCCTAATATCTAATATTCCAATGCTATTGAATGCAATTGAACTGAATGTCCACATTGTTGTGGTGTTGTGGTGTGTGGTGGTGGTATCTCTGTTGGAGAGTGCATATCATCCACCTTCAAGCTTACTGACCAAAAGGTAAACATAAAACATGTTACATTAGATATGATGAGGATGGTATGATAATATGTATGGAAAGAAAGATCAAGAATGGATGATCAGGAAGCTTAGCAGCAGAAAAATTTATGTGATCCTTCTTGTCACCCACCTCTCTTCTATGCGATAAGCAAGCTAAGAAAACCAACTACTGTGAAAGCTTCTGGGGCTTCAAGGCTGATGAAGAATCCTTAAAATGAATTCACATTTAACAAAATGGTCAATGATAGATAAATTAGTGCACAGTTTCATGTCAATCAATGACCTGAATATCTCTCATGTTGCCAAAGGCATTTTATTATTAGCAAATAAGGTGATGACTTGAATGATATGACGACATGTGTTAGGAAATGGAAAAAAGTTAGTTAGCAGCAAGCCACAGAACTGAGCACGACGAATGTCTATCTTGGAATGACTATCAATCATTTGGAGGAAGGAACATCTTCCATGTACCTATCTTCGCGGTGTCTCTCACCTCCCCTTCTAGATAAGGTTCTCACCGCTGAGATTAATGGTGGTTATTTGTAATGTGTATTATTCTCCTCTATAGTAGGATACTTCTATATTTTACTTATTGTGATGTCATATTCTGTGGCTGAAAGAGGATGTGTACTACTACTACAGGGCTTTTATATTTCAGGTTTTATCCTAATAATGCACTCACAGAACTTCAGATCTATCTTACCATCCTTTGTATCTTTATACTGGTACCACTTTTCTCCCCTTACTTAATCAACAATACTCCTTTTGTTTATGTTAGACTTTACACTATGTCGCACACTATCATACTAACTTTGTACAAAAACAATTATAGCAAATGATTCCTTCTTGGATATCCCATTAGGACACCCCCCAGATATTCCACAACTATATCATTCCGCCTTCCATGGTAATATCATTATTGTAACGTACTCTCTTTTGATACAATAATCAGCAAACCTACAGTACTCCAATAATATATCTATTAGTACTATGAAACAGCATTGATTTAAATTGAACATCTTTTTATCAAAATATCGCAATAACCCTTCAAAAAGATAGAGGTTAAGAGTATCACGTGTCTATCTTCGTCATATTGTAATGATTATGAATTCTATTTAACGTGTAAGTGTATATTCTAGATAGCTTTAATCATTCTTTGCAATCGACCTAATTTTGCTTCTGATACCGTCAATCTCCGCCTGTGTGACCAGATAGTTGATAGTATCACTGCGGCATTTCCACAAGCATATCACCAACTTTTTTAAATAGTCATTCTCAAATCCCTCCAGTGTAACAACAAAGGAACCCATCGTTAGTTCTCGGGTTTTGGCAGCAAACTCATCAGAGAAGTCTTTAATTTGAACCGATGGTGCGCTCAAACATAATTCAAAATCTTTCAGATTTGCAGATATTTTCCTTTTTGTCATATGAGGTGCAACAAAGTGGACGCCTTCTTGAGCTACTCTATATCCAACTTCACACTCCTTATTGTTTCGTACAAAGCCCTTCAAACCAGTGTTAATAACAGTTACCTTTTCTTGAATCCCCTT
>Ga0115007_10002380_pt1 | contig 11597 bp, 10 predicted proteins | sample ArcOceMetagenome_2_FD_87166 | JGI IMG/M metagenome (GOLD analysis project Ga0115007, IMG submission 87166) | Marine eukaryotic phytoplankton communities from Arctic Ocean - Arctic Ocean ARC135M Metagenome | ecosystem: Environmental > Aquatic > Marine > Oceanic | place: Arctic Ocean | collected... | reverse complement strand
TGTTGTTTTACATTTTCTCCCACTGCCTCGTTCATTTGCTGTTGTTTGTTCGTAGACCCCTACGACCCAAAGTCCGATTCCATTATGAAGCGAGTCAACTTGATGCTTGGGCTTTCGAATTAACAGTGTAGTTCGTTGTACCGATGGCGAGGTTTCTTTGTGTGAAGAGGAGGACAGGAAGGGAAGGGCAGGAGGAAGGAGGACAGGAGATAAGTGCAGGAGGACGAGGAGACGAGGAGTGGATTTGAGATTGCTGCTGCTGCTGAAGAATGCAATATGAAAATACGAAATTGAACATACGATAAAATAAGAATACACAGAATACACGCATATAAAAAGGTACACCTGTTTCTTTGAACATTCTCGTGCCACCACCACCACCACCGATTTCTATTTCTACATCTCGCCATTCACTTCCGCCAACACTTGATCGAACGCAACGTCGTCCGTGGTTCGAACCTGGGCATGTTGTTCTTGGACCGATGTTTCGCGCAATGACATATACACGTCTTCAATGATCGCAATGACAATGTTTAAAACAACGTACATGGCAAAGCACAACCACGCGGACATGTAAATCCACCCCACCAACGGCGACGCGCAATCCGTGCAATCTTGTTGTATCGCTGTGTATGCTTGCCGACATTCGTCGCCGTTCAACGTGGCAAACAATACAATTGCAGCACTGGAAAAGGTTGCAAATTGTGGTGTTTGACCACCAAACGTAGAAACACCAAACACCACAAATCCAACGTACACGGGGCACACAAAAATCAAGACTCGACCCACTTTAAAGTACGATTGTTGCAATGTTCTTAAATTGCCACCTTCTGGACCGTAAACAAAATATTGCAACACGTCAAACCACAACAACATGACAGCACACGCCATTAAAAAATTGGCAGTGTCTTCGCCGTCCGCCATATCTGCAAATTTTTGGTGCGAGTGTTTAAAACTCGAAGAAACTTCGCATGTGTTTACTTCAGCAGCATGTATCAAATACATGCCGCTGTAGACAATGAGACAAAAATTACCAAGTGTGCCACAAATGATGCTTAAATTGTACACGCGAGTCATTAATGCAAGATTGGTCCAACATGTGGTGTGGGTAGTAGTAGTAGCAGTAGCAGCAGTCGTCGTCGTCGTACTGCGAGTGGTGTTGGAAGAGGGTCTTTGAACCAGGGCGTGTGCTTTTGCGTTTGCAACCGCACGCCATAATTTGCAGGAATCCAACACATCTCTGACTAAAACGAGTTGGTACGAGATGGCACTGATCAAACAAGCAATGACCAAAATTACTTTGCCGGTCAAATAAAAACCCAGAAGAATGTGAATGGAATTGGCAGGGCCATTGGTAACAGTCTGCTGTGGTTGTACTTGTTCGGTGTCCACTGGAAAACACAACGGCAGAGGAAACTCGTACAGTTCTGGTTCCATGGTTACTTGCACTTCACCACGATTCATGGTTGTGTATTGGATTCGTAAGGTATACGCACTTCTCAATACAAAACGATCAAAAGGTACACTGAAATCATCGGTCACGATGGCTAATTTGATATCAAGCAACACAAGTCGTTCAATCCAAGCAAACAGTGCATCGTCCGTGGTGACAGTGTGGTTGTGTTGGTTCCAATAATGGCCCAACACCATTTCTTTGGGGAGCCCTTGGTCTTGCGGTGACAATGTTCTTTCGTGGTATTCTTCTTCCAGTGGTGAATAATGCCAAGAGGCACTCCGATTGAAGGCAGCACTGTTCTGGTATTTCGTAATGGCAGCATGGCCCGACATTGTCAAGTTGCACACATTGTGTGCACAACCCACGTATTGCTTGCTTAGATTGAAAAACCGTCCCACCAATAGATTTGTATCTCGCACCAGTTGTTTCGACGAAATAATGCAATACGACGAAGGCCCCAAGTTTTCATTGGGGGAGAGATCGATATCAGCCGACAAAGCACTGATTCTACCCTCTGGGGTATCGTGCAACGCACTGTCAAACCGTCGTTTAATGGGGAACAACAAGGTACTGTACACGGACATGGCACGTCGTTTTAAGCGAGATACTTCCTGGACGTGCGTGGTGATGAGAACAGTGGCCAAGACGAGTACCAGCAAATGTAAGCTGACGGCCAGTGGAAACAATTTTTTATTCTTGCACTGGTGGTACGGAGAATGTAATTGTTTCGCCACCGCGCGTCTTAATCCAGGAGAGGCCATCTTATACGAGTTGCATGTACATACTATACTTTTCCATGTTGCAGAGAGATCGGTGTATAAACGGTTCACCGTGATAATGCTCAACTGTTGAGTGATTTCCTGTGGTGCCGGTTTTTGAGGGGTCACAGAGTCTCTTCACGGCCGAAGCCTCAAAACTTGAAACTGGAATAACCTGTCCACCTGCCAGCAAAATAAAGAGTCGTTGTTACATTTCATTTGCAAACAACACACCGACAAGAACGCGAACGTGGGCCGTTTTCAACCGATGGAAGGATGGCAAACGGAGAACCGGGGTTTTGTGCTTGGGAAAGATATAGCGAAAGCGGCGTCACCGCCTCAACGCAACAGGACCAGCAATCAATTGAAACCGCAAAAAACTTTGTCCAACAGAATAAGAGCAAGCAAACGATTTAAGGGCGCCCAGGGCAAAGTGTTGCGTGCTGTACGAGTGCAACGGGCCATGATGGGGGTGCAAAAAACTCGGCAAAATGCCCGAAATAACTGGCAACGGGGTGTGAACAAAATGGCGACGGTAATGGGTTTCAAACGACTTGGCATCGATGCGGTACAGAGAAGAAAACGAAGTATATTTGGCAACCTCATGACCGGTGCAATCATTGATGATTCTTCGATGCCTCGCGTTTCGTTGCATGACCTCAACGACGCCGAACAGAAACTTTCGCAACAAAACAGAAGAGGCTCTGCCATCTCCTCCATGGTGTTTAGCCAACGTCCAGCAGCCGCTCCAAGTCCACTTCGACGACCTGCAAGCACGACACGGTCCTCCTCGCCCAAAACCATAGTTCCCGAAGTAGCCCCAATGATCGTACGGCGAGATGACAAAGCGACAGCGGAATCGGTAGCAAAACAAATGAAACGACAGGAATTGAAAAAAAAGATGAAAGGTGCGGTTGGAAAAGTACAAAAGTTTGTACGCACGGTACGATTGTCATACAGTGATACTTTTTCAGGTAAAAACAAAGTATCGCTGACGGATCTGTTGGGCCGGTTGCGCAAGCACTATGACCCAGATGGTATACACGCCGACCCACACGACGGGCAACATGCATTTTACACTGATTTGGCACTGTTGCAACGTGAAAGTTTAAAGCATGACGCTCGCGTTCGAAGTAAGTTCAACGATTGTGTCGTTTGTGTTTCTTGTGTTTGTTAGTGTTTGTGTTTGTTTGTTTTTTGTGTTTCTTGTCTTGTGTTTTGTGCCTAAATGTTTGCCCTTCTTTGTGTTTTGTCCCACAGGAATTCTTGATTTCATTTGGTCCGCCACGGACAAGGATGGCAGCGGTACGATTGACAAAGAAGAATACATGGTCATGTGTCGTAAAGTTTATCGAGCTATTGTGGATGATACTAATTCACCAGAGGCAGATGCTGAAATTAGGAAAATAGCCGAAGAAGATTGGGATGTAGACAGACAAGGTCATGATCATTTGGATTACGAACGATTTACCCGAGCATGGTTTCAATTGGCGGATCATTGGACCCACGACCTGTCCGCGGATTCTTACGAAACGTTTCTGTCCAATATATTTACATCTTTGACCGAGCGAGATAAAGATGGGAATATTGTCTGGCGCGATGATCGTGACATACATCATTACGACCCCGAAGCGACCGAAGAGGAACAAAATACTTTAGTCGAAGCTGGTTTTCAGGATATTGTTGGGGAAGTGAAAAAGAAAAAGAAAAAGAAAAGGAACACTTACATGGATGCCGACGCGATGGAAAAGTACCGGCAACGAATGGCGAACAAAAAAAAAAAATCGAGGGGTGGCAATGTTATTGTGGTGCAAGAGGGCGAATTCCAGAGAAATACCAAGCTTGCCAAAATATCTTCCCGTAATGGTTTGTACATTGGATCTGTTGTCCCACCGCCAGAAGATTTTGACGATGTGCATACCCATACAAATGTTCGGCAGTCTGCATTTATGAGAATTGCCATTGAAGGGGGGCCAGGCGTGTACAATCGTGGTTTTAACAGCGATGCGGAATCCGTGGCAAGAATGGCAAGCAGTTTTACAGATGCCTACCCACGCAAACTTCGAAACTCATTACAAGCGTCTTCGGCTGCATTGGCATCATCGGCACTCTCTGAAGATGCCAAAGCATCAGCAGCTCATCTATTACAGCAATTGTGGTGTTCGAGTCCAATTGGTGGCAGTGGGCGACCTGCGGGTTCACCGGGTGGACCATCGGGTTGGTTGACCCATTTTTCAAGAGCCGGTGATAGTTCTGAAGCGGAAGCAAGCATCGAACAGTCGATGCGAGAACAAACTGGTGTTGGCGGTGGGTATATGGCTGGAGGGGATGGTTACGACAACGACAACCATGCAACACCGGTCCGAGTGCGCCCACATACTGCCCACTCAAAAAGAAGGAGTCACCAACAATCTCGTGGGGGCCAACCCTCAAGTCTACACAGACCACAAAGTGCACCCGCTGTACGTATTGGTCGAAAGAATGTGGAGAAAAGCAGCAGTGTGGTTGTCATTCGGAGCACCAACGAACACGCTGAAGGTGACGCCCGTACTGGTAGTGTCGAGACGAGCAACACGCTAGAAAACAATGGTGCGAAGCCGGAAGTTCAACAGACAAAAACACTTCGAAAAACAAGATCATCAAATCTTATCGGCAATGAGAACAGCGGGGTCGGTGGCATCAGTGGCATCAGTGGCATCAGTGGCATCAGTGGTGTTAATGGTGTCACTGCCAGCGGCAGCATCGATAGCACGGTTAGCAACAACGTGGTCCGATTCGAAAACAGTGACGCTGAAACACTGGGGGTAAGAAAGAACAAGAAAATTCGCAAAAACAAATCAACCAGTTCATTGGTACGGCCACGCAGTGCTGTTGGAACAAGAACCAAACGTGGCGATAAAGTTCGCCGAATCAAACGTTTGAAACGACCACGGTCGGCAACGGGGAGAACTAGACTTGGAAGACGACGACAACATTCCTCTTTGAACCATGCAGATACACCAGAGACGGACGTACCACCCGAACTAACAATGAAAACAACACGTCGGCCAAAAAGCGCCCACAGCCGCTTGCGAAAAAGTCGAAAAACTTTGGACGGTTCACACATGTTTAATACGATTTCAAAGGGTGCAGTTGAAAAACAAGAAGAAATGATCTTGAGCCAAGGGGTACTCCAAACCAAGCAACACAAATTGAAGAAACGTTTGGTGGTCAAGAAGAAGAAAAAAAAGTTAAAAAAACTTGTTCCAAAAGTCACTTTGCTTCGTCTGAATGAAACGTGTACAAAAGATGATGTTGCTGGTGTGTTGGCAGCAATGGGTGTCAGTGTTTCACGATCGGACATTTGCATGACGCAATTAAAAAAAACCGGCTTAAGAAAAGCTCGGATTGTGTTTCGGAGTTTTGTTGAGTTTAAAACAGCAGTGAAAATGTTAACGATCGTGCAACGTTCCGTGGACGTCAGGGGCAACACTGGAATATTTGAAAGTAAAGTGTCCGCGGCAGAGGAGACTACCACTGCAGCTGCACCCCCCCTGAAAAAAGTGAACGCAATATCAAAAATACGGGTACCTAAAATTATGCAAATAGAGAGATGATGATGGCTTGACTTGAAAAGTGATTGTGACAGATTTGTAATCGTACACAACTCGCACAACGCGCCACTACAGTACCGCGGGTATCTAAAATTACCCTCTGGCTTAAAACCAGAACGTAAAAAAAAAAATATATACTAATTTTCTTTATCTTTAAACCCAACTCAATACCAACTGAGTTTATTGAATTTCCCCTTATCATTTGATTTTTTGTCTTCGTCTTCGTTCAAACTGGCTTCGTAGTCCATCCAGCCACCATCAAAACAACTCAAAGTGTTGTTTGACATTGAAAAAATCCGAGTGGCCGTACGGCTCAACATCCATCTGTCGTGTGAGATCACAATCACTGCTCCACCCGCCGCTGCAAATTCTTGCACTGCTTCTTCCAAGGACCGCAATGTGTCGACATCTAAATCATTGCTTGGTTCGTCCAACAGCAAGACATTTGGAGCTTCCAACAAAGTTCTTGCTAAATGAACACGATTTCTTTCACCACCACTTAAACTTTCCACTAATTTTTCTTGCATCGCACCTTTCAAATTAAAACTAGCGGCGTATGCTCTTACATTCACCATGCGGTCACCAATACGAATCTCGTCCACACCCTGCGAGACCGATTCGTACACCGTATGTTTGTCGTTCAATCCTTCCCGGTTTTGACTGACATAGCTTAATTTTGTAGTGGGTCCCAATTCAACAGTACCTGTTATTTTTCTTTCCTCGCCATCTTTCCCCTCCCTTTCTTCCATTGCACCCGCCACCGTTTTCAACAACGTTGATTTACCCGAACCATTCCCTCCTACTATCCCAACCACGTCACCTTTTCTCAATTCGAAATCAATGTTTTTAAACAATTCACGGCCGTCAAAAGAGACGCCTAAATTTTGTACTTTTAATACTTTGTTGCCTAAACGAGGTCCATTTGGTATCATGATTTCACCCCCCAAAAAACGATCTTCAATGCTGTTTTGGTCGTTTTCTTCTTTCATGGCTTCGTATTGCGACACTCTGGCTTGGTTTCGACCCTTTCCACCCTTTGGGTTTTTGCGGATCCAGTCCAATTCCCTTGACAATCTTTTGGCTTGCAACGCTTCCTTTTTTTTGCCAAGATTTAATCGCTTGTGTTTGGACTCCAACCATTTGGAATAATTCCCTTTGAAGGGTATTGTCTGCCCTCTTTCAACTTCCAAAATCCAACCCGCCACTTGATCTAAAAAATAACGGTCGTGCGTGATTGAGATTACCAATCCTTTGTAGTCTTTCAAATATGCTTCCAACCATGCCACCGAACTGGCATCCAAATGATTGGTGGGTTCGTCCAACAATAAAATGTCGGGGTTGGCCACGAGTAAACGGCACAATGCCACACGACGGACTTCCCCTCCAGACAAATCGTGGACGGGTTCGGTGGGTGGTGGGCATCGAAGTGCGGCCATTGCGGAATCAATGTTGTTTGGTAAGTCCCACAAGTCTTTGCTTTCGATGGACGTCAGCAACATTGCTTGTTCCTCCAACAACGCATCAAAATCAGCATCGGGTTCACCCATTTGAATCGACACTTGATCAAACCGATCCAACGTGGCCATGTCTTGTGCAACACCGTCCAACACGTTGGTGCGCACGTCTTTGGTGGGGTCCAACGTGGGTTCTTGTGGCAAATAACCCACGCTGATGTCATCTTTGATCCAGCGTTCGCCGTCAAAGTCCTGGTCGACACCACCAATGATTTTTAACAGACTGGTCTTGCCACTACCATTGGCACCTTGAATACCAATCTTGCTGCCTTGGTAAAAACTTAAACGAACGTTCTCGAGCAATGTGCGCCCGGACAGCAGACGTTTTTGGACCTCCGACAAGGAGAGAATGATCTCTTCGGCTTCGCTTGTCTTTTTTTTCTTTTTTCTTTTCGCAAAGGTTCGGCATTGATTGAATGTGCGAAGAGTACGAACCGTGCGAAACAGTCGATGGGTGTGGTGGTGGAATGAGACGAGCATTGTTCAGGGTTTCATCCGACGGTTGATGGGATCGGGGTGCCAAACAAGAGAGGGGTCTAGTTGTCATCAGGGTCCTCGTAAATTTTTTATGCCCGCCAATCAAAAACTAAAACTTTTGTGCCAACTCCTCCTCCTGACAAAAAACTTGGTAGCATGTCCGCGTTGGCCGAAGACAATGACAGACAGAGGGAACCAGAAGACACTGAAATGACACCTGAAACAGCGGAAGATCCCGGCAAAAAGAAGAAGAAAAAGAAAAAGAAGAAAAAGAAAAAACCTTCCACTGCCGCCACCACCACCGCCACCACCGCCACCACCGCCACGACCACCCCCACCGAAGAATCCAAAGGAACTACCACCCCCACCACCGCCACTACCACCGCCACGTTAAAATGTACGGCCTGTGGAAAACCTTCGTCCATGAAGTGCCCAACTTGTCAAAAATTGGGCCTGCCCGTTGCCATGGCCTCTTTTTGCACGCAGCAATGTTTCAAAGACAATTGGTCGTCTCACAAAGCGTTGCACAAAGCCATGCGTGGAAATAAAAAAGCAACCTCGACTTCTTCCAGGCCCGTGGATCCATTGGCGTACCCAATAGAATTTCAAAATTTTCAATTTACCGGGGACTACAGGCCGGCCTACGTCACCCCCCAAAGGAGGTGTCCTTCGGAAATCATTGGGCCGGATTACTCTACCCATGTGCAAGGAGAAGCTGCAAGTGAAATTGCGGCCAGGCATCAACCACCACCGGAGAGAGGACCGGAAGAATTGGACATTTTACGAAAAGTGTGTGTGTTGGGGCGTGAAATTGTAGATGTGGCTGGAAAAGCCGTGGCCGTGGGTGTGACTGGAGACGAGTTGGATCGTATCGTGCATGAAGCTACCATTGAACGTGGTGGGTATCCTTCTCCTTTAAATTATTACAATTTTCCAAAATCGGTATGTGTCTCTCCCAACGAAGTCATCTGCCACGGTGTGCCCAATTGCCGCCCCATTAAAAACGGTGACATTGTCAATCTTGATGTGACCATTTACAAACATGGTATGCATGCTGATTTGAACGAAACCTTTCTGGTCGGCGATGTTTCAGATGAACATGTTGATTTAGTGAAAACCGCGTACAAATGTCTTCAAGTGGCCACAAACTCGGTGAAAGTAAGTTGTATTTGATGTTGCTTTGGTTCTTTTCTATCCTTCGATCCTTTCCTTTGGCCACTGGGTATAGTATGAAACGTTTCAATGAAGACGACAAGCACTCGAATCCACCATGGAGAGATGAGTTTAGACGCTCGCTTTTAGACATGCATCTGAGAATTGTTTCATACCTAGTCTATATCAATCATCAATTATCGATCAACAATATCCTCCTCCTTTTCCTCCTTCTCCTTCTCCTCCTTCTCCTTCTCCTCCTCCTCCTCCTCCTCCTCCTCCTCCTCCAGTCTGTTCGTTAACTCTGGTGCAAGTTTAAACTTGACTTGCTTCAGATCTTTTATAACAACTGGTACATGAATTGCAAGGGACAGCTGGCGATGTCGATTCAACGAAAGTGCATGACGACATTTCCTTACCATCCGTTTGAACATATTTTTGTTTTTATATTTTATTTTTGTGTGATCCTTCCAATATGATTTTAACCACGTTTACTTGTTCTTTGTTTTGCGATTGTTAGCCCGGTGAATTGTACAAAAATTTGGGAAACAAAATTGAGAAATGTGTGCAAGGAACTCCCTTCTCTGTCGTGCGTACGTACTGCGGGCATGGTATTGGAAAATTATTTCATACCGCACCAAATGTACCCCATTATAGAAAAAATCGTGCTAAATATTCTATGAAACCTGGACATACATTTACCATTGAACCCATGATCAATGGTTCTAAAAATTGGAAAGATAAAACCTGGCCTGACAATTGGACAGCAGTGACTGCGGATGGTTCGTGGTCGGCACAATTTGAACATACAATGGCGTGTGTGGAGACTGGAGTGGAGATATTGACGGCTAAACCACAATGGAATGGTGTGCGTGATCAAATACCGGACTGGAACCGAGATTGGTTTCAAAGAGGGTAGGACGGACGGTAGGACACATAAATATATTTAATAAAACACGCCTCCTACATTTAACGTATACATGGGTAGTACCCACATGTAGCAGTACACGTAAAAATCGCTACCCGTGCCGGCCGTACCGGGTACCTGGTCAAATCACATTAGGAGAGGGTGAGCGTGAGCCAGCAACGCGCCACACCCAAAAGCAAAACCAAAACTCAAAAAAACCAAATCCAAAACTGCTTTTGTGTTTTTGAGTTCAACGCACCACCCGCACCTAACAACCTAAACCCTCCTCTCCACCACCTCCAGGCAGGAGCAATGTGTATGTAATCACATTGCTTTGACGTGTACGTATCATACAAAAAATATGGGTGGTCTCTGTTCTTCTGCTTCTTCCCTGCAGCTGAGAGAGCAAGCCGAAATAATTGACGAACAGACTGAGATAATTGAAACGATGATTGAGGTAGAGGTACGATTGATCGTGTATTGTTTGTGTTGTGGTAACTTGTTTCTTGTGTACTTAATCTTGTGTCTCTTTCGTTGTGTTCCTTCGTACCGTGTAGGCAGAAGATAAGCGGCATGTCAGAGCATTGAAAAAGGATGCGGAGATGATTGACATATTGATGGACCAATACGAAAGTGCACTGCAGTCTTTGGGGGATCTGTTACCGGAAGAAACCGTCAAGTTATTGCAAAAATTGTCATCCAAAAGAACACGTTTTACGAATGAACGCCGCAAACGTGCAAAGGCTGCCGGTATGGAAATCGAAGAACACTTGAAGCTAGTGCGCCCAAGTGATGCAACAATTCAAAAAGCGCAATCCAATGCAACAGCCAAAAAAGTAGCGAGCAAGCATGCTGAAACGAGCGATGCTTTGAGAGGACAAGTTGAGGACAGAAGAAAAAAAGCACGTGCACGGGTGCAGAAACGGCTTAAAAAGCGCGACTCCATTGCGGCAAGTCCGAGTGCTACACCAAACCGGGCCTTGTCATTATCCCCACTTCCTGATAGTGTTCGGCGGCACCCGTCGTTGAACACGAAAATAAAACCAGGATCGAAAGATGTTTGATGTTATTGTGGGGTACCCTGTGTACCTTCGGAAGGTAGAACATATCATCTAGGGTACCTTCGTATTCGATCCGGGTGAACCTTCGTATGCGATCGAAGGTTAGAAGGTAACCGGCACATAAACACGAGAGAAGGTAGAAGGTACCGTAAGGAAGGTCAAATACAGTACCCGGTATTTTTTATTTTTATTCTTTGGTTTCACTGGGGTTCATGGTTCAATTTTCATCGGTCATCATTGCGCCATTTTCCTCTTCCTCGTCAAAAACATAAGTCAACTCCTCTTCCAACTGATCTGCCACTTCGAACACCACGCCAAGTTTTTTCCTAAGAGACGAAGCTAAATTCTGCACCCGTACTTGTGGAGTGTCCACTTGCAACCCCCCCGACAAAGCACCTCTATGTGCGCTGGGACGTCGACGTCGAACATCACTTGAAACATTCCCGGTCGCCGTTGAACCAGAACCAGAAACATTTGTCAATCCATACGACGTTTCTGCCACTGAACGTCCGTTTTGAATGGCTGGCACATTGTCCCTGGGCAGTCGCGGTCTGTGGGTTGTGGATCTTCCTCCTACCATTCCATTCGTGTGTTTTTCTTCACCCGTTTCAGTTGCATTCTTTCTACTTTCAACCCATCGATCTTTGGCTTCCATGGCCGCAGTACGAAACGCAAAGGG
>Ga0115007_10002379_pt1 | contig 11599 bp, 10 predicted proteins | sample ArcOceMetagenome_2_FD_87166 | JGI IMG/M metagenome (GOLD analysis project Ga0115007, IMG submission 87166) | Marine eukaryotic phytoplankton communities from Arctic Ocean - Arctic Ocean ARC135M Metagenome | ecosystem: Environmental > Aquatic > Marine > Oceanic | place: Arctic Ocean | collected... | reverse complement strand
TGAAGTGAAAAAAACACCTATTTGTAAAAAGTCGGGACCGATTTTCAAATCTGGACATTTATAAATGTCCATTACTGAAACTCCATTTGCTTTTTCAATTTACGTTGTTTTTTATAGGTTATATAATTCTAATAATGAATTTAGAATTGTAGTAATTCTACAAATTACACAATTATGGTAGTAGTAATTCGATTGCGTCTACTTGTTCGCTGGTGAATGAATCAGGAAACACAATATCAAAATCAAAAATGAGGTTACCAATGACATTATCTCGTTTCATGCCGTAACCAGGTATAATTTTTTTGTATCCAGGTTTAATAATGGTATAAACCGGTTGTATATTATTCAAATTAAGTGTTTTCCCCGAGATATGTTCGAACTCAATTCGAAACCCACACAACGATTCCTTAAGTGATATATTTTGTTTATATATGAGGTCAAGTCCAACTCGTTTAAATTTCACATTATCGGTGAGAGAAATGATAACTTTCAGGTCACTTTTCACATTATCAATAACATTCCCCTTATCCTTAATAATAAAAGTTTCATTATGGTCGATTCCTTCTGGTATATTAATATAAATCGTTTCATTTTCTGTGATTTTTACATTATTTGTAACAACGAAGCGTTCGATTTCTTTTGGAATAATGCATCCCGAAAAACTCTGTTTCATATCAATGATAATCGGAATATCAATATCGTGTGGTCGTTCTATACGATGAAATCGTTGAAATTGTCTACCTGGACCGTGTGAGGTAGAAAACATCCGTATATTTGGATGTCCTTGCATGTTTTGAAACCCTTGACCGCTAAACATCATATTAAAAATATCATTAACATCTGTAAAGTTCTGGTTAAAATGGTTAATATTCCCATTGTTTCTATTATTCCCATTGTCATATTCTTGTTTTTTGTCCGAGTCGCCAAGTATTTCATATGCTTCGTTAATTTGTTTATATGTTTCAGTTGCGTCGGGGTCTGAATTCCTATCCGGGTGATACTTCAATGATAAAGTCCGATACGCCTTTTTAATATCTTTAGCGTCGCTGTCTTTACAGACGCCGAGAATATCATAATACGTTTTCGAAGTCATAGTATATGAATAAGAGATAAAATGTTTATATTTATCAAAAAGAATATAATAATTTGATTCTATTGTAATATAGACAATGAAAATAGACGAAACATTTATAGCGAAATATAAACCATATCATGTGGACGAGTTCCGTTTTGACGAATCGTTGCGAGATGCGATAAAAACAATGATTGAGTTAGATGATTTGAACATATTATTTATAGGTGGTCCAAGTACGGGTAAAACAACATTATTAAATGCTCTAATTCGTGACTATTATAATTTGAAAAAGTGTGAGCGGTTTCCTGAGAACAATATATTAGTTATAAACAACCTGAAAGAACAAGGAATCCAATATTTCCGAACGGAAATGAAAACATTTTGTCAATCGCGAAGTGCGATACATGGTAAAAAGAAATTAGTAATAATAGATGATATTGATATAATTAATGAACAAAGTCAACAAGTATTTCGCAATTACATTGATAAATATAAGAATAACATTCACTTGATTTCGGTGTGTACGAATATCCAAAAGGTAATAGAAAGTATACAGTCGCGAACCCATTTATTTAAACTACCAATGTGCAAGGATGAAGAGATAAACTTAATAATGGAAAAAATAATAACAACTGAAAATATAAAAATCGACACCGATTCAAAAAAGTATTTATTATCAGTATGTGGTTCATCAATCCGTTTGATAATAACTTATTTGGAGAAATTACACATATTAAACCAAGTGGTAGACGTCGAATTATGTAAATTGGTCTGTTCTAACATTTCGAATTATAAATACGAAGAATATATAACGTGTTTAAAAAAGAAAGACTTGGTTGGTGGTATAAAAATCCTATACGATATTTATGACTATGGATATTCAGTAATAGATATATTGGATTATTTTTTTACTTTTGTAAAACAAACAAAAATCCTGAATGAAGATGAGAAATACAAAATAATTCCTGTGTTATGTAAATATATAACAATTTTCCATAATGTTCATGAAGATTGTATAGAATTAGCATTATTCACAAATAAACTATTGCCAATATTGACAGAAGTGTAAAAATGTATTTTGAAAGAAAGAGATATAGCAAAAACAAGAAAATCTCTTTGCAAATAAAAATCTATGTAATATATATTCGGGTTACCATGTCATCGCAAATCTTCAAATCGCCTGTCAACAAACAAATATTATTTGATTTGTTGGATAAGGTGTGCTTGAAGACGGACAAATATTATTTGTTTGATGCGAATGCGTATCGTAAGATGGTATTTAATAAATATAATGAATCTTTTTACGAATGGATTAAACCGCACTATCATGTGGGAAAAAAATTCTATGTAGAAAGAGATGTAACGTATAATGCGTTTACATCAATATTGCGACAGATTTGTAAATACCACGCGATAATGCATGTGAAAAAAATACGCTATAATGAATCGTCGTATAATATACATTATATGATTTATTTTTAATTTTCAAAAAATATATAAGTATTGTATACAAGGAATACAATAATTATAATGCTGTTTAGTTCAAAAAATACGACACATTATGTGTTAACCATTGGTATAATAATAATAACCAGTTATGTAGCATCGCAATATAAAAATAGTTTTACGAGTAACAATGATGATGAAGCGATACGTAAATACTTGTTAAATGATTTACCGTTATATGGACATGGGCGAAAAAAGATTTGGATACATACCAAATACGAAGTAAACTCGCGGATCTGGAAAGATTTTTCTTCGCGTAATACAACCGATTTAAATCAACCCTATCTACATTTGACTATAAAATCGATTATCGAACATTGTGGTGATGATTTCCACATTTGTCTAATAGATGATAAGTCATTTAGTAGTTTATTACCTTCGTGGGATATTGAAATAAATAATATAGCGGAACCGATGAAACACTATTATCGTGAATTGGGTATATTGAAATTAATACATAGTTATGGTGGAATGACTGTTCCCAATTCATTTGTGTGTTTACGCAATTTAAAAGGATTATATGAGGATGGTATGGATGGAAATATGCCATTTGTGTGTGAAAATATAAATAAAACCCGGAATTTATTAAAGCAACCCATAACAAGTCGATTTATTCCCGATACGTATTTTATAGGTGCGGACAAAGAGGATGAGGTAATTGCTGAATTAATAGAGAAAGTAACTAAAATGCATTCGAAAGGTCATTTTAGCAGTGAACCTGATTTTAAAGGAACGATCAACCAAATTCTATGTGATAATATAGAGAACAATAAAATGAATTTAATAAGTGCGTCTGCGGTAGGAGTAAAAAACAACAAAGATAAACCAATATTATTAGAGGATTTAATGGAAGAAGGGTATTTGAAATTGCACCCAGAAGCATATGGTATCTATATTCCTAGCGATGAATTATTGCGCCGTCCCAAATACCAATGGTTTTCGGTATTATCGTCAGAAGAAGTATTAAATGCGAATATTTGTATATCAAAGTATATAACACTCGCTATATCTGAGAGTATGGATGAGTATAAACCAAAGAAGAAAATGCGAAGCGTAGCGACCCTGTAATTCTTCAAAGGTGTATAATATGAAAACATAAACAATATTTTTCATATTATAATTTGGAACGACTGTATGGGAATACAGTAGAACAATTGTGACATTTGGTGATGTGAATATGTTTATTGTCGTCAATGCTTGACGGAACGAGTGTTTCATAATAGCTATGTTTACATTCAGACATAATTTTTGTATCGATTTGTTGAATAAATGAATCTAACATATATTTAATTGTATTGGAATCTTCATTATGATTGTGTATTTTCGGTGTTGGACAAGATAACTTAGTAGCAACAATATTGTCTCTTAATGAATAGAGCGTTTCAATGGTAGAAGATGACGACATCTGGATGTATAGTGATATACAATAATTTTTATGTTGTTTTCTATACACATAACAATATTCAAATGTGTAAAAAGGTATAGAGATAAAACTGCAACTTATGTAAAAACATACCACATTATGAATGATAACAATGAGGTTGATGAATATAAAGATTCAATTTATAATTCGATAGATGATTTGATTGGTGAATACCAAAATGATTCTTATATGAAATCGAAATTACAATCATATATATGTAATCAGTTACCGAATGTGTTGGAACATTTAAAACAAAATCATGAACAGCGAGTGGAACGTATGGAAGAACTAACCGCCGAACAAGATGTATTTATACAGAAGTTTATGAATGAAAACCTATATTATTACATCTCTGCTACTGATAATTATTTTGTATATAACAATCTTCAATACCAGGTAATTAGCGAAGACGATATATTACATCATATATTAAGTACGATAAGTAAAGGTCGAAATTTAATGTCTTGGAAACAAAAAACCCGAATGAATATAATGAAGCGTATACGCGAAAACAGTTTAATAAAAACTATTCCTGAGACGGAGACAATTCAAAGTGTAATCGAATCATTGTATCCTGCTCTATTTTCAACCAAAAACGAAACAAAGTATTTTTTAACCATATTAGGAGATAATATACTTCGTAAAAATACAAATTTAATACATTATATACATCCGGTAGCAAATACATTTTTACGCGATTTAAATAATATATGTCAGTTTTTAATGGGAGTTCAATTATCGCAGACTTTTAAGAATAAATACTACGATCATAATTATAGCGACTGTCGTTTATTGAATATAAATGATAATATACAACAAGAACACGTGAGAAATTATTTGATTAATAATATGGCATTGGATATTATGGGAGTAGCGTGTCATTATTCTGCGAGGTATGGTTCATCTGATGAATATATTTTGAATTCAAGTAATTTGTCACTAAATAATAGTGTATTATACTTGAAAAACACTTCACCTACATCGTTAGTATTGAATTTTATAACAGATTACATCGATATTTCACAAGAAAATCAATTGATTGACACAACAGATAATAACCGTTCAACAATGAGAACGCCCTATATTAGTTGGAATAATATGCAGTATTTATGGCGACACTATCTGAATAGAAAAGAATTACCACCGATAATGTTTTTACAAACATTCAAGACAATTGTAACTGATAAATTAAGAACATATTATATTGAAGACCAAGATTTATTCAAAGGAATATGTTGTAAATATATGCCATCGATCGAAAAATTCCTATCATTTTGGGAGGAAACGGTAACCATTGATGAAACTGAAAGTGATATGGAGATAGATGAAGTAGTGACCTTATTTCGTAAGTGGTGTGTTTTAAATAATGACACGTTCCCAAATTTAAGTGATAAACAAATCATAGACTTGATTTCTTATTATTTTCCATCCATTGAAATAGACCGTGACAAATACATTGCAGGTATTCGTTGTTCTTTATGGGATAAACATACGGACATTCAGACTGCGTTAAATAGTTTGAAAGAGATATTACGCGAAAAACATACGACTACAAATCGCGCGAGTTCACCTAGTTCGATCTATGATATTTCTATATATGACACCTATATCTATTATTGTAAGATGTATTCAAATAATCGTCAGGACAAGAACGATAAATTGATTGTAAGTAAGAATTATTTTGAAAAATACGTGTTGGAAAACATGATGGATTATATTGTGGATGAAAAATACATTTCAATGGATTGGTATTTGGTCTAATTCGATTAGACGTGTGTATGAGATATACAATAGAAGGTATATCTCATATTAGAAATGACCTAAAAATCTACTTGCGACTTTTCTTGGTTTTGTTCATTTTAATCTTCATCTTAACTGGACCGAATTTACCTTTTTTGGCGGTATAACCGTGTTTCTTAAGACGTTGTTCTTTCTTTGCGGATTTATGTTTCTTTGCCGAAACAATACGCCCCCATTTGTTTTTTAGTAAACTATTCGTAACAAGACCACCGCTTGTTTTATACGCAGTACCATTCATGACTTGTGTGCGACTTCCAAATAATTCTTCATATTTTTTTCCATTAACGTGGTAAGTACCATCAGATTGACGCGTAGGACGTTTCATAATATATATACATCTGTGAGAAAATAAATTGTATTTGACTAAATGAACCAAATTACCGAATAAAACCCCGTGCAATTTGCGCATATCGCATTCTACACGAAATTTGCGGATTGTTTGTGCTAGTAGTAACTTTCAGGTAATCAATATTATTATTATTACATGAGGAAGTATTGATAACTCCATTCGTTCGCGTAGTGCCATTTTCGCAAAATTTTTTGATATCAAACATAGATGTAGGCATAATATTATATAGAGAATTACGACATTTTGTTTTGGAAAAATTGAATATATCATATGAATGAAAATAAAGAGTAAATAACAAAGTATATTACTATGTCGTCTGAAACATCTGCACTTGCTAAACAATATCAGCGTAAAACCGATAAACAACATATTCTGGATAACCCAGATACGTATATCGGTTCCGTTGAAAATGTGGACGCAAATATGTGGGTATTTGATGATGAACAAAACAAACTGGTCTTGCGGGATATCGAATATATTCCTGGACTATATAAACTATTTGATGAAGGTATTGTAAATTGTCGCGACCACGTGATTCGTATGATACATTCGCCTAACTTGGAAAAAAAATTTGTAACGTATATTAATACAAACATCGAAGATGATGGTACAATCACAATGTCAAATGATGGAAATGGAATCGATATCGCGAAGCATCCTGAATATGACTTATGGATCCCCGAAATGGTATTCGGTCACTTGCGAACATCTACAAATTATAACAAAGACGAAAAAAAAATAGTTGGTGGAAAGAATGGGTTTGGATTTAAATTAGTTCTAATTTGGTCGGTATATGGACGCGTAGAAACAATCGATCATATCCGAGGTCTAAAATACGTTCAAGAATTTCATAACAATTTGGATAATATCACTCCACCTATCATTACAAAGGTGCCAAAGACCACAAAACCTTATACCAAGGTATCATTTCGTCCCGATTTTGCAAGGTTGGGTGTGAATGGACTGACATCTGATATGTTAGCCCTTCTAAAGAAGCGTGTATATGATATTGGTGCTGTTACCGATCATTCCGCAAAGAAAATCAAGGTAAGCTATAATGATACATTAGTCCCGGTAAAGAACTTTCAGCAGTATATAGATATGTATATTGGCGGAAAGGACGTTGTGAAGCGTGTATATGAAAATCCTGATGAACGATGGGAATATGCGGTTTCGATATCGCCTACTCACGAATTCCATCACGTATCATTTGTGAATGGTATTTCGACTTCAAAGGGCGGTAAGCATGTAGACTATATTACCGGACAGATTGTTCGTAAGTTATGTGATTATATTGAAAAGAAGAAGAAAATTCGAGTGAACCCTTCCGCAATTAAAGAACAATTGCTAGTGTTTTTGCGATGTGATATCGAGAACCCGTCATTCGACAGTCAAACCAAGGATTGTATGAACACCCCCTATGCTAAGTTCGGGTCGACGTGTTCTGTGTCAGACTCCTTTATTGAGAAGGTTGCGAAACTGGGGGTGATGGATACGGCGTGTTCTTTGACAGAAGCGAAGGAGAATAAGTTGGCAAAAAAAACGGACGGTTCCAAGACAAAGTCAGTTCGTGGCGTTGCGAACTTGATTGATGCTAATTATAGTGGAACGACCAAGTCAAAGGAGTGTATCTTAATATTATGTGAGGGATTGAGTGCTTTGTCTGGTATTGTATCTGGGTTATCCAGTGACGACAGAAATACAATGGGAATTTATCCATTGAAGGGTAAGTTATTGAACGTTCGCGGAGAGCAAATAAAGAAAATTTCCGAAAATAAGGAAATTAGTGAAATCAAGAAAATTCTAGGATTAGAAACTGGAAAAGAATATAAATCGATGGATGATGTCCACAAACACTTGCGATATGGGAAGATTATGTATATGACCGATCAGGATTTGGATGGGTCGCATATCAAAGGTTTGTGTATTAATCTGTTCCACAGTGAATGGTCGTCATTAGTGAAGATACCCGGGTTTATCTCGTTTATGAATACTCCTATTCTTCGAGCGAAGAAAGGGGCTCAGACAAAGTTGTTTTACAATGATGGTGAATATAACCAATGGAAGGCTACCTTCGCAGATAGTAACCCGTCCGGGTGGACGATTAAATATTTTAAGGGTCTTGGAACATCCACCTCTGCGGAGTTTAAGGAATACTTCGCACATAAAAAGATTGTTGATTTCGTTTATTCGGGGACAATAAGCGACGATTCTATTGACAAGGTATTTAATAAGAAACGTGCGAATGACCGTAAGACGTGGTTAGAGAATTACAACAAGACCTCTTATCTGGATACAAGTCGTCCGTCTGTTAATTATGAAGAATTCATTGATAATGAAATGATACATTTTAGCACATATGACTGTGCACGATCTATACCGAATATGGTGGACGGGTTGAAGACATCGTTACGTAAAATCTTATTCTCCGCATTCAAACGGAGATTAACCAGTGAAATAAAGGTCGCACAGTTCTCTGGATATGTATCAGAGCATAGTGCGTATCATCACGGCGAAGCCAGTTTGAACGGTGCCATTGTAAATATGGCACAGAACTATGTGGGTTCAAACAATGTGAATTTATTGGAACCAAACGGACAGTTTGGAACACGATTACACGGCGGCGATGATAGTGCATCGGAAAGATATATCTTTACCGCATTGAACCAATTAACACGTCATATATTCCCAGAAGCGGATGATCCGGTATTGACGTATTTGGATGATGATGGGACACTTGTAGAGCCCGAGTATTATGTTCCTATTATTCCATTTGCGTTAATGAATGGTATTTCTGGTATAGGCACGGGGTTTTCGTGTAGTGTTGCGTCATACGATCCAAAGGCGGTTATTGATTACTTGAAAGCAAAGTTGACAAACAAGACAGTAGATAGTTTAGATTTTGTCCCTTATTATGAGGGGTTTAAAGGTACAGTTACTAACATCGCCGAACAGAAGTATTTGATTAAGGGAATCTATGAAACGGTCGGTGAAGACAAGATACGTATTACAGAATTACCGGTTGGAACGTGGACCATGCCGTATACCTCTTTCTTGGAATCCTTAGTAGATGGTGCGACCAATGATAAGACGGGAAAAAAGACCGCTCCCTCAATCCGCGATTTTACATCGGTCTCAACAGAAGTGTCGGTCGATTTTACGATTGTATTTCCGCGTGGAAAACTGAGCGAGTTGGAAGGGTCAATAGATGTGAACGAATGTAATGGTGTAGAAAAGTTATTGAAACTATTTACTACTGTTAGCACCACCAATATGAATATGTTTGATTCTGACTGCAAACTACGTAAGTATAACAATCCCGTTGAAATTATAGAGGAATTTTATAAAATCCGTTTGGGACTCTACCAGAAACGTAAGGATTATCTTGTACGAGATATGGAAAAGAAGCTTGTGCGATTATCAAATCGTGCGAAATATATTCAGGAAACTCTCACCGGGTCAATTGACTTGAGGCGAAAAAAGACACAAGAAGTCACTGAATTACTAAACGGAAAGGGATATAATCTCATTGACGGAGATTATAAGTATTTGGTGAAGATGCCGATGGATTCTGTAACGGAAGAAAATGTAGATACGATTATGAAGGAAAAGGCAACAACCGAGACAGAATTAGAAATATTGAAGAAGACCTCTCTTGAAAAGATGTGGATTACTGAACTGAATAACCTTGACAAAGAATATACCAAATATAAGACAAAGCGTGAAAAAATACAACAGGGTAGCGGTAACACTAAGCAATCTGCTACTACCAAGAAGAAGGTAGTAAAGAGGATTGTAAAGAAGTAAACTCGTTTACACCGATGAAGATTTAAAATGTGACAAACACTTTCAGTGTTTGCCTTTTTTAATTCATTTATCGGTAACGTTCTCCTTTACGATTTTCATAAAACAATACAATATATCAAAAAATTGAATCTTTTTTACCACACAATTACCTATATCATACTAAAACTAAAACTAAAATGACAACAATGTTAAATAGAGGAACCCACTTTATGAAGTTATGTGAATGGATTCCGTTTGATAAAGTGGATTGGGATTTATTGTCTTGCAATCCAAATGCGATTCATCTATTGGAAAACAACTTGGATAAAGTGTGTTGGTGGAGATTGTGTGACAATCCAAATGCGATTCATATCTTGAAAAAAAAAAACAACTTGGATAAAGTGTGTTGGTGGAGATTGTCTGGCAATCCAAATGCGATTCCTATCTTGGAAAAAAACTTGAATAAAGTGGATTGGTTTTGGTTGTCTCGAAATCCAAATGCGATTCCTATCTTGGAAAAAAACTTGGGCAAAGTGAATTGGGTTGGATTGTCTCGAAATCCAAATGCGATTCATATATTGGAAAAAAACTTGGGCAAAGTGGATTGGTATGGGTTGTCTGAAAACCCAAATGCGATTCCTATTTTGGAACAAAACATGAATAAAGTGGATTGGTCTATGTTGTCTCGCAATCCAAATGCAATTCATATCTTGGAAAAACACATGTATAAAGTGAATTGGAATAATTTGTCTGATAATCCAAATGCGATTCATATATTGGAAAAAAACTTGGATGAAGTGATTTGGTCTTGGTTGTCTCACAATCCAAATGCGATTCATATATTGGAAAAACACTTGGAAAAACACTTGGATAAAGTGCGTTGGGATGAGTTGTCTCAAAATCCAAATGCGATTCATCTCATGGAAAATAACTTGGATAAAGTGAATTGGAGAGGTTTGTCTAAAAATCCAAATATATTCACATACGATTACAAGGATATGAAAGATAGAATGTTTCGTGGTGGGATTAAGGAAGACTTGACGAAAGAACGGTTTGATCCTGAAAACATATCTAAATTCAATGGGTGGGGGTTTGAGTGTCCGAGTGATGAATAATATGATATTTGTGAAGAACAGTTAAAAACAATAAACAAAAATAAAAAGAAACACTATTGTTTTTTTTTACAATCATCTCACAATCTCCAAAAAATTGATTATAATAATCACCCATTACTTATATCATATTAATAACACTAAAATGACAACAATGTTAAATACAGGAACCCACTTTATCAAGTTGCGCGAATGGATTCCGTTTGATAAAGTGGATTGGTTTGAATTGTCTGGCAATCAAAATGCGAATCATCTCTTGGAAAACAACTTGGATAAAGTTGATTGGTCTCGGTTGTCTCGCAATCCAAATACGATTCATATATTGGAAAAGAACTTGGAGAAAGTGTGTTGGGGGTTCTTGTCTGTAAATCCAAATGGGATTCCTATATTGGAAAAGAACTTGGATAAAGTGAATTGGTATCAGTTGTCTCGCAATCCAAATGCGATTCATATATTGGAAAAAAACTTGGATAAAGTGCGTTGGTATTGGTTGTCTTGCAATCCAAACGCGATTCCTATATTGGAACAAAATTTGGATAAAGTACATT
>Ga0115007_10002377_pt1 | contig 11602 bp, 4 predicted proteins | sample ArcOceMetagenome_2_FD_87166 | JGI IMG/M metagenome (GOLD analysis project Ga0115007, IMG submission 87166) | Marine eukaryotic phytoplankton communities from Arctic Ocean - Arctic Ocean ARC135M Metagenome | ecosystem: Environmental > Aquatic > Marine > Oceanic | place: Arctic Ocean | collected... | reverse complement strand
CGTTTCTGCCGCAGAGGAAGAAGATGCCGCAGAACAAGAGGTAGAAGAAGAGGAGGCGGAAGAAGAAGAAGACGAGGATTCTTCTGAGTCTGAATCGGTGTCTTCTTCTTCGGAAGAGGACTCTGAATCTGATTCCGAAGACGACGAGTCAGAAACCACCACTTTTTTCAATTTTTTAGTGGCTGGTTTCTTTTTCAAGGGCGTTTTTTTTGGCGGTGCTTTTCTTTTCTTTTTCATTGTTTTGGCAGTGGTTGCTTTCTTTTTTGTCACTGGTTGTGTTTGTGCAATTTGAAGTTTTTCTTTCTCTTGTTCTTCTTTTTCTTGTTGCTGTTGTTGTTCTATTTCTATCAACACCAGTTGTTCTTGTTTTTTTCTTTCTTGTTCTTCTTTTTCTATTCGATCTTCTTTTTGTTTTTCTTTTTCTTCCACTGTTTTTGCCAATGAATCGTTCCACCAACCCTTGCCTGAAAACAGACTGGTTTTTTTGACGGGTGCCTCCAATGACACTTCGGTCTCGACTTTCTCCATCTCACCCATCTCACCCATCTCACCCATCTCACCCACCGGCTCCCTCTCTTTTTTCTTTCCTGTGACAAGAACGGCAATTGGTGCCTTTGTACTTTGTTTTTTTTTTCCAAGATTTTTTGGTGCCTGAACCAGTGTCGAAGCTGCCTTCAAAGTTTTTTTGGGCAATTTCTTGGGCAATTTCTTTTTGTTTCGGGTCAACACATTGGTTTTTTTTTTCATCCCTATTTTTTTGGACAATTTTCCTTTTCCTTTTCCTTTTCCTTTGCCAAGTGGTCCCTTTCCTTTTCCCTTTCCTTTTTTTTGCTGTTCTTTTCTCAAATCACCTCTTTTCACCGTACGCGTGGTCCATGTTTTGCCACCGTCCAAACTTTCTTCCATTTCCCATTCGTCTTCGTCGTCTTCCTGCATTTTTTCAAACGCTCGTGCCAATGCTTTTCTTGTTTTGTAAGAAATGGTGCGCCACAACAAATTTCGTTTTCGTATGAAATCACGCATTTCAGCAAAAGCTTCGTCCCATTGTTGCATGGCCCTTCTCAAATGCAATTTTGAAATGTGAGTGACCATCGGCACCAACAATTCACGGGTTTCTTTGCGAGCATCGACATTGTTTTTCCATCGAGCAAAACGTCCTTGCAACGTAGGAACCGCCCAACTTCCCATCGTGCGTTTCAACATGTTTGCGTTCAGTGCACTTCCTTTCAACAAACATTGCAACGCCATGGCCGCAAAAGCTTTGGTGTCGTTGTCAATGGGTTGTGCCATTGGTTTGACCGGAGACAATATTTTTTCAATCAATGGATTCAATGACGGGTCTGCTTGTTCTTTTACGGGTCTTTTCTTTTTTACCCATCGCGTCAACACCGTGCCATCCTCTTGAACGACTTCTTCCTGTTCTACCATGTCTGCCATGGCTGGTTCTGTTTCGTCCACCACCACGGCTTCTTCGTTTTCTTCTTCTTCCTTTTTTGCTTCTGGGTCCACCCACCCAACAAAACCAACCGGCAACAATTCTTTTTTTCGTGCCGCTCTTCGTTTGCACCATGTTCGCCATTTTTGTGCTTCGGCATTGGCGGGCAAGGCTGCTTTGGTTTCATGTATTTTTCGTGCTTGCTCCAATTCATCCCCGTGTTCACTCATCGCATCGTCCTCTTCGTCTTGTGGCCGGTGCAACACGTCTTGCGATTGCAACGTTGCTTTTTGCAAGGCACCCCCCAAATATTTCCCCAGTTCCGCCAATGCCTCGCCAATCAAATCGTCGTCGTCTTCCTCGTCGTCTTCCGCCGGTCCCTCTTGCTCGTCCGGACTGGCGACATGCGCACGCATCGCGTCCCACACACGTTCGCTCCAAGCATTGCCCACTTTGGGCCGCAACATACGGGCCAATTCCATAAAATTCAATTTGTTGCCCATGGGACTTTTCTTCAACGCCAAAATGGCCTGGACTAAATTGTCCTCTTCCCCGTCGGTACCACTGGAGACTTGATCCAATTCTGGCCCACTGTATTGGTTTTTCAACCCCGTTTTGGTAATGTCGCCCAAAAACATTAAACTGTTTCGCGCTTGGTTTTTTGCTTTTAATTTTTCTTCTCTTTTTTCATTTTCAAGTTTGGCATTGGCTTGAGCTTCGTGCAACGCTCTCAATCTTTCCGTGGTCCATTCACTCAAATACGCCGCGACTTCGGGACGTCCTCGTTGTTCGGCCAGCGCCAAAGGAGTGGCACGTGTGCTGTCTTCCACCGAAGGGTCCGCGCCCGCCTCTTCTATCAACCACACCACCGATTCCAACGATCCAAACATTGAAGCGTAATGCAATGGTGTCCGGTCAAAATCCATCCAATCTTCTAAATTTGGGTCCGCACCATGTTTTACCAATTGTTTGGCGGCGTTTAAATTGTTGGCGATCACCATGCGGGCCAATTCGTGGCTTCTTTCTTTGGCAACTTTTTGTTTCAACAAATCATGCACATGGTTTTCCGCCACATCTTTGCCACTGGGTTTGTAATTGTCCGCAAAATATTGCCGTTTGTTTTTCTCCAAATCGTACTTGCGTTTTTTTTGCATCAAAATGTCCCGCCCGGTTCGACCTTCCCCGTTTTCAAACACCGCCATTGGGTCATGGACCGTGTTGGGAAACAAACCTTGCGCCACAAAACGTTGCCCGGGCATGGTACGAAATTCCATTTGTTTTTGATCGTACGCCATTTGATCGTTCACATCGGCACTGCCCTCGGCGTGCCTTCTTTTTCGTTGCAGGCGTTGCCGCATGCGGTGTTTCGCAATCATGCGTTCCCGTTCCATGGAATCGTTGGTACGCAGGGTCGTGTAATTCAACGCACGGTTAAAAAAATGATCGTGGGTCAACGCTTGAGTGCCTTCGTTCCAAGCATGGTCACCCGTTACATTTCCATTTTTTGATCGATCTTTGGCCACGGCAATGATTTGTTCACGGGGATAGATGCGAAGACTTTTGTCGGGCAAAATGACTTCGTACGCACCACTTTTCAAACGACGTTTCACCGTACCTTTGATTTTGTCGCCGTGCCCTCCTGCCTCTCGTTCCCATCCTTCATCGGGGATCCAAATGTTGCACACGGTACCGGCACCCACCGTGGACAACCCACCTGGTCCACGAGGTGCACGAGTGGAGGGGGTGGTCGTTGCTGGTCTTTTGCCGCCCGGTTGCTGTTGCCGTTGCCGTTGCAAGTGCAATTGTTGTTGTCTTTCTCGGGCATTGGGGGCCCTGGAGTCCAACCCCATTCCTTCCTGCGCCGCCATGCTCAATGTGGCACTGCCATGCCCGTCCGAATAAGTATTCAATTGTTGTCTTCTATTGTTGCGTGGACTGCGACGGTTCCTGCTGGAGGAGGAACGCGGGGATGAACTCGAGTAATACGGTTCTTTTGTTTCGCCTTCCATTTGTCGTCGTCGAGCATCTTCCGCCGGTGACAATTTTCGATCTCCCGTGAACATTCCTCCTGGTCCTCCTGGTCCTCCATGTTCGATGCCATTGATTCTATTTCCATCTCGATCTCTTCGAGGTGTTCGAGGCAATGCATCATCGTCCCATGGGTCTTTTTTAACGGGCGAAGAGGCATGGTTTCTTGCACCGGCAAGACTTCTTGGGGTTGGCATTTGAGTGTAATTGGGCGACCAAGAGGCTTGCATTTCGGCCGGGGTGGCCATGGTGTCGTCTGGGGCATACATGAGGGCACCATGCACGGTCTCGTCTTCAACGGTGTGCACTGACATTAATTCATCGTCCTCGTTGTTGGCATAACCTTCGGCGTTTGTGGTTTGACGGAACACGTCTCTTCCATTCTCGTGCAACCTTCTTCTGCCCCAAGCAATGGGACCACTGGCCACCGTAGGTTGTGAATTTCTTCGTTGAGCATCTGTTCGAGGGAGAGGTTCTAACGTTCGTGTCGGTGAAGACCACCCTTGCGTTGAACGTGGGTGTGGCAAAGCAGTGGGGTCCTCGTTGCGCATCCACCCTTGAAAAGGCCGACTGTTTTCCACCATGGTCTGTCGACGATCGAACCCCCCGCCCATTTTTGCTTGCGTGATTCTTCGTGATACCATTTTTTCCTGAACGTTCTGATCAATGTTTTTTTGCCATTGTTCTTTTTCCCATTGTTCTTTGATTTTTGCGTTTGCTTTCTTGTCCCGCATTGCATCACGCAACACAATGGCCTCTTGGTTTCGTTTCGCCTCAAGGGGGTCAATGATTGTTTGCTTCTTGATCGGTTTGCGGGCTTCGACACGTTCTTTGTAGTCTTCTATGACATTCTTGGTGGCTTTTTGTTTCACTTCGTCAAAGTCAAAGGGGTTGGTGCGGAATTCACTCAGGTCAAAGGGGTCGTCCTTCGTTGCCTTTTCTTCCATGATCTTTGGATCAGTGGAGGGGCAAGTTTAGAGCCGTTGAGCTGTGGGGGCATTCGCTCTAGGAAACCGAAGCCACTTCTTAATTTTTTACAGATTTTTACGACACCTGGACACCAAAACGTGGCGTGGACGCGAGGAGAGTTCAAGTAAGAGTGTAATACCTCCCCGAACGTGCCATCGTTGGTAGGTTCCTTCCAACCCCAAAGCAACCGCTGGCAGAAAGAAACCTGAAGACCAAGAGACGGACGACGGCATGCTTAGACAAGCACAACGTCTGGCCGTCAACGCCATCAACCAACGTGGCGTGCCATTGTACAACAGTGGCAACGTTGAAGGTTGTGCACAAGTCTATGCCAATACAATATTAGATATTGTGGGCATGACTTCGGAAAATCTACTGTGGCGAACACAATTGATGGATGGAATGACACGAATCAAATGCGATGACAGCGACACCAAGGCTTGGCAATTGAGAGCACTCCTTGATGCATTGATCAACAATACCGATGAAGCCGGTGAACCACCAACAACCACAAAACTGTCTTTCAAAGAAAATATACCGGTTAAGTTCTATTCAATCGATGATCGAGTCATGGGTGGTCGCTCGTCCTCTCGAATGATTCACAGTGCTGAACACGCCGCTGCCATTTTTCAAGGCAATCTCACCGATGCAAACAACGGTGGGTTTGCTAGTGTTCGAAGTGCTGTCCGTATGGATTGGAGTTCTGCCACTGCTGTACGAATCGTAGCCTCAAGCCCGACTGGTGGTCTCTTTAAAGTAAGATTGCAAGACACCGAAGAAATGAATGCCGTATGTTTTCAACACGACTTTCAAGTACCCGTATGTACCAGCAATGGAACGTGGCAACAGTTTGATTTACCATTGACTCAATTTGTACCCACATGGAGAGGTGTCCCGCAACCAGGGACAACCATAGATTGGAGTCGGGTGCAAAGTCTGGGGTTTATGATTTCCATGTTTGACACGTCCACAGGAAAAAAATCCAAACAGATGCCCACGGGTGAATTTCATTTGATGGTTCAAAGTGTTGAAGGGATTAGGTAGCACGTCAACCGGTAGCTAGGATAATAGTCCTTTCAACACTTTGAACCATCACTTTGAACCATCAAACAAACTACATGTACAGGGAGCGAATAGTTTGTAACCGGTACATGTCATGTATGTGTTGTATGATGGCCTGTGTTCCACAATTTAGCGCGTGTACTATTAGTACTAGTAATGTTACATGTTACACTTTTAACTTTTAAAAAGTATGAAAAAGTATGAATATGAAAGATGAAAGTTTAGGGGTACAGGTACATGTAGTTTTAAAAATTGAAATACCATTTTACAACACCTCCTCCGCCCCCACCTCGTCGTCACTGTACTCCCCGTTGCTCAATTTCACGTCGTCGTAATTCTTAAACGGAGATAAATTTAAACCAGGAGGACAATGCGCAGGACCCACACCAAAACTGGCCATCGCGCCACCCACACCAATGGCATCTGAAAATTTAGGATCATAAATTGGACCCGGTGAATCCAACCCAAAATTTGTTGCCACCGTTTTTCGTTTACTGACACCAAATGTCGCCGACCGTGCCACCGACAAACTGCCGGGGCCCATCCCATATTTTTCTGGGTACCCTGCCGGGCCTGGACTGTCGTAACCGGGATCGGAAGGAAAACATCCAGGGACAGGTCTTTTGCTCACACCAAAACTGATCTTTTTACTTCCAAAACAACTGAATTGACCAGAGGAACCTTCACCGTTGACTTTGACGACGCCTTCAAACCCAACTTTTTTCCAATCTTCTCGTGTGGACAAACCAATGGAAAACCCAGGACTTGTGCGGGATGTGCTCAACGCATTTTTACCAAAGCTGGACGCATTGGCTTGCGTCCCGGTGTGCACTTGTTCCAGATCTTTGAATCTTTTTGAATTTGTAAAATTGCCACCCACACAAGGCGCACTGCCAAACCGAGTTTGATTTCTTGGTTGACGATTGCTTGGTTTGGGTCCATGTAACATGACATCCCATACCGGCTCCTCCTTTTTGTGGCTTCTTTTCCGGTTTCGTTTTGGACTGGTGTCCGGAGCCGGTGCATTGTCTTGTTGGGTCATTTGCGACAAACTGATCTGACCCCACAGTTTTAAATTGGAACCGTTTCGACTTAAATCATGCGACAAATCTATGTTGTCAAAGCGCATTGCTATGGTACTTGATGAAAAGGTCGCTCGTGCCACTGTGTCTTGAAGAAATTTTGCTGCCTCTCGTTCCGGCATGATGAGAATGTTTACGGTTTGGAGTCCGATTAGACGGGAGCCAAGACCAAACGAATGCAGTGAAGTGGTAGCCACCTCCATCGCGACACTGTTGGGACGAACATGGTCCACCACAAAGGCGGGTGGGTAGATGGACATGTCGTAAATGAACCTGATGCCTAAATCGTGCTTGGCTGGATCGGGCTTGGATCGATTTGTGCGTGTGGGTCTGCGCTTCTTGGGTCGATGCTGAGACATGTTCAATTCATTGCGGGGATCAAAACCAAAGCCACCACCACTGTTGCCATCAAGGTTGAAATAGACATCGACATCCCGGTTCGGTCGGGGTGCTTCGAGAGCAATCATGTTTTACCTGATAGAAATCTGGGTCTTCGGCATAGGCCCCCCCAGAAAAGTCAACATCATTCGATCGATCATTAAATCCAATCCAACAAGGACCGGTCGCGCGGCGGTTATTCTCAAGATGGAAGATTTTGCACCATTGGAACACCAAGAGGACAACAATTTTGACCGTGCCGGTAATTTCAAAAAACACAGAACTGAAATCTACGACCAAGACGATCCAATGTTAATTGTCTTGCAAGATTCCACCCCAATCACTACACCTTACGGCACAATCCGACACTGTTGTAAATTATTACCTTCAATCTTTTGTTTTCATTGCCGCACATGCCGTGATTGTTTGAAAGAATTGGATTGCTGTGCCGGTTTCATCATTGTGTTGCCCTTTGTGACCGGTGTATTATCGATTGTCGCCGGTTTAGCGGTCGGTGCTGGTGTGGTGTTTCGTGATGGGTATTACGATTATTGGGGATGGCACAATGCCAGAGAGGCTTGCCTTCCCTTTGCAGTCAGTTCCATCGTGTTGGCGGGCATCATGTTTTACTTTCACCCTCCGCCCATTTATTGCTGTCGCGTGCAACGCTACCCTCCTCTTCGCATTGGCGTGGTGTGTGGTCGATCTTGTGGTCGCTTCAAAATGGGTAGCCTTAGTACAAATGCAAAACAAATTGCTCGTCGACGTGCGGGTAAACTTGCCTGCAGAATATGTGAAGCGGAATGTTTGCCTTTGTTGGTCTTTTTGCCGTTCTTTTCCGCTGGTTTGTGGACCATGTATTTGTTTTCCATCAGTAAAGCTTTGGGATACATTCCCATGTGCGTGTTTGCTCTCGTCAGTGGTGCCACAACCAAATTTTCTAAATCCAGATGCCGTCGATTAACCAGAGTATGTTGTGGAAGAACAATGTACGAGGCCATTGTAGACACCAACCCATTGAGTGAAAGCAAAGAATCGGAAGACGACGAAGATGTATGGCGATTGACCAGTGGCAGTGAAGAAAAATCCAGCAGTGACGAGAGTGAAGAGGATTACGAAGAGGAATACGATGACAATGATGCTGGCAGCGATGGCAGTAGTAGTGATTCCTTGTCGTCTTATGAAAGCGACGAAGAGGATGGCGTGGCGACTATTACCGTGGATCGAAAGAGTGGGGGTAGTGGTAGTCGTAATGTAAAAGGTGCGAACCGTGGCATGCGACAAAGAGGTGTTCTTGAAGTTTGATGAAGTTTGAAGTTTGGAAAGATGAAGGAAAGATGAACTATTGGTTTTTTTTTATAAAAATTCAATGATGAGTGATGAGGTGGTGTACAACAAACTGTGAAGGTGCGTGTACACAGGTGTGTATGGCAGAAATTTAAAAATTCAATGCGCACGCGGTAATACAAGTAAATGAATGTATTTATGAAGTAAACCTACTGGTTTACTGGGAGGAGTTGCGTACATGTGCTGTACATGTGTGCCCCGGCGTGTTGACGCTCTTCATTACTTTTCATTACTTTCAACAGTTGTTTTTCTTTTTTTTTGAACTGGTTCACTTTCACCTTTCTTCACAACACCAAGAGGCCGTACATACATTTTCAATACCTTTCGACAGACCGCACCATCACTTGATATTTTAACATCAAAAGTAGTGCTGTCTTCACGTACAACAACACATTTTTCATAGACACCATTCCATGGCACACCAATTGTCCATTCTGGTGGTGTACATGCAATTTCATGCGTAGAAACACTGTCACTGGTACTGGTACTGGTACTGGTGCTGCTGCTGGTGCTGCTGCTGCTGCTGACGCCACTGCTCTTCTTTTTTCGTTTACTTGATTTTGAAATCTTCAACCCATGTCCCTCTGTATACTTTTTGTTTTTAAACAATGGCAATGGCAATGTTAATATACGTTGTTTTACAACTGAATATTGCAGTTTTACTTTGTTTAATAGAAACGATCTGCTTTCCAATTCTGGTTTCAAAAAACAACGACTGCGATCATTGACCAGTGGCACAAAAAAAGAGTCATCGTTTCCATCTTTTGTAATCAGATTATTGATTGCTTTTATTTTAGGATCATGACGATTGTGTAAACCAACAACGTGTTCCCAAAAATTAGAGGCTGAATCAGTTTTAGCGGTTTCCACAAACAAAACCGCTTTGTTGTTACTGCTGCTGCTGCTACTGCTGCTGCTACTGCTGCTGCTGCTGCTGCTGCTGCTGCTGCTGCTACCAGGACCAGGATGGGAACCATGTATACCATCGCCTTTACTTTCATCGGTTTCATTTGCATGATTGCCAGCTTTGCCAGCACTACTGGCAAACACAGCGTTGCCCGCATCGTGAGACACATCGATCAATCTTAAAAATTTAATGTGCAAAGGACGTCCTATTAATTTCATCAAACTTACAACTGCTGCGTTTTCCATGTCTTTTAAACTAATGCCATTCAATTCAATGAAAATGTCACCTACTTGAATGTCATTCTGTTCGGCCAATGATTTATCTCCCTGCCCATTACCTTTCCGCACTTTGGTGACGATTGTTGTGTTCGAACCACCTTTTCCTACTTTCATTCCCAATGGAACATTTTCAGTAAACTTTACAGAAAACGTATGTTCTAATTGTAGCACGGGCAGCGAGGATGTTGCGGGTGGCAGCACTGTTGGTATCTTTATTTCCACACAGTCACCAACAACATATCTTTGAAAAAATAAGTTCAAGACTGACATTAACAATGTCCCCAAACCTCTTTTTCTAGCACAGGTTACAATACCAAATGTATCCACGGTCAAAAAGTAATAATTATGAATGATACGAATTGAAAAGGTTAATAATCCCAACAATACACCGTCCGCAGAACACACGGAAATACCCATGTCACTCATGGAACAACGATTGTAATGCGTTTGCCAACCGTCTTCACGTCGATACCGCTCGTACCATGTTGCCGCAATGTCTACAGGAATGAAGGAAAACAAGAGGGGCAAAGAGGGCGACGAAGTGGACGAAGTGGACGAGGAAGTGGAAGAAGTGGAAACAGTAGAAGACATTACATGTTCCAATGTCACCACTGTCGTTTTCCATGCCTTTTGTTGGCACACCGTTTCAGTCACGTCGAACAATGCGTTTTTACATTCTTTCATGCGAAGTGCTGCGTCTTTTTCTTCTTTTGCTTTGGCTATTTGAATGGCAAGCAATCGTTCGGCCAATTCTATTCTTTTTTTTTCAGCGGCTTCCTCGGCCAACAGTTTTTTTTCCATTTCTTCCGCTTTGAATTTTGCTTGTTCTGCTTTTAATTTGGCTTTTAATTCTTGCTCTTGTTTTCGAACTCGTTCTCGTTCTTCTTTGTTTTTTCGTTTCAATTCTTCTCTTTCTTCTCTTTCCTTTTGTTTCAACGCCTCGCGTTCTTCCCTTTCCCTTTTCATCATGGCCTGTTTTTTCTTTCTTTTTTCAAGCATCACCTTCTTTTTTTTCAATTTGATGGCGTCCGTGGCAATTTTAATTTTGGTTTGCCATTTTGGGTTGTATTTTCGTTGTTTCAACACATACACTTGAATGGATTCAACCCCACGATTGTCCAGCAAAGGTGGGGACGACGTGCTGTTGTTTTGATTTTGGACAAATAAATTGGTCCAAAATGTTTTTTCTGGTTTGAAGGATCGTGCGTAAGAACAATGCTTCAGCAAAAAGGCATCTTCCTGTTCTGAAAAACGACGTACAAAAAACACACTTCTCTTTTTCGTGCCACCGGCTTCGTCTTCGTACACCACATTTGAATTTTGATATTCTTCGTCGTCAATGTCGACCACTGTATCGGACGCTTCGTTCGCTCTCAAATGTACAATGAATTCTTCGATTTGTACATTCACTCGTGTAGTCAAAGGTTTGCATCTTTTGCATTGCCCCAAATCTTTCAAATGATTGAGGTATGCGGTGGTAATTTCTAACATTGGGTCTAAACATTCCCCCAATCCAATCAACAAGTGTCGTTCCGCTCGTGTATAACCACCGGGCAGGACATCGGAAGGGTGTTCAAGGGGTGGTGGTTCATACGTTGCCACTTGGTCGTAGGGTACAAATTTTGTAAAAGCATAGGTGTTCCACTGTGTTTGTTTGTGTGCACGGCAAAAGTGGGAAAAGGGAATGGAGAATAAATAATAAAACAGGGGTTAGAATTCTTCATTGCTGTTTTTCTGTTTTTCTTTCAACACATGAGCCAAACACTTACTGCATCGATGACAGCAATTTTTAAATCTTCAACGTCGCAATTGGACAAACCCAACAAGATTTTTTGTTGGACACGATGGACATCGTGTATGGTGTGTTGTTTCCATTTTTGTACATCGGCAAAAGTGCAATAATCAAAACAAATGCCCATGTCACCTTCGTCACCGGTGGACCATAAAACGTGGTATTTTCCTTTTTTCGATTTGATTTTCTTTTTTTCAGTGGGTACGATCACACCATAGTACACACCACATTTTGGAAATCGATTCATCACAAGATCACCGATTTGGACGGCATCGACGGGTGTGGTGGCAGTGGTGGCAGTGGTGGCAGTGGTGGCAGTGGTGG
>Ga0115007_10002374_pt1 | contig 11622 bp, 13 predicted proteins | sample ArcOceMetagenome_2_FD_87166 | JGI IMG/M metagenome (GOLD analysis project Ga0115007, IMG submission 87166) | Marine eukaryotic phytoplankton communities from Arctic Ocean - Arctic Ocean ARC135M Metagenome | ecosystem: Environmental > Aquatic > Marine > Oceanic | place: Arctic Ocean | collected... | reverse complement strand
CATTTTGCTGTATAGCAGTACCCCACGAATCAGTTCTTAATGCTTTCTGTACATTGTTGCGAGCCATTAAGTAAGACTTGTACTGGTCTAAAGTATCTGGGTCTGAAGGGTCTATAGCGTCAATTAATTCAAGTTGCTGGGAATCTGGCATTGCAATAAACACAGATGTATTTGTAGCAGTAGTAATTGCTTTTTCCGCTAAAGGATTACCCGCAGCAAGATTATTTAACTTAACCATATTTTCTGGAGAAAGCGGTTGGCCAGACTCTATTAAAGCTAGGCTGTTACTGACGAATGCTTTATTTTCAGCAGTGGCAGTTGCTTGTACAGAATCAAAGAGAGACTTTTGTTTTACAAGTGCAGACCTTGCTTTGTTAGTAGTTTGCTCCCATTGAGCCTCAGTAAAGTTTGAAGGCACTTCTTTTGTTGCATCTATAATAATTTGATTAGCAGCAGCAAAGTCACCGTTATCTGCGGTATTACTCACAGAAGCCTTTAATTGCAGCCCATCATAATTTCTTTCTAAATCGGCAACAGCAGTCTCAACATCAAAGTCAGGGTTCATTCGAGCAACTTCTTGAAGAGCCATTATTGACGTATCAAGTTCAGCTCTTGCACCAATTGCATCACCGTTGACAATAAGTCTTTCAGCTTCATCAAAAGCATCTGATGCTTCTTTGGTAACATTTGTAATCTGAGTATTTAAAGTTTTAACGTCATAGGCTTCTTGAAGTGCATTGCCATCACTAAATATCCTGGCTCCTAATCCCGCTTGCACTCTAGCAGCTAGTTCAGTGTTTTTAATTGCACTTACAGTTCCACTTAAATAATTGTTTGCAGCGTCTTGATATGCAACAGGGTCATCTTTATGCACTTCTGCAAATTTAGCTAATATTTCTCTAGATTGATTATTTATTTGGGCAGTATAATCTGCTACTGCATTCCTACTAAGCTCCTCGGTTCTAGCTTGAGCGGCTTGATTAAATGCTCCAGCACTAAGTCCAAAAGTTTTAGTTTCTACGTCAGAGTAAGTTTTTTCTCCTGTAGACTCATTAATTTTAACAGCCTGTTCAGCAGCTAAAGCACCTTCTTTGGCACCTTTAGCAGCAGCCGCAGGTCTTGCTACATCCATAGCAATCTTGCCAACAGTTTGGCCTAAACCAGCTAATGCTCGCATCTTGTCAGACTCAGAGGTATCCAAGGCAGGGGCGGTAAACTTTCCGTAAATACCAATTCGTTGTTGTCTAGGTTGTTGCGCCATTATTATTTCCTATTAAGCATTTATTTTAGCAGCATCAGAAGCGCCAGACAATAGTGTACCAGCAGCAGCTAAGTTAGCAGCAGAGCGAGCATTAGCGCCCTGACGAAGAAGTTGAGCCTGAGCAAGCCTATCAGACAGCTTTGTCATGCCTTCGCTTAAACCGACATTCTTAGCGCTTTCTAGTGCAATACTAGAAGGAGTGCCTTCCGCTTTAATTCCAGACATACCCATACCTACAGCATTAGCTGCAAGAGCTGCATTAAGTTGTTGCTGCCGTTCTAGCTCACGACTTTCAGCGGCAATACGTTCATTTTCCGCTTTTGCTTTCATGGCCGACTCTTGCGCTTTGCCTGCCTCTATTTGACCATAAACAGTAACAGCGGTAGCTGCCACAGATGCTACGGTTGCTGCAAGTATAAATGTCATCTAACTAACCTCTTGCTCTATAAGAGCTGCTTCGATTTCTTTAATATCTGTTAAGTGTGTAGGGTGATATGTAATCCAAGTACACCCTGTTGCGCTATATATAACACGCTGAGTACCTGGGATTGTTTCCCCCAAGTACGGAGCTGTAATCGTCTCTCTTTCTGTAGTGCTAGATACCTCACACTCACCAGATACAACAGTAAACAAGTGTTTAGTTTTATGCGTAGCTCCTACTACAAGACCTCCTGGAGGCATTACCATCTCTCTAGCATACATACCGTCAGAGAAATGGTGTCTTGTTACTACATCTGCCTTTGGGAAATCCTTCATTATTTCTTGTAACTGGGAAATACTATCTTGCGTTACAACATCATTCACGAAGACTCGACCTCATATTGGATAGCTTGCAGATGGAATGGCGTAGCATCAGGTACTGTGATCTCTGGGACTACTTCTGTGTCCCAACCATTACCACCATTTTGGTCTTCTATGATACCAGTTCTAGGAGTAAATGGCGTATTAAATGGAGCATCTTGCGTCTCTCCAATTTGCCTAATAGGAACTGCAATTCCGTCAATGTAGATGCCAGCACTCTCATACACACGCAAGTTAATGTTGGTAATCTTCTTGCGCTTCATAGTGTTCTGTCCACCACGAGTGCCAGGGTTGGTGTTAAGAGGCATTCCCTTAACCTTAACGGGAAAGCTCAGGCCAATCTCTAAGTCTCTTGTGGTAAATCCAGCCATTTCTGCGGCAAGTATTAGAACTTGGTAGCTGCCGGTTCCTGGGTTAAAAAATACAGTCCTGTCATTTAGTACAGTGCCATCTGCTATTACTGAAACGGTAAACCCACCAATTCTCGCCCCTTGAGGAATTGTAACAAAAACATTAAAGCCAGTAGTTGTAGCCGTAGTTTTGTAGCTAGACTCCAAAAGGTAATCAAAGTCCCATAATTCAATATCTCTAACAACGCTGCTATTTGTAAAAGTTCTTTTTACAATTACATAAAGTTTATCGCCAACCGCAGAGCAAGATTCAAGTTGATTCTTCCTTATTGAGTTAGGGTCAGAATATGGAGTCCATCTAGTAAAGCCATTAATATCTTGATTTCGCATTGTGTTAAGGACAGCACCAGTGCCATCCTGATTAATAATAAATACCCAGTTAGCATCTTCTGTTGTGGTTCCCGCTAATATAGCCATATCAAGAGGGTTGTTAATTAACTGAGAAGATAAAACCGAAATATCATTAGATGTATAAGCGTCTTCATTAAAGCTAAATAAATATTGTCTAAGAGTGTTTCCGTTTTTGTCAACAAACAAAGTTGCACCATCAATAGATTGTGCCTCTAAATTAAATGCCCCATGCTGAGTTTGCGCCACTACTTCAATAGTAGATGGGGTAACGCCCTTAACTAGGAACTCGGAGCCAGCACAGAAGACCTGAAGCCCTCTATCAGGGTTAATGTCTACAATGTTAGTAAGACCGCGAGAGTCAATAGTAATAAAGATACCCTCATCGTCTTCCCCTGTTTCTGAAAAGAAATTAAAGAAATCTCCAGCTCGACTAGCAAATAAACTTTGCGGCTTTAACTTTGTGCCACCTAACCATAAGCGACCATCAGAGAATACACCCATTTTTGGGAATCCTCTTGTGCCAGTGCTATATTCCGACCACACATTTTCTGATCTAGAAACGCCTACGTCAGTTTGGCTAAAGGATATGGCTGAACTACCAGCAGCATTAGCACTTGTAGGAAACCCTGCAAGAAGCTGAAGAGGCTGCGCAGACCCTCCTGCAAATGTAATAGTGTAAGTGTCAGTAGTAGCAGTGCTTGATGTAGCTGCTACAGTAATTCCATCATTAGGAAAGTTTGGCATTTCCTGTAAGTTTTTCTGCAAATTAAATGCAGTAGAAGTACCTACTCCGTTGTAAGTAATGTTTTTGCTTAACACGCCCTCAACATCTATTTGGTATTGATTGCCTACAGCAAAATTGCTAAAGGTTATAACTTGAACTGCTGGCTCTGGAGTAGGGCTTGAACTGTCATTAAAATCGTATTGGGGAATATTGACAAAAGGAACCTGATCCGAAACAAAAGAGCCTGACGGGTTGGAAGCATAAATGTCTTCATCAAATACAATTCTTCTTGTTGGCTGATCTTCGTGAAACATTAACATTACATTTTCAGTTTGAGCATCCCTAACTTCAGGCACTTGTGCGGAGGTATAAGGCACAGGTATGTCAGCGACATAAACTGTTTCGGTGCTGCCAGCATGAGGTGTACGATAAAATCTTGCATTATTTTCTGTTAATACAACCAAAAAGTTAAAGTCTTCCGCGTATTCCCAAGAGAAAGTTTTGGGGGTATTTGCAGCGGTATAGGTAGATGGTTGAGCAGAATAATTCCACTCTCCCATACGGACACGAAAATTTCCACTTTCTAGCGCATTAAGATTAACAATTAATCGCCACTCTCGTTTACTTAGTTGAGGAAGATCGCTTACGTCATACTTTTCGCTGACCTCCATACCAAGCTCGTTGGTAATTGGGATGATTGCTTTATTAATCCAGACTGTTCCGCCAGCTTTATATTGCAATGTTAAGGTTTTATTTTTAATGTAAGCGCCACCAGTCCCATTTCTTATTAGACTAGCGTTATCTATTGTTACAAATTCTGCATCATAAGTTACGCCTAAATTGTACTCGGCAACTATGTATCCAGTAGCAGTGCCTAAGTCAGCGTCAGATGTAAAGTATGTATTAGCATCGCCATCATTTAAGTTTGCGACAACAGCAGCAGCACCTGTAGAATCCGTTGTAGGATTAACTGCCGTCTGACGAACATTACCCTTCAAGGTAATATCTACAAATTTAGTTCCAGGTCTGCGTTTAACGCCACCTTGAGGTACGATAACTACGTTTTCGGCAGTCTGAGCGCCTTTGTAGTATTGATCAAGATCGGTACGGCCATTTAGTAGAGGTGACAACTCACCACTAGCAAAGCTGGTTTGCATGAATTGTGACTTAGGCATTAGTACCTCACGTTAATAAATGGGCGATCCTGAATAGCTACTTGCGGATGTTGCTGTGAATCAGTGAAGCGGGCCATACGACTAGCATTCAAATACTGGTTAGCTAGTAACTCCATAGAGGCCGCACTGTCACGAATAGATGGGGCAAAGTCCATGCCTAACGCATACTCAACCATCTTGGCAAAGTAAATAGGCCAGTCGGCTGGGTCTGTAATGTTAGCAATGTAATCGCAAAACAAGTCTGCACTGTAGTTACAGTAAACTTTGTTTTCAATAATTTGGTAGTTAATGCTAGGGTCTAATTTAATTAGAGTTAGCATATCAGCAGGAAGAGTATATTTAGATTCCCATTCATTGCCAATTGGAGCTGCAGCATCTAGGGTAAGTTGAGCGACTTTACGAGCAAAGCCCCAACGAAATTTGGATAATTCATTTTCAACAATGTTGTCATACAGGCTAGTGGCTACAACCTGAGCGCGAGTACCGCTAGTCAGGGATGTCAGAGGCACATCGCCAATAAGAATGAGAGCATTATTAATTAACGATAGCTTACTGTTTGCCATAAAAAACCTTTATATGTAAAGAAAGGGGCCACCAGAGCAGCCCCGTTCAGTTTTACTACTTAACTGTCACCGACTGCTGTGCCAGAGGCAAGCGTAACGGTAGTCGTCTTGTTATTAGCCTTAACAAAAGAGATAGTGCAACCTGCTAGGTTAGTATCAACCAGCAAAATAACATCTGCCTTTGTCAACTCATCCTTCGCAGGAAGAAAAAAGTTAGCAGCCAAAACATCAGCAGCATCTTCAGTCGAAGCGTACATCCATACGGCGCGACCTTGACCAGACCCGCCAATGCGGGAGAAAAATTGTCTATCAAAAGCCATGATAATATTCCTTATGCAGTTTTGTCGTATTGAACTTTAACGATACCAAGACCGTCACGAGATACAGCGCCAGCCTTCAGCATGCCGTTACACAACCAAGAAGTGCGATCAGCAATCCAATCAACGTCAGTCTTAATGTCGATACCGATTGCAAGACCAACAGAGTCCTGAGAGAAGAAGTATGAATCAACGATGTCACCTGCTGCAGTCAGACCACCTTCAGCACGATCTTCAACAACTACAAACTTAAAGCCACCGAAAGTATCAACGTCACCGTTAACCAGAGCTTTAACATTGTTGTAATCAATAGAACTAACTTCATTTTGGTTAAGCAAGCCACCCAAACCATCAGCAGTAATAACAGCAAACAGGTTAGAGTTAGGAACGCCTTGAGCGCGAAGTGCTACTTGAGCTGCAATTACTTTCTTAGTAGTCAAGTTCTTAGCGTCAGCAACTACAGTGCCAGCGTAAGTAGTTTCTGCGTCCATTGCATCAATAACCAACTGGTCACAACGACGACCAAGAGACTGTGCGATAGTGCTTGCTAGTTCTTGTTTTTCGTCAAAGTTTACAGTGGCAGCGTCAAACATGTCAGTGTATTCTGGAGCATTCCAGTTTTGCAGAGTTGCAGTTGCAAAGCCGTGAGTGATGTCCATAGGAGTTACTAGGTCAGAAGTAGACTTTTGGTTAGCCAGTCCTTTACCCATGTTGCGGAATTTGTAGGTATCGCCTACTACGTTGTTTCGTACAGTTACAGCACCTTTTAGCAAACCAGAGTTCTGGTAAGCGTGTTTTACCATGCTGTCAAATTCGGTAACAGCTACCGAAGCTAATGTCTTACTCATAGTGATTTCCTCGAAAAAGAGTAATAAATAATAAAATAGTTTTTCAAGGTTTTAGCTGAGTACCCGAGTAAACTTGGTCAGCATTCAACCTAAATTTACTGGGCCTTAATAGAAAGGGGTGTCCAGTGTGTCGATTATACACCTTTCACCCCATAAACTCAACCGCCAAAGGTACGGGTATGAGCCTTGTCGCCACCAAATTCCTGCATCATCTTCTGGATTTTAGCTTCATGGCTAGAGTCAACGCTACGGAGAAGTTGTCCATTTTCATTCTTCGCAAACATCTGGGCTTCAATATCGCCCCAAGTCATGCCAGTAGGATGCTGTCCACCATCAATGGGTAGCTTAGTAGGTGCAGTAGCACGAACCAAATACTCTACCAGCTCAATAGACTTGGCATCAGTTACTAGATCACGAACCACATCGTAGTCAGCGGCTTCTAAGTTGTTCTTTAGATAGCCCTCAACATTCTTAATGCGCTCGCCAGCATTGTCACCTAGTCGTGCAATCTCTTGCTCCTGGGTAACTTGCTCTACTGCTTCACCCTGCGCTGACAACAATTCCCACGCATCACCAAAAGCATCTTGGCTCATGCCTGTTTTCTCAGCAAACTCAGTTAGCTCTTGCAGCAAAGCATCATCAGACTCAATACCTTCTGGGCCTGAATAGCCATCTTTAGGCGCGCCAGTAAAACCACCAAACTTCTTTTCTAGCTCAGTATAGGCTTTGGCTTGCTCAGCGACAGACTTATACTTGTCGCCTTTGTACCAATCGGGGGTGTCACCTGTACCCTTGATACCATCAGATAAAAAGTATTCACCTTCATTTAACTCAGGCGTACTTGCATCTAACAGGGTTCCGCTTGTTGTTGTGTCTTCTGCGACCTGTTCTTCACTCATAATTATTCCTTACAGTATTTTAGCTTGTTGCATTTGGTTGATAATAAATTTAACAACTCCCGACTCACCATTATGGTAAGCGGCCTCATAATCAACATTAGAAGCCCCAAAGGGAGTGTCATTGTTAAAGATAAACCGCTGCGTAATATCCTCAAGTACACGTTTGCCACCAACACTTGCGAAGCATTCGTTGTAAGCCTGAGCCAATTCAGCAGCAGCTTGTCTTTGTTTGGCGTTAGCTGCCTTTGCACCTTCTGCATTAACAGCCGTAGCATTAATTGTATCCCAACTCATAGAGCAGTTTGTCCTTGGTCAACAGGTGGTTGTCCTTGAGTATCCATACCTTGTTGTGCAGCTTGTGCGCCAGCCTGAATAATCTGGGCTTTATCGGCCTCACTTCTGACTAACTCGGCAGGCATTCCAGTCTTACCGGCAACCCACGTTCCAAAGTCTTCTAGCTTAAAGCCAATCTTAGCTTGATCTGGCCCAGCATTTTGAAGCACAAACTGTACAGCTTGTTGCACGTTAAGAATGTCTTCACCGTCCTGCGCTCTTGCTAGTGGTGACATAAACTTAATAGCAACCTGACGACCATCTAGTTCAATAGGTGTAATGATACCACGACGAGTAAGTATAGCAGCTACGCGCTTAATGATGGGAATCAATACTTCGGTCTGTAATCTGCCGAAGGCAGAGCCGATACGTTTAGCCAGTTCACGCGACTCGATGGCAACCTCAGTGGCGGATCGAACAGCACCAGTAGGATCACGAAGATCGTTGAATAGGGCTTTCTTGATCGACATTTGCATTTCATTGATCTGGAACTGGGCAAGTTGTAAGTTCGATCCTGTATCTAGGCGCTGAATAGAAGGGTTAGACGAGTTGTTAGAACCAACTGGAATAACAATGCCTGGGCTTATATTCAAATTGTAGGGGTTAGTTACGCCATCGTCTGTTGCTGTGTACATACCTGCTAGGTCAATAGCGGCTTTCTGGAGTACAAACTCTTTAGCTTTGTTTAGTGAGCGTACATCAGGAAGTGCCTGTAGTGCTGGGCCACGACCTCTGATTTCACCAGCTACCTTACTATAACGGCCTGTCACCCAAGGGCTAGAATTACCAAAGTCCTGCATCCAGCTAATACGATCTTCAGTGGCTACCCATACGCAACCATAGTAGGTCTTACTCTTAGGCATATAAACAACACCTTCGCGCACATCGACATCAGTGTCGGGCTTCTCCTTGATAACGATCTTCATTCTTTCTGATGGCTCAAAGCCTTTCCAGTAACGCTCTAAGTTACGAGCCTTTACTTTAAATCGTCGCCAGTGTGTTTCGATATTACCCTGCGGGCCTTCCTCAAATGCAATACCTTTCTGAGGAATGGCGTTAAAGATCAGGGGCATCTCGTCGCTTTCATCTTCATCAATACGCAGTGTGCCAGTACCAATGAGTAGATCAAGGGCATGCTCAAAGAACTGCGTGGCAAAGTTAGATCGGTTAATGTAGTCAAAGATTATTTCTGACTGGTTCTGCAAGTTGGTTTCAATGTCTTCAATAGATACATCAAAGTCACCTTCCTCTATCTGCTTAACCACTAGGTCTGATGGCTCAAAGGTAGCCCAGCGTGACCAGATAGGAGCAATGTTTTCTTGCAGCTTACTAGCGCCCTGCTGGATTGCTTCAAGTGCAGTAGAGTCAAAGATACGATCCATCTTCTGCTGGCCTGGAGCAAAGTCATCAAAGAGATTTCTGTTGGGCAGAAAGTATTCGTAGGCATCGTCTAGCGTACTGTGCCACATGGAGGCACGTTTAAATGCGTCAGTCTCTCGTCGTTTTAAGTCCGTCAGCGAACCAAGTTCTTTAGGTAATTTCATTATTTAACAGCCCTTTTAACAGCTTTTTCCGCGCCCTTTCCTATCAACGATTTATTTTGCATTCCCATTCCCGCTGGCGCTCCGCCTAATATACCAGAACCCAATAACCTGCCAAACAGTCCACCTTTTGGTTTTGGTATTTTTTTAGTACCACCGCCTTTAGATATCATATAACCTTCCGTAATTGTTGGGCCAGCAGGAGCTTCAACTTCTGGCATAACAGTAGCCAATAAAGATTGCTTACCCAGTTGCTTTTGTGCAACAGCCTTTAATCTACGTTCACTTGACGCAGTTTCTTCATCAAGCGCAATACGCTGTCTACGTTCCATTGCTTTTTGTTCTTGCGTTTTCTTTGGTGCCTTGCCTCCGCCACCCATAGCCTTACCTCTTCATATGTTTGTATAGTTGATAGGGAGTCCATATAAAAGCATGGTCTATACCAAGAAACTGTTTAACATGACCAACGCAAGTGTTGAGCATGAATAACCTTCTCTTGTTGTCTTTTTTTATATAACTCACAGTTATATCCGTAGGCCCAATTATATCATTTATGTGGTTGACATTATACACCCTAACTCCACCAGTCAACTTTTCGTACACAACGTACTGCCCTCCGGAAGGTTCAACCACAAGGCAATGCCCAAAGTCATTGTGCAGTAAGGGCGAATACCAACGACCTGTGTTGCCCTTAAAGATTACATAAGCATTCTCTAGGCTAGAAGACACTAAAGTTTACTTTGGCTGTGTGGGGCTTAGCAAAGCCTTGATCTCTACGGAGAGCAGAGCGACCTTCACCTTCACCTTGTAGGGCGTACTCAAGTGCCTCCACTGGGTGAGAGTATTCATTCTTGTCTGGCTGATCACTGTAGCGTTCGCCACTCGTCTGTACACGACGATAACAGAAGCCACCTTGTAACCCTTTGCGTATCATAGAAGCCTTGGGCAGGACAATGAAGCGAGGTTTACCATCCATACACATCTCTTTCATGGGCACTTCTAAAGCGGCTCTACGCTTGAGGGGATCGTTAGAGTCTGTTGGTTGACAGGGAATGCCAGCAGCTCGCATGATCTTAAACGGTGTATCACTGTTAGCTTGGTTCTTGTTGTCACCAGACGGATCACCCCAGCCCTTAAAGCTGTGATCAGGGTAAGTGTCTTCAATATAACGTTTTAGGGTAGGCGCAAAGTCTACTGCACCAGAGTCAGTGAGAACCATCTCATCAAAGCACACCCATCTCCCGATAGCAGTACGCTGCAAAAAGGCACAAGCAGGTGTACGGCCAAAGTCAAAGCCCAGAACGATAGGAGTGTCCTTGCTAGGAGTGAAGTCCATATGGGATGCGTGAACACTGTCTGTGTACATCGGGTGAACCGGCTTACCGTTAGAGACAAAGCCGTACTCATTAGCAAGATTAACTTTAATCCAATCATTTGTTTTACCTGTAAGTCCACGTTTGTAATAGTTATCAGGCAGGTTAGCCAGGTTCTCCGCTTTAGGGTTTACCTTCCATACCTCACCATCCTTATACACGCCACCCTCTTGCCTATGGAAAGCCCAGCCCTCAGGACGCTCAATTTCTGCCAGCTTATAGTACCAATGGTCTTCATCAGGTGCGTTACTGTCACCCAGCACACCATGATGCGTAGGCTTGATACCTTCCTTGTTAGAAGGGAAACGACCATGACGTAAATCCAGCATGTCGAGAACGGCCTTAGAATGCTCTTTCGTCTCGTTTAGCCATACCCATGTACACTGGATACCCCTAGCCTTCTTAACGTGCTCAGGGCGGTCAAAAGCGATGAATATGACCTCTGACTTAACTGATGTTCCATCTTCTAAACGGAAGTTAATGTAATGTGTAGGTGGTTCTTTGTTACCCTGACGGAATGGGCCAAGGTCTTCATGGATTTCTAGCCAGTCTTTAATGGTTGTGGAGAACAATTCAGAGTAGGTGTTTCGGCAGGCAATGATACGGGACAGTCTGACACCATAGTTCTTGTGTCCAGGGGTCATCACTGGAGCTTGTTCTGTCATCAGGTCAAATAGCTTGAGGATAGTTTGGACAGTCTTGCCTGAACCTAGTGGCCCCATGATAAATGAGTTCTGAGAGCGACAGTCAGAGTAATCTTGTAGTACCTGACCTTGTGGCCCCATACAGTATTCAATGGTTGGCATTATTTCTTACCCCAGTCAATTGCGTCATAGCCAGACTTAAACTTATTGCGTGTCACAGGGGTCGATGTGCGATTACCGTCACCCTTACCACCGTTACCGTTAGCATCCCAATTACGGAAGTGTTCTTTGCGTGTCTCTTTGTCCAGCTTGTGAACCATGCTCTTGCCTTTAGCCATTACTCTTCATCTCCATCTTCATCATCATCTACAGCAGCATTAAT
>Ga0115007_10002372_pt1 | contig 11631 bp, 5 predicted proteins | sample ArcOceMetagenome_2_FD_87166 | JGI IMG/M metagenome (GOLD analysis project Ga0115007, IMG submission 87166) | Marine eukaryotic phytoplankton communities from Arctic Ocean - Arctic Ocean ARC135M Metagenome | ecosystem: Environmental > Aquatic > Marine > Oceanic | place: Arctic Ocean | collected... | reverse complement strand
GTGGTGGCAACAACAGCAATTACGACAACAATTACGACAACGGCGACGACAACAACAACGATGGTGGTCGTCGCAACAATTCCTCCAACTCCTCCAACAACAATCGTGGCCGTCGAGGGCCACGCCGTCGTCGTTGCCCACCACTGCCTACCAACGAGCAAGAAACCCACCCGGACCCAGGTGCTACCAGTGCCGGTGCGTATTCCTTTGTCATTCCCCCCGCCATTGTACAACCCGCTATCGACAAACATCGTAAACGCATTGAAAGATTTGGTCAACCGGGTGACGAAGTCAAAATACCCGATCCTTTGTCGTTGTTCTTGGACCAAGAAGACCCGGAACCGGGGCACAAGCCGGAAGACAACGGGGTTCTCATTCGCAATTACGGCGATGTGCATACGATGGGTTTTTTGACGTTGTTGCTTGGGCCGGTCTCTGCCGAAACGGGGAACACCATCATTTGTTGGGGTGTAGTGCCTCGACACGTGGGTAATTTTTCCTTCAACATTGCGATGGGGGACGACCATGAAACTTTTTTAATGCATTTCAATCCTCGGTACGAACGAAACAAGAAGTTTTGTCGGTTGATGATGGGTACCAAACGTGATTTCATTTGGGACCAAGGCGGTGATGAATTGGATCACAAATGGTTGTTTCAATATTTAAAACCCAACGAACAATTTGAATGGCGATGCACCGTCTTGGGAGATGGTTTTGCGGTATTTATCAATGGGCATTTTGTTTGGAAATACGCCCATCGGGTACCGGTGAGCGAAGTGAACAAACCATTGAAATTTCATGTGGCCGGGGACCAAGACAATGACAATGTAATGATTCGCGCCGTGTGGTGGGGTTATTTAAATCCCAGCAACATTGCCACCCTTGAAAACCCAAAACGTCACGACGAAGACGGTACCGAGATGGACATGATGTTGGGGGAGGACATGACGTCGGAAGCCGCCAATGAAAAAAGAAAAAAAAGAGAAGAACGATTTGGGGTGCAACAGTCCGACGACGAGGACGACTACGATTTGTCACCGGAAGAGAGAGAATTGAGAAACAAACGTAGAGAACGATTTGGGGAAGAGAACGACGAAGAGGGGGAGGACGACGGCATGGAAATGGAATCCACGGCGAAACGAAGAGAAGTGCCGCATGATGTGAAAGTAAGGGTGTTCTTGTAGGGGTGTGGGGGGGGGTCTTTTTTCATTTTTGTCGTGGTTGTTCACCGAAAGAATAACAAGAACAAGAGCGTGCCGACTCATCCTTTGTGCTCTCTTCCTTTTTTTTTGCTTGTTTTACCAGCGACGACGCAATGTCATTCACATTTATGGTTGCGACCATTTGAAGCACGCGGATTTAAAAGATTATTTTGGTGGGTTTGAAATTGTGGGGGTGCGATGGATTGACGGTTCCAGTTGCAACGTACAATTAAAAGATGAAATGACGGCCAAAAATGCGTTGTTTAAAAGATGTTCCGAAGCGGCACAAGACCAAGCCCGTGAAAAGGGATTGGAGCAATTTGGATTGAATTGGTTGGAAGCTTTGCCGTACAAAAAGAAAAAAAGCGACGATTACGGTGCTAAAGGAACAAAAGGAAGCATGTTTGTTCGTTTGGCGACCGTGCAAGACGTGACGCACAAAGGCACGGATCGTCCTTTGGTACAATCCTCCACGTTGGCGGGCCAAGCCTTGGCCGTTCAAGCCAACGACGGTGGTGGTGGAGATGGTGGTGGTGGTGGGGGTGACAGCACGGGTGGGGTGGACAAACAAGCGTTGGCACGAGCGGGTGCGGCGTCCTGGAATCAATTGATGTCTTCCCATTCGCAAAACAAAAAAAATCGAAGAACCAAAAAAAAAAGAAGGGCCAAAGGTGGTCAAGGGGCTGCCGCAAACCGTGGCGAAGAAGATGCAGCCATGCGAGATGCCGAGTACGACAGGTATGCGCATTAGAATTAGAACAACTACAACAACATTGTATAAATATATATAACACACAAGGCAGTCACAATAACAGCTACCCTTCCTTGTTTGCGTGAGTGTTCTAGTTTGTTCTCTGGTCTTTGTATTGGTTCAAATTTCCTTGTTGGGTCAAATATTTTTTCTTAAATAATCGAATCAATTAAATTTATGACATACAATATATTTGCATGGATTGCTTTTATGTGGTACGATCGTTTCTAGTTGTGGTTGATGGTTGGGTGGGGTTGGTGGCTGGTGGCTGGTGGCTGGGAGGGGGAGAGGGGCATTATTTTATAATCTGTTTGATTTTTTCGTTGGGTAAAATTATTTTTTTAACCTTGAATCAATTCACGTTCTTCGCGTAATTGTTTGGCTTCTTGCAAATGTTCAGACAAATACATGTTTCCTGGGTCTTGCACCGCCGCAATTTCAGCGGGTAAATGTGTGTGTTTCATCGACATATCAACTGCTCTTTTGATGCGGCGGTCTCTCATAGCCATTTCGTCTTTCCCCGCCCATGCATGTGCTTTGGCCAAATCATCGTCTTCGACCAACAGGTCCTCGTATCGTACGCCAAACTCGGCCATTTTACCAAAGACTTGCTTTTGGTACCACCTGGCCAAAGGTTTGAACAGGGAACTTGAACGTGCGCTTGCTCGTAGGGCCATATCGGTTTTTGTTGGTGTGGTTGGCAATTCATGGGGAGAATTTAATTTTGAAAATACCACTTTTAACAGATTAAAAATTATTTTTTTGCCCTCAAATTAAGGGAAAATGCTTTCAGGGTATCCTCCAAAAACGTACCGAAGCGGAGGGGGTTTTCGTCGTGTCTTCTTTTTTCCCCTCCTCCCCCTCCTCACCTCACAACATGCCCCGTCAAAACCAAAACCACCACGACCACGACCGTCAGTCCAAAAGCGGGCGCACCGACAATGACAAGAGACAGGGCGGTGGTGCCTACTCTTGGGGCAAAGCAACAGACGGGGGTGAAAGTCAACCCGCCCCTGTTTCCAAGGGAGAAGGAGGTGCTTTCTTGGACAGATTGGAAACCAAAGCGAAAACGGGTTACTTCAAAGCCACAAACGTCACGGATCAATTGTTTTACATTGGTGTGACCGCTGGTTTGCGCGCCAACCAACAAGAATTGGTGTGTGGCGTCTGGGCGGCCAACACTGTCGGTGATTCCTTGGCCCTCGACGCTACCAACGCAACGAAAGACTTTACTTCCTTTAAAAATGATTTGGACGGTACGGATTGCCGTGGCAACAACTACGCCAACGTGGACGGCTTCATCACGACGCACGCCATTGATTTGGACCACCACGCCGCTTGCATTTTCATTGGGTCGGAAAGCAAAGATGTCCCACTCACTTTGTTGCGAGAGGGTGCTCTGGCCACGGGTTGTTCGGTGATCGATGTCGGTGTCATGACCAAAGACCAACTTGAACATGTCATTGCGTCCTACAACACACAACCCTTTACCACCAAAAGTGACTTCGACAACGCTGTTGCCGCCACCCCCGTTGCTGCCGTGGCTCTACCCTCCGTGACCACCACTTCCGCCGTTGCGGAAGCGGCTGTTTCTTCCCCCAAAGGCGAAACGAAAACGAAAACGACCCCAACCCCAACAACGACGATGGCCCCTCCCAAATCCACCGGGCCCACACTTGAACAGTTGTTAAACGTCGATGAAAGATACAAAATCTACAACGACGACACTTGTTTTGGGCAAGACGCCCCCTCTCTCGCCTCTCTTGACATCATGCATTGGCCAGAAGGCACGGAACCGGTGGAAGAAATCAAGTACTCAGATCACAAAGCCACCGTTGTTTGCTTCTGGGCCAAAACACACAAAGGTAATTACCCCACCATCTGCACCTGGTCCGACATGGCGGAACTCGACAGATTCAAAGACTGCGTCCAATTTGTGGGGGTGGCACGCGACGCCGCCCAAGCCAATTTGGAAAGTTATAAAAAAAAAATCGGCAAGTTTAACGAAACTTTGGGCCGCAACGGCATCACCATTTCTGGCGGTATCCCACTGGCGTACGATGTCACCATGTTAGTCAACACTGGTTTCAGAGAAACCACGACACTGAAAGTGTTGGGCGTCGACAACTGTTTCATTGTCAACACTGAAGGTAAAATCATGTGGCGGGCGTTGTTCAATCGTGGTGACGAACCTTCGGGGTTGTTTATGAAACAGTTGGAACACGTTGTCAAAGGCGAGGATGTTGAATTGATTCATGAAGCGCCCGTCGTAGTGGAAGACAATACACCGGACGAGGACGTGGATGCGGACAAAGCGGCGGGATTAAAATCTTTGATGTGTGACGACTACTGATTTGGTTGTTTAGTGGACCCTATTTTAAAAGTAAAAGTGTAAAAGAAGTAAAAATAAATAACTGAAGTCTGAAGCAGTACACCGGGTATTTATTTTCAAATGATTCAATTTACTCAAACTACCCTCCCTCAACCTCAAAATACTGATACTGATACTAGGTTGATACATGTTTACAGTAACTCAATACCAATCTTCCCGTAGAATTCTGTCTTGATGCATTCGTTTACCCACTACGGCATTCGCCAATTGACCAGTGTTGTACAAATTCCACAATGAATCAACCCTGGAATCGGACAATGTCAATGGCAATCCACGTGCTAAATCACGATCTTCTTCACCGTACTCGTCCACAAACAAAGAAGGCCAATACACCGACCATTTTTTACGAACGAGCAACACCTGAAAAAGAAGAAGAAAAAAGACACACGGCAACAAAAAAAGAAACGAACAAAATAAGTCAAACAAACAAAGCCGAACAAACATTTCCAAATACATCGACTCCTTGACTCCATTTTTTAAAATTCTCTTTCACCACCACCACTTACCGAAGTGCGTTCGACCAATAAAAACATCCCAACCCCACCTTTGGCAACCGGGCATATGTCCTCGCTGTCCAATCGATGCCCTTGCGGCGTCATCCCCACGTGACGGTGGCAAGCACCAATACCATTCTTTTTTTCACCCGCTCGAATGTACGCACCGCACAACAGACACAAACACGGGCATTCTTGATCAATTTGATCCGCTTCTTTCACGTCCAACGTCCCGTCTTGCACTTGTTGTTTTTTAGCCATGGTCGTTTCGTAAAACCAAGCTTGAATGGGGCTCATCAATTGGTCGTACCGATCACCGTACATCGATTTCAACGTGTACAAAAAGGGTGTCGGTGTGGTCAATACAGAAGAGAATGACGGGGATGATGTTGCGACCGTGGTGGTGGTGGTGGTGGCGGTGGTGGGGGCGGTGGTGGGGGCGGTGGTGGTGGTGCCCCACATGTGTGAAGCATTTTTCAAGATCGTAAGAACATTGGCAGTCGGTGTCAACAATGGTTCTAACTTCAACACACGAATCAGATTCAATACATCCGTACGTACAGAGCCACTGCCACCACTGCCGCCACTGCCGCCACCCTGTTCGTTCGTCCAATTGGTCATGCATCGCAACAGTAAATGACTTGTTCGTAATAAAAGCAACACTTTTTCAAGATGGCCATCGTTCGTGCATTGTCGTAGGCTCTCCAAAGGCACTCCCTCGCCCATTTTCCCCAACATGCCCAATTGATCCAATTGAAACACCACCATTGGCACGATCAACGCAAACAGGTCCGTGGCCGGCAGAAAGATCGACAGCACCATCATCAGCGATGGCAAGGGTACAAACAGGATCAACTTGTTCGACATGTGTTGTTCGATCAATCCCGAATAGGAAAAGCGACAAAGGCTCAAGGCGCTGTACTCTTCAATGGGGAGATCCAACAAATCCAACAGCAACGGGTGGGTGGAAAACATCACGCCGTTGGCCAGCAAGTGGCACAGGGGGCGCAGCAGCCGGTCTTGCACGTAGGCCCCGTCTTGGACCAGTTGCGTGGACATTTGCAAACAGCCCAACAACGCACTCAGTGCTGGCACGTCGCGCGCGGTTGTTTTTTGGTCGGAACGGGCGGAGGCTTGCAGTGTTCGGTTGCAGGTTCGCCACAACAGTTGTACTTCTTGTGGCACGGCACTGTTGTGCTTGTCGGCTCCCTCGGCACTGCTGGCACTGCTGGCGCCTTGCGAGACTTGGATCGAGACCGCCAATTCATGCACTTTGGCCATGGAATTCGATTGCAAGGGTTCAATGGTCAACGGCAATTTCAACCGACTGGTTTGAAATGTTGTTAAGGCAGCACGAAACTCTGATTTTTCCACCATTCCTTCAAACGTCGTCATTCCAAAATGGAACAGGGCCGCTTTCAATTCTTTCACCGACATGCGGTCCACGTCGGTCGCCTCGGTGTTGATCAAACGATTGAGTACGGTGGCCACCTCCGCCAAAACTTTTCCCAAGGCGCGATTGGCCGAAGAAGAGTCGGCCGAAGAAGAGTCGGCCGAAGAAGCCGTGGTGGAAGAAGCCGTGGTGGAAGAAGACGTGTGTGGCAAAGCACGGGCCGGGGTGGCAATGGGGACATGCGTGTTGGACAACGATTTGCACAACGGGCATGTGAATTCGTTCAACAGGTTCAATTGGGACGCCACCATTCGCCGTCGTTGGCGTTGGGTGCGGCGGTACTCTTCCAAACAGGTGGAATGCACCCCGTGCGAACAAAAACGAACAAAAGGACTGGCACGGACGGCACGCTTCGCCACACAGTGGTTCGAGGGGTTCGAGGGGTTCGAGGAATCTTGTTTCGTGTCTTGTTTCGTTTCCCCCTCCCTCTCCTCCCTCTCCTCCTTCCCTTGTTCTGTTCCTTCGGTGGTGCCGATGCCAACGACGTACGGGTCCACTTGGGTAAACCCAACATAACCGTAGGCACCTTTTTCAATGGCGGCCGCTTCGTTGCAAATGATACACCGTTCCTCTTCTTCCTGGTGGTCCTTTTTGGTTTCAGACGAGGAGGAAGAAGAGGAGGAGGAGGAGGAGGAAGAGGAAGAAGAGGAGGAGGAAGAGGACGACGAAGAGGAAACATGGGGTACTTTTTGGTGAGAGGACGAGGATGACGGTGCTGCCGGGGAATGGTTGTGGTTTCCATTGTCCTTTCCTGACTTTGTCGACGTATCCATTGAACTTTCCTCCTCGCTGCTGCCCTCTTCTGCCTGTTCTGCCTCCTCGTCCTCGTCGTCCTCGTCACTGCTGTCATTGCTGTCACTGCTGCCACTGCTGCCACTGTCCATATCCATCATCGCCGCAAATTTCTGTTGTTGTTCTTCCATCAATCGCATGGCATCGTTTTTCGTCTGTTGCCGTATCAACTCTTGTTCTTTTTTACTTTCTTCCCGCCTGGTCTTGTCGTCGCCACTTCGTAGGTGTGACAACAACGCAGACAACCCTTGGCGCACGGTACCGCATTCCGTAAAACCTTCGTCCATGTTGTTGAATGTTTCCAAAATCCAAATCATATTTTCAAGTTCCACCCCCTCCAACACATTGCTGCCACCGCCACCGCCGCTCCCACCGCCGTTGGTACTGCTTGTCACTATACGAATCAATATCGCCAATACACTGGACGGTTGAATGTGCTCGGGAAACGTCAAGGAAGGCACCGTTGGTGTTGCAAGACACATGGCTTTTAAACAAGACATTTGAAGGGATTTCGACTTGGTCAGCATCACATGGCACGTGATGGACAATGAATGGTACAATGTACTGGTCAAATTACTGTTGAGAACGGTGGGACTGTCCAGGCGGCCCTCCTTCGTCTGTTCGGCGGTGGGCCACCCCTTCAACAGCAACGCTTGCATCAAAGAAATGTATTGCGGCGTCACAAACATCGTCGTGACATCGTCGTAAAAAGGCAAAGTCGGTGGCACCAGTGGTGCGGAGGAACGAAATTCAAATTCTTTTTTGGTCCGGATTCTTCTGGCCATCCATCTTTCTTTGGCTTCAAAATGTTCTTCGTTGCTCAATCGGATGTAATAAGGGTCATAACGGTCGTAGTACTCGTCTTTTAATTCAAACCCACTGCTGCCACCACCACTGCTGCTGCCGTAATCGTTGCCGGAGGAAGAGGATTGTTTTAACGTCGCAACTTCTGTTAAATGTTGCCGAACTGTTTGTGTGGTGTTGGCATGTTCAAAATCATCTTGGCCTCCCGCCAACTCGCTCCCTAATTTCATCAACACCGAAGGTGGGCAGCAGGGTTTTGCCATCAATTTGTGCACGATGTTTAATTTTAACATGGCCGCAAAGGCAGAATTGGTGGTTGCTGCTTCGTCGCTGGCACCACCACCACCACCACCACCACCACCACCACCACCACCACCCACATACGCATTGTCTTGTTGTTTGGGGGCTTCGTTGGCCAAAATGATCATTAATTTCAAACATTCTTCCATCATCTTTTCATGGTAAATTTCATTCTTGAACCAGACATCGTTTTTGATGCCACTCACTTCTGTATTCCCATACAACCAACGCATCACACCAAATTTTTCCAACAACAAAAACAAAAAATGATCACAACCCGTCGCCACAAGACCCACCATCAGACCTTGCAAGTCCAATTCATACGTACAATCGTTGGCTTGTTTCATGTAGGCACCTAACATGACACCCATGGTTTGTCCATTTCGACGCCACATCCCACAACGTATTTGTGCAAACAACGCACTTGTTCGCAAAGGACCTTCCGCCAAGGACAAACGCAACAACCAATGCAAATGATCCGTCGTGGCATTGCTGTCACTGCCGCCACTGCCGCCATTGCCACCACTGCCGCCATTGCCACCGCCGTCATTTTTACCACCACCCCCCATTGTTTTGGGTTCGTGCCGTAAACAAGCAATTTTGGCGTCTTTTCGTATTTGTTTGCTCGTGTAGGTTCTTGAATACGATCTGGCTTTGATCAATTCTTGTTTGTTCGACCCCAACAACCATTGACCACAACCACGTCCTTTGGCACCATCTTTCCCAAATTGTCGAAACATTGTGGATTCGTGTTCATGAATGATCTGCCCCAGAAATCGATGCAACGCATGGTGGACGGTGACTTTGCGTTTCATCACATTGAACGCAAACAACGAATAAGTACCCAACGGTGTGTTGGCAATTTCAATGGCGTCGGGTTCTTTTCGGCCATCAAAAAAGGAAGCGGCAATGCCATTGACGCATTGAAGTACCGCTGTACGGCCAAACAAACCACGGTTGGTCGAGGGACGAAAAATCGCGACGTGGTCGCTCCCGTACAAACAGGCATTCATCCAATATTCCATGTCCCGCACGGCAAAGGCATTGCCTTTGGCGACAGATTGATATCGTTCGTTGACCAGCAACGTCGGGTTTTGGTGCAGGACCGCTGTTCTTTCTTCTTCGGTCGTGCATTTATGCAACAAAGAAGCTTCCTTGGCTAAATTGGACGACAACGACGAAGTCGTTTGTACCTGATGAACAATGTATTGCAATTCTTCGTTCATTGTTTTGATGCGTGCCATTCGCAGTTCTTCGATTGATGAACTTGGTGACGTGGTGGGGGAAGTGGTGGGGGCGGTGGTACCATCATACAATACATCTGCTTGTGCGACGGCGGAACTTAATATTTTACTAATGCGTTTGATCAACATGAACATGTTAAATGTTTTCACCCAGTTTTGATCTTCAAAAGCCACATGGGTTTGTTCTTGACGTTTTGCTTTGGACCGACCACTCCAATGTGCCAACACCGCCATCCAACCAGCTAAAAAAGTGGGTGAATCAATGATGAAACGAGTTGCACCTTGGTTTTTAGGACCAACACGTAAGACATACAACAAATCATAGACGATGTGGTAATATCTTTTATGTGCCAAACACCATGATTTGTAAGCAATGCTACTGGTATGACCCTCGCATTTAGGAATGAGTTCTTCACTGAGTGTGGGTGGGTTGGGTGTTGAGGTGGCAATGCATGTTGCCAATTGCACACCTGCAATTAAATGTGCCGCTAAATGTCGATCGTTCATCATGGTCATGGACAACGAAGGCGTGGTCATAATTTGTACACTTAATCCATGCACGCTTTCTTCCTGTGTACCCTCTCCCATGCAAAAATTCCAACAATGTTTGGAATATCGATCCACGTAGACTTGACCAAAATGTGTTTTAAAGACACTGGAACTTAATAAATGTGTGTACAACGTATGCAAACCATTCACACATGGTTTAGGCAGATAAACATCACGTTCCAAAAGACGTCGCAAGACTGTTTCGGAGTGTTGCGGAGCGGAAGAGGGGAACGCACCGAAGGAACTGGAGGAACTGGAGGAGGAACTGGACGAGGAACTGGACGAAGAATTGGACGAGGAATTGGACGAAGAAGATTCACTTTTGGTTTCTTTGTTTGTTTTCATTTGTTCTGCTTTTCGTTTTGAACCAACACTTTGTGGTGTACTTTCATTGAAAGCAACAGTGCTTTTTAATTTATGGTGCACATCTAATTCAGTGGACATGCATCGAGAAACTACAGCGCGGCAGGCTACATTGTTCGTACACAATTCATCCACAAAAGAAATCAATCCCAACATACGATTTGTTTGACACCACAAAGCCATGGGACGCACCGAATAGAACAACGTACTCAATTGTAATTTGGTTTGTTTTTTTGAGGATTTATTTTGGTTTTTTCTTTGGGTTTTTTGTTTTGGGGTTAAATGTTGCATTTGATGTTTGTGGCCACTGTTGTTGATAAAACCTTTACTGATGGCTTCACCATACGTGCCGGTAAACACGGGCAAAGCACCTAATTTGTCGACTTGTGTGGTCAATTGATAGGCTTGTTGCTCTGTACATTGTTTAATTTCACGAACCATCGCAATGACTTGCTCGTACGTATGCCAGTCATCGTTGTGGAGGGAAATCACTACACGATCTTCTGGTTTGTATTGCATGGTACCCATGGCTGGCCGAACAAAAGATTCATACAATTGTTCCGCGTGTTGAATGATCTCTTCGAGGATGGCCGGGAAGAATATGTTTAATGCATTTATCACATTTGTGGGCACACCGTCAAACGGATCTGCGGTGTCCCCGTTTTCGTCGGCCAAACCACCGCTGTGGTGTTTGCAGAATCCTTTTGGGTCCCACGCTTCAACGTCACCGCAATCGCACACTCCACCTCCACCCGAACGATGGTATTTGACCGAGTGCCCCACGTGGTCCGAAGCATTGAAACATTGTTGACAAAAGACACAGGTGTTGTCCACGGCACAATCCACGCAGTGGTACACCAATTCTCCTTCTTTGAAGACGTAGCCGCAGACGGTGTCTTGCCCAAGATTGTAAAACGAATCAAACTTTTCTGACAATGGCCTTTCGTCTTGGGGGTTTATGAGGTAAAAGAGCAGAGTGGCGAAATTTTGTTTGGCAATGCCAATCTCGGAAGGTTTAAACGATTTCGGCAGTAGCAGTTGAGACACTGCTTTGGAAATGTTCCCACCAACACTTTCAAGAAGTGCGTGGCACGCTCGGGGGCTGGCCAGGGTGGTGGATTGCATTGTGGGAGTTTAAGGTCGGTACCACACGATGCGATAGGAATCTGGATCGAGAGGGGCCAGGTGGTTTGCTGTGTCCTGAAACCAAAATCAGGGGGAACATCCGGAATAATTTTTATCCACCACAGACGAACAGAAAAAAAGACGTAGCTACCGTGTAATTTC
>Ga0115007_10002371_pt1 | contig 11632 bp, 11 predicted proteins | sample ArcOceMetagenome_2_FD_87166 | JGI IMG/M metagenome (GOLD analysis project Ga0115007, IMG submission 87166) | Marine eukaryotic phytoplankton communities from Arctic Ocean - Arctic Ocean ARC135M Metagenome | ecosystem: Environmental > Aquatic > Marine > Oceanic | place: Arctic Ocean | collected... | reverse complement strand
GCCCATATGAAACCAAAGAGAACGATGGATAGCGGCACCAGTAAAAGAATGACAAATATCCCAGCAAGGTGCAGCTCCATAAAAGGTGCTAGCCAAAGACCCGCTAAGAAGCCCAAGATAACTGTTGGTAGTGCTTCCATTAGCTCGATAAAAGGCTTCACTTTACGACGCATAGCCGGGACCATGAAGTAAGCGGTATAGATGGCACCACAGATAGCTAATGGCGTGCCTAGCAGCATGGCATAGAAGGCTGCTTTTAACGTACCAAACGCCAACGGCATTAAGCTGTATTTGGGCTCAAAGTCGTTGTTAGCTGCTGAAGACTGCCAGACGTAAGCGGGCTCTTCGTAGCCTTCGTACCACACTTTTTCCCAGAGTGCGGACCATGAAATATCAGGGTGCTCGTTTTCTATCGCCCAGAATGCAAGGGTGTTGTTTTGCTCAATGAGCATCGCATTTGAACGCGGTGCATAGGCGATGTAACTTACAGGGCCTTCTGCGACTTTATCCGTGAGAGAGTTACGCTGTGCTGTTGTGTTATACAGACGTAATGTCCCTTCGTGGTTAACCGCTGCAAAACCTTTGCGGCGCTGCTCAATCGCGATGTCACCGATAGCTGAGTCATCACTTTCGAATGAACGAATCTTGGTTAGAACCCAGTCGGTTGCTTCGTCACGAACGAGGAACCATTGCGAAATGTGACCACGGTTATCGCCTACTAGTAAAGCATTACCGCCGAGTAGCATTTTAAATGAGGTGATTTCGCCTTTCGTGGCTTCCGCTACCTGAACCGTTTGTGGGCCACCTTCGGCTTTCAAGTCAACAACTGCAATCTTGTTTTTACCGGCGATCATTAACCAACGGTTGTCAGGTAATAGCAGTAGTTTGCGTGCACCAATGTTAAAGGCTGGCAAGGTGGAACTTTCTGATTCGATCTCCACTTCACCCGTCATCATGTTTTCTTCAACGGCCACGCTGACTTGTGACAAGCCTTGTTCGTCACCGCCAATGATGTTCCAGCTGTCGCCAGAGTAAGCAATCCCTAGTAATGCAAGCGGACGCTCAGATACGCGTAAAGGCGCTTCGCCTAATGGGTATTTGAGGCTAGGTGTGATCACTCGAACACCATCCGGGTAGGTCGAGTGATAATCATGCTTGATGATTAGCGCTGTGCCGTCGCTTAAACCGAGTGCAAATAAGCGTTGTGGCTCAGAAATGATAGCCGTGCTAACGACATCAACGCCTGCCGGAATAGGTAGGGCTGATTCGTTAATGACACGTCCATTTGTTGTATCGAAAAAGTACGTATGCGTACGGGTTACACGTAAACCAATTTCGGCTTGCTCTTCCATTGCAAGGTAGAGGGTTTTACCTTCGCCTGGTGAGGCGTAGTTCTCAACTGCTTGTCCTTTGTGCTGCCACTTTTCCATATGCGCCGACTGAAACAGCGGGGCAACTTCGTACAGCAGATAAAAGAAGATCAGTAAGATAGCGACAATAACGCTGATACCGCCAAAGGCGATACCGATACCGGCCATTTTATCTTTAAGCTTACGCACTTTGCGCAAACGTAATTGGGCCGGTGTATCAAAGCTGATTTGAGGTGGCGACGTGGTGTTTTCTTTACTCATGAGGAGAGACCTAATGGTTCTACGATAACAGTGGCGCAAGAATACGTGAGTTATATGACACTTATGTTACAGCGTTAACATAACGGAAAAAGGGAGTACCTTGCGGCACTCCCTAACGCTGTCCTTAGCGTAAGTCGGGCTAAATTATAGGCCTAACTCTTTCATTTGCTTCTCAACTACTTTTGCAGGTAGTGGGATGTAGCCGTCTTTCACTACAACTTCCTGGCCTACTTTAGCCATAACCATCTTCAAGAACTCGGCATCCATAGGTGTCAAATCTTGACCAGGCTTCTTGTTAACATAAACCCACAAGAAACGAGACAGAGGGTAAGTACCGTTAACTGCGTTCTCTGGAGAAGCTTCTACGAATGCTTCGCCATCTTTCTTCGCCAGAGGTAATGCACGAACAGATGATGTTTTGTAACCGATACCTGAGTAGCCAAGGCCGTTCAAAGAAGTAGATACAGACTGAACAACAGATGCAGATCCTGGTTGCTCGTTTACGTTGTTACGGAAGTCACCTTTACACAAAGCTTTAGACTTGAAGTAACCGTAAGTGCCTGATACTGAGTTACGACCGAACAATTGAATAGTTTTGTCAGCTAGAGAGCCTTCAACACCTGCTTGACCCCAAGTAGTGATGTCTTCAGCGCCGCCACACTTGCGTGTAGAAGAGAAGATAGCGTCAACTTGTGGGATAGATAAACCTTTGATTGGGTTGTCTTTGTTAGCAAATACCGCTAACGCATCGATTGCTACTGCAACCGCTGTTGGCTTGTAACCGTATTTTTTCTCAAATGCTTCAATTTCTTTGTCTTTCATTGTACGAGACATAGGACCGAAGTTAGATGTGCCTTCAGTCAAGGCTGGTGGCGCAGTAGAAGAACCAGCGGCTTGAATTTGTACGTTAACGTTAGGGTACATGCGCTTGAATTCTTCAGCCCATAGCGTCATTAAGTTAGCTAATGTGTCTGAGCCTACGCTAGATAGGTTACCAGATACACCAGATGCCTTAGTGTACGTTGGTAGGTTTGCATCTAGCAGATCCACTGCAGAAGCAGACATACATGTTGCTGTCATAGCGATTGCGGCGAATAACTTCTTCATAGGTTTCATCACGTGCTCCAAAGAAACAGTTGTTTATAGATAAACGGTTTATTGAATGGGGTTATCAATTTATGTTGAGCGAACTATAGGTGTGATTTGTGACAATAATGTGACATATGAAAAAACTAAAGGTAAAAAAAACACAATAGCCCTATAACTTCCCCGTATTCAGTAGTAGGTTGAATGCATTATAATCAATTTATACTTTTGTCTATTTAGACTAACTGGATCATCACAAAAAAAATAATGGATAAACGCACAGATAATGAATCGGATAGTATATCCGATGAGTTAACGCCGACAGGTGAGTTAACATTAAAGCTTCCAGCGAGCCATGCAGCGACCAATATGTTTGGTGATGTATATGGTGGCTGGGTTACATCTCAAGCGGTATTGGCCGCCGAGATGCGTGCTGCGGTTGAAAGTGAAGGTCGCGTAGCAACGGTATCAGTTGGTTCGCTCGATTTCTTTTCGCCCGTACTCGTCGGAACTATCTTATGTTTCTATACTGATATTATCGAAATGGGGCGCAGCTCTGTTCGTCTTCGAGTTGAAGTGTGGGGACGGTGCCCTGATGGGCGTGCGTTACGCAAAGTCACAGAAACAGAGTGTGTCATCGTCGCTATTGATGAAGATGGGCACATTAGGCGTGCGCGGTCTTAGGCGGGTTTAGTTATTAACGAGTGCTGCCATATAACTAGCTGGTTATTCGCTGGCATTTCATAGTCGGCGACTAGGCTAAATCCTGTTTTATCCGCTAATGCATTCACGGCTTCAAAGTCGCGAATACCACTTTGAGGGTCTCGTTCCCTTAGCATCTGATCAAAAGCACGGTTACTGGGCGCTGTAAACTTACTTTGATAACGAAATGGCCCGTAGACAAACAAATAGCCGCACGGAGCTATGCCTCGGCTTGCACCCACAAAAAACGCCTGCACACTTTGCCACGACATAATATGTAAGGTGTTTGCTGAATAAATGGCGTTAAACCGCTGTGCAGGCCACTTCTCGCGTACGTCGAGAGTTAATGGCTTCTCAATATTATCTGTCGCTAACTGCTCTATATTCAGAGCAAGTGCTTCGACATATTGTGCTTGTTCGCTTGGTTGCCATGAGATCTGCGGTAACTGAGAGGCGATAAAAAGCGCATGTTGCCCTGAGCCACTTCCTATTTCGAGAACCCGAGTATCTGCCGTAAGATAGGGAACCAGACGGTTAAAAATCGGCTGCTTATTACGTTCACTTGCCTCGCTATAATTAAGCATGAGCCGTTTCTCTTGTTGTATTAGTTGCAGGCATTGTAGTGTTCTTTCGGCTTAATATGGCGTGAATTATACAAAAGAGACTATGTTGTCATACTTAATGTTTTCTTCTAGCGCTTTATTTGTATTGTTGCAATGCGGCAATTGCCTGTTGTGGCTTCATAAATGAACATCGTGTCTTCGTCCGTGTCTGTTTTTAACCGCTCACCATCGACGCGGATTCAACATTGATCGAGGGATTTATCATGACAACGCTTAACGTGCTAGGTATTTGCGGCAGCTTACGGAAACAATCTACCAACATGGGGATGCTACGCTATGCGCAGAGTCATGCGCCGGATGGTATGAATATCAACATAGCGGACTTATCTGAGATTCCATTTTTCAATCAAGATATTGCTGATAAGCCAGCGGCTGTCGTTACCTTTTTTGAGCAGTTAGAAAAAGCAGATGCACTGGTGCTCTCATGTCCTGAATATAATTACTCGATTGCACCCGCACTCAAAAATGCATTGGATTGGGCTTCCCGCGCGCCGGATAATGCATTATTAGTTGGTAAGCCTGTCGCGATTATGGGGGCCGGTGGTGGTATGGGAACATCACGTGCGCAATATCATCTACGCCAAGTCTGCGTTTTTTTGGATCTCCACCCGCTGAATAAGCCTGAAGTCTTTTCGAACTCTTTTTCCGGTGCTTATGATGATAATGGCAACCTGATTGATGCAAAATTAGAAGGGATGATTGTATCTCAGCTAGAGGCGTTGCAGGGATGGGCTGATAAAATTCGTTAACCCACGAGTTTAGCAACAGAGTGTCCTGTATAACCGCCGGGTAGCGTCTCTTTTTCAGGCTATGATATGGCCCAAACCGTCATATGCCTACTGTTAAAGAGATTCTATCGTGATAGCTATTGTTGCTGGCTTACTGGCGGTTATCTGCCAATCTATTTTTTACATCTTCGTTCGTCGAGCACAAGTCCATCTCCAAATCCCGGGACTTCCGCTTAATCTGCAAATGCATTGGCAGTTGGGTTTTATTGCTTGGCCTCTGGCGTATCTCTATTGGCCTGATAGTATTTCGTGGCAGGCACACCTCTATGCGCTGGGTGTATCTGTTGCTTACTGGGTCGCTCAAATTTGCTTTTTCTCGGCGTTAAATCGAGCATCGTCAGCACAAGTTGCGCCTATGCTCGCACTCAAACTGATGGTTGTCGGAATCGGCAGCGCGTTATTCCTCAATACTCATATCAACTTCGAGCAATGGCAAGCCATCGCGTTAGCCACAGCGGCGGCGGCTTTCTTATCGGTTGGTGCGGGCAAGCCGCCACTGAAAGCTACGCTACTGACCTTAAGCACAGTTGTCATGTTTTCTGCTTCCGACATTAGTTTAGGGGCGTTCATTAAAGAAGTCAGCTTTGACGATCAGTTATCGCAGGTGATCTTTGTGCTGAGTTATTGCTTTGGACTAAACAGCTTGTTCACCTTGCCATGTAGGCCATGGCTACTGGAATCTAAAGCAAAGAAAGCGTGTATTCCAATAGCGGCGCTATGCTTAATCGCGATGATTTTTCTGTTTACGGCGTTTGTTATTGGTGGTGTTGTGCTCGGAAACTTGATGCTGGCAACGCGTGGGGTTGTGGTCGTGCTAGTAGGCTTAGCGTTGAGGCCGTTGCTGGAAGAGGGGATAGAGCCTTCTGTTCCATGGAGTGTGTGGGTACGTCGTTTGATTGCTGCCGCAGGAATGCTGGTGGCGGTAAATTGGTATATTACGGCGATGGAGTAACGATCTTAAAGACTGATCTTAAGTTAAAGCTATGTATTTGAAGCATTGTTTAATCTCGCGTATGGTGACCGCACATGGACATTAGTAGAGCAAAAAGGATTTTATAATGGATTTAAATACCCTCCTTGGGCGCCAAACATTTGGTCAACAACATCTTCAAAGTCGATTAGAGATCTCACTAGATAAGCAAAGGCTTTTTTCAGCTATTGATGCGGATCCAGCGCTTTCTGGTGCTGGTGTTGTATATGTCGATTCTAGATTAAACGTAATTACTCTACGTGAGTTTGAGCCTGTTTGTCGTATAAAGCCAATCAAAGTAGTTATTCGCGAACCATTACAAGCATTAAGTGATCAGCAGTTTATTGCAACCTCAAAAGATCCGCGAGAGTCAAAAATGGTAATGGAGGCGATATCTACAGGTTTAGCGTGCGCCGGAATGGCCTTTAGTATTATAGCAATATTTACGTCAGCAGCAGCGGTTCCTGTCACCGGCGGAACCAGCTCGGCAATGACATATGTTGCTTATACTGCTGCTTTGGCGACGGGTGCTCAGTGTATAAATGGAGCGGCCCGTGTAACCATGGAGGCTGTTGCTCCTAGTCGGCTAGATGCATTAGATTCTGAGGAATGGTACAGCACGGTAATGACTGCCTTGGATGTTATTTCTTTAGCGGGAGTTGCAGTATCTGGCTATCAGATGATCAAGTACGTCAAAGTGCTTAATTCTGAGGGGCAGAGCGTACGAACCGTTCTCCAAGGCCTTAATCGTTCTGAAAGGAAGCGCTTAACCGAAGAAATCATTCGCCAAAACCGTCCTGGTGTATCTAATAAAATGCGTAAAATGCTGCAGGCTCAGGGTGTTTATCCTGTTCGCTATGCGGCGGATCGATTACAAAGAACAACGGTCAGTCAAATCTATGACTCATTTGCTGCATTACTGGCATTTACAGGTAGTGCAGGTAGTGGAGTTGTTCGTCAATTATCTATTAATGTTTATGAAGAGTTTTAAATGAGTGAAGCGCAGCAAAGAGAGAAGGGAACCATTAGTTTTATTAGGTTACTTGTCCCGCCTAATAGCATCGTTATTATATTTGCGATTATGGCTTTTCTCGGAGCATCTGCTATGTGGCTGGGTGGGGCGCTTTATTTTGAGTCTAGTCAGAAATTTTTAACATTTTTTAAAACAGGTTTTATAGCTGCGTTTATTCAACTAGGTATTCTGACTTTATTTGTAGTGAAGATGGTTCGGTTTAGGCCTCGATATCGTTCTTGGCTTTGCTGGGCATCGGCTTTTTATTTGCTAATTTATGTCAGCCTTCTTGTTAGGGCTTGGTTTATGAATTTACCTGGAGAGCTATGGTACACCGTGTGGGGGGGAGCAAGTGGTTTCGCGTGGTGGGTCTTTCAGTCTCAGTTAATGAGTCGCTTTCTGAAAGGTATTGAAAATCGTTACGAAGCTATACATGGTAAAAATCCTTATCAGGAATTAGCTGATCATAAGACTCAGAAGAGTAAAGAAAAGCGATAGGAATCGTAGGGCTTGGCTATAAAGCGGCTTTTTATGTAAAAAACCGCTTTATTATTTCATTACGCTTTTTCAGCAGCTATCACTGATACTTCTACCAATAACTCGGGACGTGCCATGCGTGCTTCTACGCAAGCGCGTGCGGGTGCATGACCTTCGGGTACCCAAGCATCCCAAACGGCATTCATTTGCGCAAAATCTTTCATATCGCGGATATATACAGTGACCGATAAGATATGCTCTTTGTCAGAACCCGCTTGTAATAATAGGCCTTCTACTTTGTCGAGCATGGTTTGCGTTTGTTCAGTGATGTCGGTGTTGGCATCCGCCGCGACTTGCCCGCAGAGATAAATAGTGCCGTTGTGTTTTACGATACGGCTCATGCGTTGTTTAGTTTCTTGGCGTTCGATAGTCATGTTATGCCCTTTGAATGATCTGTGGTTTATCGCACTATTATAGTATGTAAAAGGCAGTAAATTATTGCGTTAATTGAACGTTTCTTAGGGATTTTGTGAGGCGTGACTCTGCGTATATTGGATTTCTCATGATTGGTAGGGTTAAGACCTTTGCTTCGCCAAAGGCCTTGACAATTATACGCCTTATCTTTCAATCACTGCGATACTCCGCTGCGCATAGTGGCTATACCGCCTCTAACTTAGCAAATCCCAATACCAGCCACTTACTGCCTTCGTCGTCGAAGTTGATTTGGACGCGGGCTTTGGGACCGTCACCTTCGCAGTTGAGGACAATGCCTTCGCCGAAGATGGGGTGCTTAACACGTTGGCCTAGGAATATTTTAGGTGTGTTGTCGTCGAGTTGGACGTTGTTAAACATGCCGTTGTCGCGTTGGTTGTTGCCATAGTTGGGTCTGCCTTGGCTCATTGGTCGGCTGACGGTGGCGTTTAGGCGGACTTCTTCGATGTATTCGGCGGGTATTTCTTGGATGAAGCGCGATGGGCGATTGAAGTTGTCTTGGCCGTGCATGCGGCGTGCTTCGGCGTAGGTGATGAAGAGTTTTTTCATCGCACGCGTGATGCCCACGTAGCAGAGGCGGCGCTCTTCTTCCATGCGGCCGGGTTCTTCGGCTGACATGCTGTGTGGGAAGAGGCCTTCTTCTACACCGGCTAAAAAGACGAGGGGGAACTCTAGACCTTTCGCAGAGTGAAGTGTCATGAGCTGTACGCTGTCTTGGTTGGTATCAGCTTGGGCATCGCCTGCATCGAGTGCGGCCTGGTCGAGGAAAGCGGAGAGTTCGCTGACGTTAGCCTCCTCTGGCGTGGCTTCCCATTGGCCGCTGAACTGTTTGGCGGCGTTAATTAGTTCTTCTAAGTTCTCGACGCGGGACTGGCCTTTTTCGCCTTTTTCTTTGGCATGGTGCTCGATCAGACCGCTGAGTTGAACGGCGTGGTCAGTGATTTCGTTGAGCGCTGTGCCGGTTGTTTCGGTGTCGATTTGGTTGATCAGGTTTAGAAAGCTTTGTAGGGCATTGAGTGCCCGCGCGGGTAGCTTTTTATACTCGACAACTTCGTTGGCAGCACGCCACATGGATACGTTTTCAGCGCGGGCGTGTTCGCGTACGACGTCGATGGTGCGGGTGCCGATTCCGCGTGTTGGGACGTTGATAACGCGCTCCATGGCGGTATCATCTTCGCGATTAGAGACGAGGCGAAGATAGGCTAAGGCATTTTTTATTTCTAAGCGATCATAGAAACGATGGCCGCCGTAGATGCGATAAGGGACGCCAGAGCGAATGAGTGCTTCCTCAAGCACCCGCGATTGCGCGTTTGATCGGTACAAAATAGCGGATTCACTACGTAATCCTCCTTCATCGACCCACTTTTGGATCTGGCCCACGATAAAGCGCGACTCGTCTTGTTCGTTAAACGCGGCATACAACGAGATTTTGTCGCCATCGGCACCTTCCGTCCACAGCTGTTTACCTAAACGTCCGCGGTTATTAGCGATTACGGCGTTGGCAGCTTGCAGGATGGTGTTTGTAGAACGGTAGTTTTGCTCGAGGCGGATGGTGTCGGCTCCCGGGAAATGTTCCGGGAGGTTCTGAATGTTTTCGATACGTGCACCACGCCATCCATAGATAGATTGGTCATCATCGCCGACAGCCATGAGCTTACGCTCGTGGCCGGTGAGTAAGCGTAACCATGCGTATTGGATCGCGTTGGTATCTTGGAATTCGTCGACTAATATGTAGCGGAAGCGCTCTTGATAATGAGCCAGTAGCTTAGGGTTATGGTCTCGCAACAGTTCTAAACAGCGTAAAAGCAGCTCGCCAAAGTCGATCATGCCGCCGCGGTCGCAGGCGTCTTCGTAGGCTTCGTACATGCGGATCATGGTTTTATCGAACACGTCATTGGTACGTTCGATATGACGACTACGTAGGCCCTCATCTTTCTGACCGTTGATGTACCACTGGAACTGACGGGCAGGCCAGCGAGTATCATCGAGCTGCATTTCTTTACAGAGGCGTTTAATCAGTCGTAACTGGTCGTCAGAATCCATAATCTGAAAGTTTTCGTTGAGCTGTGCTTCGCGCCAGTGGGCACGTAAAATACGATGCGCCAGCCCGTGGAAGGTACCGACCCACATACCGCCTGGGTTAACGCCTAGTAGCTCTTCGATACGGCCGCGCATTTCGCGCGCCGCTTTGTTGGTGAAGGTTACTGACATAATGGAGTAGGGCGAGATGTTTTCTGTTTGTACCAGCCAAGCGATACGGTGCACCAATACACGAGTTTTGCCAGAACCTGCGCCAGCAAGCACTAGTAGATTTTGTACAGGTGCGGTAACGGCGCTGCGTTGTGCGTCGTTGAGCCCGTCGATTATTGCGGTTACATCCATTAGATCAGTACTTTCTTCTGTTGGTCGATAATATAAAGGTATCGAAGATTAAAATATCGGGGTAATTATAAAGCAAACGGCCCGGTTTAACCGGGCAATTGTGATGGATTGGCGATACGGTAAAGCAAAATACGTTTTAACTCATCAGGATCTTTTAAAACCATTTCGCCACCGCCTTGTCGGCTGGCTTGTTCAACCCCGCAAGCAGGAATGAGTCGTGACAACCAAAAACGCATGGCAGCCGTACGTGTTAATTGCGGCCATGCTTTATGCTCATTATCAGTAAACGGGCGTTCGGCGTTGTAGGCGTTTAGTAGGGCTGCTTCGCGTATCAGATCTACACTGCCATCCGCACGGGTACACCAATCGTTGGCGACGATTGCCAAGTCAAAGAGTAAGAAGGCGGTTGCCGCATTATAGACATCGAGAATGGCCGAGACTTTATCACCAATAAACAACGCATTGTCGTGGAATAGGTCACCATGAACTACACCCATCGGTAAGCCCCAAGGCTGCTCACGCAGTTCGTCGAATAGTTCGACTTCGGTTTTAAGTAACTCGTTATCTTCCGCTGTTAAAAAGCGAGCAATGTTCTGGCTTTCTCTGCGCCACCAAAAAACACCGCGATGTGCTTGGCGACGTAGGTAAAAATTCTCACCGGCCACGTGAAAGCGGGCTAAATGAGCGCCTATCGACGCACAATGGGCGGGTGTTAAGTCTTCTTTAGCGACATGGGAGCCGTTAAATTTGGGCTGTAGCAACGCGGGCCTATTGTGAATCTTTTTAAGAGCGATTCCGTGTTTATCTTTAAACGGCGAAGGGAGCGCAATGCCACGTTCGGCGAGCCATGTCGTCAGCTCAACGAAAAAAGGCATATCTTCCATCGTAAACTCTTCAAAAAGAGTCAGTACATACTCTGTCTCAACGCTTGCGTTGTTTAGTGTGACGAAGTAATTAGTGTTTTCGATACCACCATCAATTCCTTTGTAGCTCACGAGTGAGCCTAAAGGGAATTGCCCCAATAATTGGGTAAAATCTTGCTGAGTTAATTGCGTATATACAGCCACGTGTTATCCAACTCTTACCAGCTAAAAATAACCCATTTAGGAATTAATAGCGTCGATTTATCTAAACGCTGCATCTGTCCTTCATTTTCGGAGGGAACAAGGTAGTAAGGCTTACCTGCTGAAGGGACAACTTTAATCTCCTTAAGAATGCCATTAATGCGGTATTCGTAGTAGGTGCTGTCGTCTTTGTAGCTAATTCGGATATCCGGTTCGCCGCCTTCAGGAGCACCAGGTAAGTCATTTGCTGACGTGATGGTTGTAAAGCTTAATGCGAGTGCAAGTATTAAATATTTGATCATTGTCCCTTTCTCATTGGTTGGCAGGCGCTAATTGTCTATGATTGTGAGCCTGTACCGATAGCGTGTAAAGCACCCGGATAACATAACAGACGGATTTCGAATG
>Ga0115007_10002370_pt1 | contig 11632 bp, 1 predicted proteins | sample ArcOceMetagenome_2_FD_87166 | JGI IMG/M metagenome (GOLD analysis project Ga0115007, IMG submission 87166) | Marine eukaryotic phytoplankton communities from Arctic Ocean - Arctic Ocean ARC135M Metagenome | ecosystem: Environmental > Aquatic > Marine > Oceanic | place: Arctic Ocean | collected... | reverse complement strand
TTATACAATCCTTTGTGAATCAACGCGTTTCCTTTTTTGAGTTCTTATTTAACCAAGAAAAAAAAAATGCGGTGTATTCTTCTGTTGCAACTGTTATTTCTGAGTGTGCAATCCACAGACATAAACCATGCCATGGCGATCCCCTCTCAAGTTTCGACGACCGATTCAAATCCTGGATCGTCCACCACCGATGCTTTGGACGATCCAGCATCCATCTGTCAACATTTGAACGGGAACCGCGACAACGACAATCTCCCCTATTGGGAGCGTGTCGCCGAGTGCTTGCCCTGTACCAGCCTTCCCAATTGTGGTTTTTGCCTGTCTTCCCTTCAATGTTTGCACGGAGACATCATCGGACCTTTGGGAACGGCGGTCTGTTCAGGAAGTACCAGCAGTGACGGCAGCAGTGAATCCACCTGGATTTTTACCCACCAGGGGGCCGCGGCCGCTTCCACTGCTCATTCTTCCGGCGGCGGTTGCCCTACGGCCCCGCCTTGCACGCAAGAATCAACTTGTTTGGAGTGCGTGCACCAAGACGAATGCGTGTGGTGTGCCAATTCGACCGACGGTGGGGGAAATTGCATGGACGTGTCGAACATTTTCAGCAATTCCGACGTGTGCCGGGCCGCCGTGTTCGACGAACCGTGCCCCGCCAGTTTTGTGTCGGAGAGCACGGTCGTGGGCAATGTGATTGTGTCGCCCGACGCGGTGTTTGGCGGCGGGCATTTGGATGTTAATCAAGGGATCGTGCAAGCCAACGACAAACACTTGGTGTTTTCTTCCTCTGCCGCGACCACCATCAGCGGTGGCCACACGTACGACCCCCACTCTCGTGGGGGAGACGTGTACATGACGGCGGGGGACGGCATCAGTGAAAATCGTGGGGACGGTGGCCCCATCATGTTCGTGGCCGGCAACGGTGATGTGATCAGTGGTGCCAATGCCGGAGACATTATTTTCCAAAGCGGTGCCGGTGAGAGCACGCACAACGAGGACGCCAGTGAATGGGGTGGAATCATCAGCATTCGTGGGGGTATTGCCGCGGACAGCACGGGTGGACGCATCATGTTGCAAACCATGAAGGAAGAAGCCGAACGACGACGAACGGCACCGATCACCATCACGGTGCACATGGGCAATACCACCGGGGGTCGTTTGATTGTCAAGACCGGAACCTCGACGGCCAACAAATCGTTCACGGGAGATATTTTTTTGCGCACGGGGGACGGTTTGGAATCGCCAGATTTTACCTACAACGAAACGGTCGCGGGTGCGGGAAACATTGTTTTGGAAGCGGGCAGCAGCGGCGAAGCAACCGGAGGTGAGATTCAAATCTTTGGAGGCAAAGCCTTGCAATTGCCACCCTTCGACGAACACGGCAATGTGATGGAACACGGCAGTGGGGGCGATGTGATGTTGTGGAGTGGTAGTTCTCGTGGCCACAACGGTGCGAGTGGTACCATCAGCATTGAAAGTGCCCACAACAAAGCAGGAGCTTCCACCGGTGCCATCGAGATTGCGACAGGAAGCACCGTGTCCAATTCTTCCAGTGAGAAACCTGGTACCATCAACATCCAAACCGGCCCCGCCTACGGGGGAATGCACGCCTCCGCGGGCCAAGTGCATGTGGTTGCCGGCGACAGTACCAATTCAGTGGACGAGAATTCCGCCAGTGGTTCCATTCAATTGAAGGCGGGAAACGCAAAAACCAAAGGCGGTGGCATCAATATCGTGGCTGGCAGTGGCACTGGCGCGGGCGGTCTGATTAAAATTTCCGGGGGGCGACTGCTTGAACCTCCGGGTGGTGCCGACTTTGTTCCTTTGGAGAGCAGCGGCAGTGGTCGTACGTCCATTCAAGGTGGTCGTGCAATGAATTCTGCCGGTGGTGCTTTGGCAGTCAGCAGTGGTGGCAATGCGGCCGGTACCAGTGGTAATCTTGGGGTCGCCACGGCGGACAGTTCCAACGGCATCAGTGGCGGTGCGGCCATGGGCAGTGGCAGATCCACGCAAGGGCACAGTGGTGGCATTGCCATGGACACAGGCAGTGGTCAAAATGGAAAGGGTGGTGCCATCATGATGAGTGGTTCGAGTGGAAATCGAGGTGGTGGTGTGCTGGCGGTGGCCGGTGAAACGACAAGCAGTGGTGCAGCAGGAAGTGGCCGTCGGTTGTCTTCTTCTTCTGCTCCTCTCGGTGGTAGTGTCAGTCTTCTCACCGGTGCCAGTACTTTTGGTGATTCAGGGGCAGCCACAATGCGTACGGCCAGTGGTGGTGTCGGTTCGGGCAGCACCACATTGACTTCCGGTACCGCCAGTTCTGGTTCGACGGGTACCATTGCTCTGACGACCGGCAGCAGTACACCAGGTTCGTTGTCAAAAGCTGGCAACATTCAAGTCCAAGTGGGCACGACGACCGGTGCAAGTGCCGGTGGTGGCGCGGCCAATGGTGGTAGCATTTCGATCGAAGGTGGTATCACGTCGAGTACCAATTCTTCGGGAGGTAGCGTGACATTTCAAGCCAGTAGTTCTCCGAATTCCGGCAGTGGCATCACTCTCAAATCGGGTTATGGCCATGGCAGTCCACTCGTGGCGAGCAACGGTGGGGGTGGTGGCAGTATGCTTCTCAAAGGGGGCACTGCCGAATCCACTTCCGCTGGAGGAAGTGTTCAAGTCACCGCGGGTGGTTCCAAAAGTGTCTCTGGTGGTGGCATCACTCTTCGCAGTGGAAAAAGTGAAAGTTCCAGCAGTGGCGGTCTCGTCTTGCAAACGGCCAACGCTGGGATTGGGGGCGCCAGTGGTGCCATCCGCATTGCTACCGGAAGCAGTGACACCGGTTCAAGCCCACGGCGGGATGGGACCAGTGGGAGCATCACTCTTGCCACCCCCAACACTCGTATGGGTTCGACTGGTGCGATCAATATGAAAGTGGGCATGACGGCGACTGACCCACCCTCGGGTTTGGCACCGAAAGGAGGTGCGATTACGATGAAGTCAGGGGATTCCAGTGCACGGTTGGGGGCCACTGGTGGACAAATCGTGGTGAAAGGAGGGGAAGGTCGAAACTCAAGTCCTGTTGATGGCGGGGATGGAGGTACCGTCAGTTTGAAGGGCGGTGCCGGTTCCGGATACGCCAGTGGTGATGCCGGAGGTGGCATTACGCTCAATGCAGGTGCGACCGATGGCAATGGTTTTGGAGGAACTGTAGCGTTGGTGTCGGGACCCAGGTACGACTGTGGCTTGTTGTTGGTGATGTTAATGATGGTGACGATGGTGGTGATTCTGTGGTGGTGATTCTGTGGTGGTGATTCTGTGGTGGCTACCATTGACTTCATTAACTTCATTAACTTCATTGAATCCATTGAGACTCACTCTTTGTTTTTTTACTTTTTCTCTTCCATTGCCGTTTACAGTGGCGACCGAGCCACCGGAACCATTGACATTGCAAGTGCACCCAGTATGAAAGGAGCCACTGGCAGTGTGACGATGGAAACCGGGCATTCTTTTGGCAGTGGTCCTTTTTCAGCCAGTGGAGGCATTCAATTATCGACAGGCCGGTCGACGGATGGTGCAGGAGGCGTGATACGATTGAAAGCTGGAGCGGGTGACGGCACTGGTTCACCAGGTGGCAACATTCAAATCACGGCGGGTCTGTCGACGGCGGCCGCCAGTGCCGGAGGCAGTATCGACATTTCGGCAGGTGCCGGCACCAGTCAAGATGATTTGGACGGGGGCAACGGTGGTGCAATTCAAATCATGGGTGGAAGAGGTGCTGGTTCCAATGCCAACGACCAAGGAGGTACAATCAGTGTGGTCGGTGGTCAGTCGTTGGCCGGTACTGGAGGTACCGTTGGTTTGACAACGGGGACCAGCAAATTGGGAAGCAGTGGTCATTTCGTGTTGCAAACAATGAACGCGGGGGAAGACGGCGTGAGTGGTGGCATCATGTTAAGGACCGGTACATCGGGTTTTGGAGACTCGGGTACGTTTAAATTGGACACTGGTAAAGCTATATCGGGAAAAGGAGGGTTCATTGACATGACGGTGGGTCTGGGAAGAATGGGGGAAGGTGGTCATTTCAACATCAAAGCAGGGGATACCACCGACAACATGGGCAACAACCCAAGGTTCAATGACCAAGCCACTGGGGGATACATTTCACTTTACAGTGGGTATTCCAAAAAGACCACCAGTGGTGAAATTGTGTTTGCCACACCCAATTCCGGTAAAGCTGGGGTGTCGGGAACGATGGTGTTGACCACCGGTACGGCCAGTTATGCGTCTTCCGGAATGATTGAAATCACCACTGGAAACTCTACGCAAGGCCACGGTGGTGATTTTCGAATGATGGTCGGTACCGGCAACGAGCAGAACGGAGGTGATGTGTTGATTTCTGCCGGTGAAACGACGGCCAGAAAACAAACCGGGGGCGCCATTCGAATGTATGCCGGTACGGGAAGCAGTCCTCATTTTGCCGATGGTGGTGACGGCGGTCATTTTCAAATCAATGGTGGTGTGGCAAACGGAGGTAAACGCACCAACAATGGGGGTTACGTGGAACAAACCGCGGGATATTCCGAATCCGGCAACGGTGGTTCCATCATGTATGAAACGGGTTACGGTTATTCGACGTCCAGTGGCAAGGTAGTGATTGCGACGTACAATTCCGGTAAAGATGGTGTCAGTGGTGGTGTGTCCATTAGTACGGGTACCACCAGCAAAGGCAACAGTGGTCATTATGCCATCAATACGGGTCAAGCCACTCGTGGCAAAGGTGGACGAATTCAAATGGTCGTTGGCCAGGGCGACAAAGGAGTGGGAGGTGACGTCATTGCTTCCTCCGGTGAAACGCTGGATTATTACACGGGGGGTATGGTGTCCATTCAAAGTGGTTATTCCGATTTACGTACCAGTGGTCGGGTGACATTGCGAACCGCCAATTCCGGTGAAAACGGTGTGAGTGGTTACATTGGCATTCGTACTGGGACCACCAGTTCGGGGTCTTCCGGTGCATTTTTATTTGAAACAGGAGAAGCTACCGGTGGCCATGGAGGTAACATTGAAGTGGTGGTTGGTACAGGTACTAACCGTGTGGATAACGGGGATCAAAACGGGGGGAACATCATTCAAACTGCGGGTGAATCCACCGATGACAAATCACGGGGGGGTGATGTCAAGATCACGGGTGGTCTTGGCAGCAGCAAATACAATCTTCATGGGGGTGATGGAGGTAAGGTGTTTGTGGTGGGTGGTGAAGCACAAGGGGGGAATGAAATCAAAGATGTAGGAGGGAGTCAGCTGTGGACCGGTGGCCGTGCTGCCGGTGGTTCCGGTGGTTCAATATTGTTGTTGACCGGGTACGGTGCCCTGACTTCGAGTGGCCATGTCACTGTGTCCACCGCGAACAGTGGTGTGAAAGGAGTCAGTGGAGGCATTGCCGTGGAAACGGGTACCAGTTCCTCGGGGAATTCGGGCCGTTTGTCCATGGTGACCGGTGTGGCACTCAAAGGTCAAGGAGGACACGTGCATGCGTTGGTGGGCACGGGCAGTTCTGGTGATGGTGGACGTGTACTGATGTCGGCGGGCATAGCATCAGCCGCCGAAACGAGAGGTGGCTATGTGGAAATCACGGCCGGTAAGGGTGCCAACACGAAACAATCGGAAGGAGGAAATGTGGAATTCACAGGCGGTGAATCATTGGGCCAACGCAGTTTTTTGGAACAAGGCGGATCGATATATTTTACGGCGGGGCAGGCCAATGCGGGAACCGGTGGTCATGTGAATATGGCCACGGGACGGGGTGTGGTATCATCCAGTGGTTCAGTGGCCATTTCCACCCCCAATGCAGGAATGATTGGGACCAGTGGTCAAGCCACGTTGGTAACGGGCGCAGCCACCAAAGGTTCGTCCGGTGCATTTGCCATGACTACAGGCGCCGCCACAGAAGGACAAGCCGGGGTCGTTTCACTGATTGTGGGCCAAGGAATGGCACCCGGTGGTGATTTCATTATCCAGGGTGGTAATACACGCAAATCAGCCGGTGGCAAATCAGCCGGTGGTCGCAATTCAGAAGGATCCAGTTCAGCCGGTGGTTTCATATTGTTTGAAACGGGTACGAGTTTCGAAACGACCAGTGGTGAAATGCGCATCAATACACCCGATGCGGGTGCACACGGCGTGAGTGGCCACATGCGAATCATGACGGGCACGGCAAGTCAAGGTACCAGTGGTGAAATACGTCTGGAAACCGGTTTTTCCCTTTTAGGTGTCGGTGGTAACATCACAGCGACGGTAGGCGTCTCGGGTGGTCTTCGTGACGATTCAGGAGCTGGTGGTGGCAACATTACATTGAGTGCTGGTGACACTTCTAGTATTGGTGGTTCTGGGCAAGGTGGAAACGTTCAAATAACAGGAGGAAGTGGTGCCAGCGATGACCCTAACACCGGTGGTAGTGGTGGTTTTGTCAACATTACGGCGGGTATCGGTTTTGGAATGAATAAAGAAAACACGGGAGGAAATTTAGATGTTCTTGCGGGTGTTCAATCCCACGAATCAACGGGTGGTACCGGTGGGCATGTCTTGTTGACCTCTGGATTAAGTGAAAAATCAACGAGTGGACATATTGATGTGCAAACGATGCATGCTGGTCTGGATGGAATCTCGGGCATCATGGAACTGCGAACCGGTACCAGCAGTGCCGGTGCGTCTGGATCCTTTGAATTGTCCACCGGTTTTGCGGTCACCGACCGTGCTGGTAACATTCACGTTCTTGGTGGAACATCCGATAAATCGGGTGGCAAACGAGATGACGGGGGCTTCGAAGGAGCACACATCACCATTGCGGCCGGTGAAACAGTTGCAACGGGTAAAACAGGTGGCCGTGTCTCTGTGATGTCGGGTGCCAGTTCAAGCAATGATGCTGGAAGTGGGCATATTGAAATTAAAACACATGCGATGGTTGAAAAAGTGGGGCAAGATGCTGGAAATACTGGCAATTTGTACCTTCAAACGGGACATGGTGCCGAACAAGCAATGCGTGGCAGTTCTGGCGGTGTACTTGTCGCAACTGGTCGGTCCAAAGCTGGAAAAAGAGATGCCAAACCAGGTCAAATTTTTGTTCAAGTTGGAAACAGTGGTGCTCAATCAGGCAGTGTTGGTGGTGACGTCAACATCGTTGCTGGAGACATCTACCCCTTCTCCAGATCGGATGTGGAAGACAATACAGGTGGTCGGATCAATATAACGTCGGGTTTGAGCGAAAGGTCGACCAGTGGTATGATCTCTATCGAAACTTTGGGTGCTGGTAAAGAAGGGGTCAGTGGTGCTTTTACTGTTCGAACAGGCACATCAACATTGGGTGCATCGGGTGAATTCAAAGTGATCACTGGTGCTTCAACGTCTGGCAAAGGTGGTGAAATGACAATCAAAGTGGGGTCTTCAAACAGCGAAAATGGTGGAAATGTTCGCATTGGTTCGGGTGATAATGCTGAAACGGGTGGTTCGATTTATTTCAAAGGTGGACTGGGTACTAATTCCAAAGATTTGTACGGTGGACGTGGAGGTAATGTTACTGTACTGGGTGGTCAGGCTTACGGTGAAAAAGGCACAAACGCCGGAGGAAGTTTGACCATGCAATCGGGTGCAGCCAGTGAAGGTACTGGTGGTTCTGTCTTGCTCATCAGTGGTTACAGTCAAGAAACCAACAGTGGTCATATTTTTATTGGTTCAGAAGGTGCCGGTAACAAAGGTATGAGTGGTAAAGTTGATGTTTCAACCGGTATTGCCTCTACCTCGTCGGGAAATATTGAAATGCAAACGGGTCCATCCATGTCAAAAGGTCGTGGTGGTGCTATATCTGTTCAAGTAGGTCGATCGACTGTTGCCACAGGCTCTGACATCAATCTTCTCGCTGGTTCAGTTTTGGAATCCTCCAATGATGCTGCGAAAGATCAAAAAACTGGGGGTAGCATTTTGTTAAGGTCAGGAGCCAGCAAGTATGGATCTGTTTCCGGTGGTATAGTAGTCGGATCGACCGATGCTGGCATTGTAGGTACAAGTGGTAGGATCTCTATCAAAACCGGCAGCGCCAAAAGTGAAGACGAAGATCACCCACGCGACTCAGGTGCTTTTGAATTGATGACTGGGACGGCGGGTGGCCTAGATACACAAGGAGGAAACATACAAGTTGGAGTTGGGTTGGGTGACAGTGGTAATGGTGGTGACATCAATTTATATGCTGGAAATACAAATGTAAAGGCATCTTCTGGTGGTCACGTTAATGTTCAAGCGGGTGAAGGCAGTAATCTAGTGCGTTCTGGTGGTGGAAGTGGTGGTACTATTACCATTTCAGGTGGTAATGGTTTAGGTGGTGGCAAACCAGATACGGGTGGTGGCGTAACATTGTATTCTGGACAAGCGGTGAATGGTCATGGTGGAAAAATTGACATCTCTTCCGGTACCAGTACATCGACTTCTACGGGTATCATTCAGATAAGTACTGCCGATGTCAAACTTGATACACGTGGACGCGTAGAAGGTGCGGCCAGTGGTCATATTACCGTACAAACTGGTACGAGTACTGCGGGTAATTCTGGTTCTGTTTCGATTGTGACGGGTAATGCCAATCATCAAGCCAAACAGGAAGTTGGTAGTCATGGTGGTAACATTGAAATCATGGCAGGGTCCTCGACAGAAAACGAAGCAAAATCTAGTCAAGGTGCAGAGGTCATAATTCAGGCAGGTTCTATTTCAAGTAGTGGGTCTGGTAAAAACAAAGCATCTAGTTTATCCACGGGCGGCCGAGTTGTTATGGTTTCTGGCAAAACCACTGAAACAGGTATAAGTGGTCAAGTGAACATTAAAACGGCACATTCAACAGAATCCGGTGCCTCGGGCAGTATTTCCGTAAGTACTGGATCTTCGACCTCATCAGAGGGTTCTGCTAGTCAATCGGGAGATATTAATATCCACACTGGTGAAAGTCTTATGAACGAGGCTGGATCAATCGATCTCCGTGTCGGTACACAAACTTTGGAAAAAGCTGCATCAGACGGTAGTAATCCCGCAGGTATGATTTTGTTGCAGGCTGGTGATATTGAAAATACGGAAAATGGTGCTACGGGAGGAGTTGTAACCGTACAAAGTGGCCAAGGGGTGTCTAGTTCTAGTGGGCAACTTGCTTTAAAAACGAGCAATGGTGGAGAAGAAGGAACAAGTGGTGCTTTATCAATAAATACAGGGTCGGCCACACTTGGATTCAGTGGCGGAATCACTCTTCAAACGGGTGATACCATGGACGAAGAGGTTGGTGGTGGTGGAAACATTGTAGTAAAGGTTGGTTTATCCTCCAAATATTCTTCTCAATCGTCTGATTTACGTATTGGAGCAGGTGACGGAAGCACTGGTGGTAATTTTATTGCACGCACTGGACAAAGTACTCAAACGTCTAGCGGCCAACTTCAACTTGGTACAAGAAATGCAGGTGTTGCGGGATCCAGCGGTGCGATTTTTATCACGACTGGTACATCCAGTGCTGGATCTACAGGCTCAATTATTTTTAGTACCGGTGCGGCAATACGCACAAATGATGAACCAGGAGAAATTGTTATTAGCCCAGGAAAAACCATTGGCACTGATATTAAAGGCTCGGATACCTTCATTAAAGCTGGTGATAGTCTACAAGAAACTGGTGGTAATGTTGTTTTAAAAAGTGGGCACAGTACAACAACCTCAAGTGGTCCTATCAATGTTGGTTCCGCCAATGCTGGTACCGAAGGAGTGAGTGGAGAAATTCATATTCATACCGGTACTTCAAGTGCTGGCAATAGTGGTGCCATTTCATTTTCAAGTTCAAAAAGTATTGGTGGGAATGGTGGTGAAGTACGTTTACGTGCAGGTGATTCTACATTTGCCAACGGTGGTTCAATAAAAGCAGTTGCTGGATCGTTGGTAGAATCCGGTGAAACTGGAAAAAGTGATCAAATGGCTGGAGGTAATTTTATTGCTCGTGGTGGGTCATCTCTTGAAAGTGACAGAGGTGATATTACAGGTATGGGTGGTAATGTCAACATCCTTGCTGGTTCAAGTCAAAAAAGTTCTGGTGGAAATGTACGTGTAGCATCGGGCAACAGTGGATCAATGGATTCTGGTGATGTCACGTTTTTCACATCAGATTCTGGAAAAAATGGTGGAACGAGTGGGAAAATACAATTAGTTACTGGTGAATCTTTTGCTGGATCGTCTGGTGAAATTGTAGTGAGCAGTGGAAATTCATTTGATAGCAATTCGGGTGATATTTCTTTAATTTCTGGAGATTCAATTGATGCCTCTAGTGCATTCAGTGCTGGTGATTCAGACGTTGTTCTTTCCAGTGGTGATGTAACAGAAGGTGATTATGTTGCGGGTGACATTGCAGTTGTAGCTGGAAGTTCAAATGCATTGGAGTCAACGGGTGGTGGTATCAGCTTGTTGGCAGGTGACAGTAATTCCAAAACAGGTGGCGCCATCTCATTTAATGGGGGTGAAGGCAATGTTTTGAAAAGTGGAGATGTTGAATTCTTATCTGCCTCGTCAGTCGGCGATCAAAATACCAATACTGGTGCTGTTTCGATTGCATCTGGTGATGCTCTTTTGGGTAACAGTGGTCCAATTTTTGTTGAAACCGGAACAAGCCAAGATGGAACTAGTGATGGTATATCTCTTGCTGTCATGAAATCTCAAGTTGTTGGTGGAAATATCATTCTTACTTCAGGTAAATCACAGGGTGAATTTACTGGAGGTCATTTTACTGTAATTTCAGGACCTTCTGATTTGATGACTGGGACCATAAATGTTTTGACAAGACGAGCTAACGAAGGTAAAAGTGGAGAACTTTCTTTGCAAACGGGCACAGCATCGTCATCATCAAGTGGAATTGTTACTCTTAATGTTGGAACTTCCAAAGGAATTTCGACCGGAGATATTTTACTTTCTGTTGGTAACATCGGAGGAGAAGAAGGTAACATTGCCGGTTCCATTGTAGCGAACGCTGGTTCCTCAGAGGATTCTACGGGTGGAGGCATTATTGTTCAAACGGGTTCTAGTTTGGGGTCCGTTTCTGGTTCTGTCTCAATTGCCACCGCTGGTTTTGATGGAGACACCAAAGGTAAAGATACAGTAAATAGTGGAGAAGGAACTTTTCAAACTGGTTCTAGCACTGATCAATCAAGTGGATCGTTGAAAATAGTCTCTGGAGATTCAATGAATGCAAAAAGTGGCAGTTTGTTTATCAGTGGTGGAAGCACAGAACTGACTGGCAGCAACGTGGTTGTAGATGCGGGCCTGAGTGATGAACAAAGTGGAGGCAATATTCGAATTTCATCAGGGACATCACTGGAAAAATTCAGTGGCTCCGTCTACCTCAACACAAAACCAGCCGGCGAACAAGGCAACAGTGGAAATTTAAATATATCAAGTGGTAGCAGTACGACAACTAGTGGCCAAATCAAAATTCAATCAGGAAGAGCTGGTTCTTCAGGTGGCACGATTGATGTTGTAGCAGGAACTTCTGAATCCAGTTCAGGTGGGTCCGTTTCTTTGAAAGCCGGGCAGGTCAGCAACGGGCGTGGTGGTGACGTTACAATTGCCAGTGGCGCCAGTA